>OGRC01001711.1_pt1 | contig 13592 bp, 6 predicted proteins | sample 1553431 | NCBI WGS metagenome assembly OGRC01 (sample SAMEA2580064, study PRJEB22360) | human gut metagenome | biome: human gut; feature: human-associated habitat; material: faeces | place: Denmark | collected 2008/2010
CCCGGCGGAAAGCCCGCAAACTCTTTACCGGTCCCTCCATATCATCCACCTTACGGACATATACCTGAATGACTTCAGCACCATCGCACTTCCCTGTATTCTTCACATTGACTTTAAAATTTAAATCCTTTCCGGCAGATATAGATTTCTTATTTAGACGTCCTTTAGATATATCAAAAGTAGTATAACTCAATCCATATCCAAAAGGGAACAAAGGAGCTTCTACCATATATCTATATGTACGGTTCTTCATGCTGTAATCTTCAAAATCCGGCAATTGGTCCGTACTTTTATAAAAAGTAACAGGCAGTTTCCCACTCGGATTAAAATCTCCAAACAGAACGTCTGCCACAGCCAATCCACCTGCTTGTCCAGGATACCACGCCTGCAAGATGGCATCACATGACTCCATTTCAGGAACCAATGCTACTGCCGAACCGGAACAGTTGACAAAAACCACTTTCTTACCTGCTTTCTTTAATGCTTTCAGAATATCCCGTTGCACCTGCGGAAGTTCAATCGAGGTGCGATCGCCACCAGAGAAGCCGGGACAATTTACAAAATGTTTTTCTTCTCCTTCCAAATCCGGTGAAATACCACCCACAAAAATGACAATATCCGCGTCCTTTACTTTATCAACAACCGTTGCAGCAGGGATCTGCCGATAAATACCTAAATCAAACTTCAACAAAGCCTCTGCACCTGCCTGCATATACTCTATTTTTATTTTATAGTCCTGCCCTGCTGTAGCTTTCAATGTATATTCTCTTTTTGCACTGGCATGTTCTCCCCAATAATCAATTACCTTACTGCCATTCACATATACCCGATAACCATCATCTCCCTCAATAATTAATGTATAATTACCATCCTTCTTCGGACAGAAAGTACCTTCATATATTGCTGTGAAGTTGTATAATCCGACTCCTGTAGCAAATACAGTATGGCCACCGTTACTCAGATTAACCGGAGAAGTGTATTGCTCCGTAGCAGCCACATCCCCACTCATGTTCATATTATTCCAATAAGTAGCGGTTAAGCCATGATATTCCTTGTTGGAAATCTCATTGAAGTAAGAATCAAAAACCTGATTCTCCAATAATTCACATCCTTTTTCGTAAGGAACGTTACCAACTTTATTGCGTATTCCCTCCAGAATGGTATATGTATGCGAAGGTACTCCTTTATAATTCCCCCATTGCATGACTGAATCTACGGCATTGGGTCCCATTACGGCAATACGCGTCGATGTTTTTGCCAAAGGAAGTATACCGTTATTGTGAAGCAATACCATTGATTTGCGTGTTATGTCCAAAGCCATTTGTCTGTGCAAATCGCAATCTACAGTGTCGATACCGATTTTACTCCAAGCAACAATGGAATCTGGGTCCATCTCACCCAAGGCAAAACGAGCCTCTAGCAAGCGGCGCAAACTGGTATTTATACGTTCCTCCGTAATCAAACCTCTCTTTACAGCCTCTTCCAGATGAGCATATTCGACACCACATTCCAAATCCGTACCATTAATCACAGCAGAAGCACTAGCATCAGCTGCATCTTTATGCGTTCCATGACGGTCTTTATAGAAAAAATCGCTGATAGCGCCACAGTCGCTGACCACCAGATGCTTATATCCCCATTCATCCCGTAGGATTTGCGTCAGCAACCTGTTACTGTCACAACAAGGTTCTCCCTCAAAACGCTGATAGGCACACATTACTTCCTTTACATCTGCTTCTTGCACAAGTGCTTTGAAGGCAGGCAAATAAGTCTCCCACAAATCACGAAGAGAGAGATGCTCTACGTCGAAAGAGTGACGCTTCGCTTCAGGACCACTATGTACAGCATAATGCTTAGCACATGCATGAGTCTTATCATATGCAGCATCTGCCGGTCCTTGCATGCCCTTTACTACAGATACTCCCATCCGAGTAGTCAGATAAGGATCTTCTCCAAAAGTCTCCTGCCCCCGGCCCCAGCGCGGATCACGGAAAATATTCACATTAGGATTCCAGAAAGTAAGTCCCTCATTTCCACACCCATAGCGGTTACGACGATGTGCGTCGTGGAATTTAGCACGTCCTTCATCACTCACGGCTGTATATATCTTTTCGATAGCTTCATCATCAAAAGTAGAGGCCATTCCCATCGTTATCGGAAATACTGTTGCCAGCCCATTGCGGGCAACACCATGTAATCCCTCGCTCCACCAATTGTAAGGAGCAATCCCCAGACGCTCCACCGCATTAGAAGAATTTTGCATCAAGCCAATTTTCTCTTTTAATGTCAACCGCCCCAACAAGTCATCTGCACGTTCTTTTGGAGACAACTGGTGATTCTTATAAGGTTCATTTTGCGCCAAAGTACCCACCAATGTAGCGATACTCATACTCAAAGTCAATAGTACTCTTTTCATTTTGTCCGAATTAGTTGAAGTTTTATTTATTCTATCAGTTCTGTAATTCTCTGTTATATATGACATTCAAACCATTGCTTACAAAATACAATAAGTATGATCAAAAAGCGACCGAAGTTTCCATTCAAACATTAATACATAACTTGAAATAGAGATTAGTCATAAATTTAGCACAAAAACAGTAATCATACAAAACTTTTTCCCAACTTTTTTATCATCAGACTAATTATATGAATCAAAGTTTATTGCTATAAATTTTAGAACCTAATTATCGCTATAAGTATACAACTTTCTATTATATTATTGTTTTTTAGTGACTCCGAGCATCCTATCTTAAAAGAGAGACTCATGAAATCATGTATAGAACATATCCCTATCAATAATCGAAAAAGGAAGATAAGTATCCCTTTATATAGTATCAAAAAAGACAAGAAAGAATGGTCTATCCCAAAAGGATAACCTCATTAAATGGTCAAACAATTCATATTAAAAGCAAATGATTTAGCTATAAAGTTCTGATAAACAATCCTTATTATTACAACTAAAATGAAAGAAGTGACAAAAGAATTTCCCATCCCCGTTTAACCTTGTCTTTCAGAAACTTCAAAGCCTTGCTCATATGTATTTCTACAGTCTTCTGACTAATACCAAGTCTCTCGGCTATCTCTCTATAACTCAGATTCTCTTCACGACTTAACAAAAAACATTTTCTCTGTTGTTCAGGAAGTGAGTTGATTAACTTATCAATGAAAATCTTTAGTTGAGAAGCACAATAATCTTCCTCCACACTAGTGGAGTTATAATAACTTTCATGTCCAAAAGCTGATAAAACAGAAGTTTTAAGAAGATTCTCATTTACTTTCTTTTTATGCCTATTAAATACAATGTTTCGGGTAACAATAAAGAGAAAGCCCTTAATATTTTCATCTTCTTTCAATAAATACCTTGATTCCCATAACTTCACAAACACATCCTGAACAATTTCCTCTGCATCAGCAATTGTAGTAATATACAACCGACTAAAGTCATACACCTGACTCCAATATTCGTTATACAAATTTATAAATGCCTGATGATCACCATCTTTAATCGCTAACACTCTTTCTACTTCGTTCATAGTTGCGTATATATTAGTGGCTTCAAATCTACACATTATTTAAAAGAAGCAAAAATAAAACACATTTTTTTTATAACAGATAGGGGTAAAAGCTAAATGAGAAGTATTTAGTATGTAACCAGAATCAATGATTACCACTATTATTAAACTATAAAGACATGGATTCAATAGAACTCATTAATATTATAAAAAAGATGTTGGCTGATAACCTGACGACTTCTGAAAGAGAACAACTTCTCGATGAGAAGCCTATGATAAACTTCCAATCTCAACAATGGAAGAAAGCACCAAAGGCTCACATACAAGATAATGTGGTTTCTCAAAACATACTTAATAAGATTATGGTTAAATGCCGGAGTGAAAAACAGCCTATATTAAAAAATAGAAAATACTATCACATCGGGTATTCCATTGCGGCCACTGTCGCTCTCTTCATTGTCGGCTTCTGGATAGTTAATAATGTTTCATCATCTTACATCAACATCAGTGCTCCTGTGGATGATAAACTAGCAATCACGCTACCAGATAGTTCAGAAGTATGGCTCAACGCAGCTTCTCAAATCCGTTATCACAAGTCATTCCTAAACAACAGAGAAATCTTTCTAGAAAAAGGAGAAGCTTTCTTTAAAGTGAAGAAAGCTCATAGAACACCTTTCAGGGTCTATTTTCATGAATCGCATATCGAAGTAACCGGCACCGAATTCAACATTAAATCTGAAAATATAGAATCCGAAATAACCTTATTTACAGGATCTATTATATTTCAGGCTGAAGAAGGAGGAAAAGAACTACCGATGAAACCAGCTGAACACATCGTATACAATGCCCATACCAAATCAATTGTATGTACAAATATAGATATCAATGAATATGACTGGCGTTCAAACAAATATCGTTTTACTGATAAGCCATTACAAGAATTCATTGAATTCATCAATCGCTCTTACCATGTAAACATCATCATCAAAGAAGAAAAACTGAAGAAATTAAAGTTCAACGGAACGATACATAAAAATGAGCCGCTTACTGATATCATAGAAAAGATATGTATCAGTCTGGACTTAAATGAAAAACAGGAAAATAACAACATCATATTATTTTAATACATATCAGAAAAACTAATAGTTTATTATAATTCACTTTAACCTTTTTAGAAACATGAAAAACATGCATTTTAGTGACAGCATACTCAGATATGCCGTTCTATTGATTTGCTTCCTTCCAATGGCTCTCCATGCCCACAGTGCGCAAGGAAAGAGGATTATTCTCAAAGGTCAGTCCATCACCATGCAACAGGCTATTCAGTTGATTGAAGAAAATAGCCAGTACACGTTCTTTTTCAAGTCCGGTGTCATCACTAATGACGAAAAGAAAGATTATGATTGCGAAGGAGATATCAACGAAGTATTAAAAAAAGTATTTAGTAACAGTGGTATCGACTATGTCATAAAGAATAATGAGATTATTCTTAAAAGTGCAAAGTCAGATGAAACCCAACAGCCCAAACCAGGAGCGAAGAAATCAGAAATCGTAGGTGTAGTAATCGATGCTAACACGGGTGAATCAATTATTGGAGCTTCTGTACAAATTAAAGGAGCTGCAACAGGAGTGATTACTAACATTGACGGAAAATTCACGATTATGGCTAGTCCGTCGGATGTCATTATCATTTCTTATGTGGGTTATACCCCAAAAGAAATCAAGATTGGTTCACATAAAGTATTGTCAATTGAGTTGACTGAGGATGCTAAACAGCTGGAAGAGGTAGTTGTTACAGCCTATGGTACCGGACAAAAGAAAGCCAGTATGGTCGGTTCAGTTGAAGCGATCAAACCGGCAGAATTAAAGGTTCCATCCACCAACTTGTCTACTGCATTTGCCGGACGTCTGGCGGGTGTTGTCGCAGTGCAGCGCAGTGGTCAGCCAGGTGCTGACGGTGCCAACTTTTGGATTCGTGGTGTCTCTACGATGAATGGGGTTACTGATCCACTGATTATTCTGGATGGTATACAAGTAAGTTCAGGTGACCTGAACAATCTTGACCCCGAAATCATCGATAGCTTCTCCATTCTGAAAGATGCCACAGCAACAGCTATGTATGGTACTCGCGGTGCCAATGGTGTAATGATTGTGACAACTAAGTCGGGTATGAACCTGGATAAGCCAATCATAAACTTCCGCATGGAAGGACAAATATCCCAACCAACCAGCACACCGAAATTCGTAGATGGTGCTACATACATGGAACTTTTCAACGAAGCCGTCAATAATGACAACAGCGGTGATGTACTCTACAGTAACGAAAGGATTGCAGGAACGCGTGCCGGACTAGATCCGTACATTTATCCAAACGTAAACTGGTATAACGAACTGTTCAAAGACGTTTCTTACAGTGAAAAATTCAACTTCAACATCCGCGGTGGTGGAAAACGGGTAGACTACTTCTCCAGTATTTCTATCAATCACGAATCGGGTATGCTGAAAAATCGTTCAAAGGACTTCTTCTCATACAATAATAATATTGATGTGATGCGCTACAACTTTCAGAATAACATCAATGCCAAATTGAGTAATAGTTCTAAATTATCATTGCGTCTGAACGTACAGTTACGCAATATGACTACTCCCAATCAAGGAGTAGGGGCAATCTTCAGCAATGCCATGAATACATCGCCTGTTGAATTTCCGGTCTATTTCCCGGATGACGGTGAAACTCCTTATATCAAATGGGGAGCAACAGAGCGTGTAAATGCCGACTACCAGACAAACCCGGTGGCCCAGGCCGCTACAGGTTACAATAAGTCATTTGAGAGCACAGTGATTGCCGCCTTGGAATTCAATCAGAAACTAGACTTCCTGACAGAAGGATTAAGTTTTAAGGCGTTAGCTTCATTCAAGAACTGGTCAAGCTCTACCAATGCACGCGCCGGTAAATGGAACAGATTCGCATTGACAGGATACGAAGAGGACGGTAATGGCGGCTATACCTATACTACCAGTCGCATCGGAGACGAATTCCAGACAGACTTGACTACAACCAATTCAACTTCCGGCGACCGCCGTTTCTATTTAGAAGGAATGCTGAATTATAGCCGCACTTTTGACGAACATGATATCAATGCAATGTTTATCTACAGCCAGGACGAATATGTAAACAATGTACCGGGCAACGGAAACTTCATCGGTTCATTACCCAAACGCAAACAAGGAATTGCAGCACGTGCTTCTTATGCTTATGCAGGAAAATATATGGCTGAAGTGAACGTTGGTTATAATGGTTCGGAAAACTTTGCAAAAGGGCATCGTTTCGGTCTTTTCCCATCCGTTGCCGTAGGTTACAACATTAGTGAAGAAAATTTCTTCAAACCTTTGAAAAACACAATCAGTAAATTAAAACTACGTGCTTCATGGGGATTGGTGGGTAACGACCAGATTAGCGATGCACGTTTCCTCTATATGTCTCAAATCAATTTAAGCGGAAAAGGATTTACCACAGGTGTCAATCAGAATGTAACCTACAGCGGTCCGGTATATCAACGTTATGCCAACGAAGATATCACATGGGAAGTTGGAGAAAAGATAAATTTCGGAGTTGACCTACAATTATTCCGTTCTCTTGATTTAACATTCGACATCTTCCGTGAAAATCGTCGCGACATCTTCCAGGAGAAACAAACCGTACCAACTTATATGGGTACGGCATCCACCAAAGTATATGGTAACTTAGCCGCTATGCGCAACCAAGGATTTGAACTGGCAGCCAGCTATAACAAACAGTTCAACAAAGACTGGTTCGTCAGCTTTAAAGGAACTTTCACCTATGCACATAATGAAATCACCAAATATGATGAGTCTCCCAAATACCCTTGGCAGTCAAAAGTAGGGGCGAGTGCCAATATGAATGCCATTTATATCGCTGACGGGCTCTTTATTGACAGTGAAGATATTGCACACCATCAGCAACAGCTGGGTTCAACGATCGTTCCGGGCGATATCAAATACGTAAATGTATCAAGAGACTGGTACGGATATGACGACAATCTAACTGATACAGACGACTGGGTATGGGCAAAATATCCAAGTGTACCTGAAATTGTATACGGTTTCGGTCCATCTATCAAATGGAAGAATCTGGACTTCTCCTTCTTCTTCCAGGGAGTAGCCAAAACGTCTTTCATGGTAAAAGATATGCACCCGTTCGGTGATAACTCATTGCGCAACGTACTTTCATGGATAGCAGACGAACGCTGGAGTCCGGACAACCAGAATACCAATGCGACTTATCCGCGTTTATCTAGAAAGACCAATGCTAACAATACAAAGTTGTCTACCTACTGGCAACGCAACGGAGCTTTCCTAAAATTAAAAAATGCAGAAATCGGCTATACTCATAAAAATATGCGTATATACATCAGTGGCTCCAACTTGCTAACGTTTGCCCCCTTCAAGCTATGGGACCCTGAACAAGGTGGAGGTAGCGGTCTTTCATATCCTACCCAGCGCGTATTCAACATTGGATTCCAAATGACTATTAACAACAAATAATACCTGAGAAACATGAAAAAGCATATTTTATATTTACTGTTCTTCTTGTCAGTAATGGGATTGAATACTTCCTGTAACTACCTGGACATCGTTCCTGATGAGACAGCCACAGAAGCAGATGCTTTTGCAAACCCACGTGCGGCATTAAAATATTTGTACTCATGCTACGGTTACCTCCCCCAATCTAATATGGTTCAGGGATGTATGGACTTCACCGGAGACGAGACTATCAGTCCGTTTACCGAGACTTACGTAAAATTTGCAGAAGGTTCTTACGACTCCAGCAATACGATTATCAGCTACTGGAATACACTGTTCCAAGGTATCCGTCAATGCTACCTATTGAAAGCTAATATCAGTTCTGTTCCTAACATCAGCAAGGACGAAATAGACCTTTATACAGCAGAAGCAGACTTCCTGATTGCTTACTTCCACTTGTTATTGATTAAATGCTACGGGCCGACTGTCTTGGTAGAAGAACTCCCGGCACTCGATACACCGGCAGCCAACATGCTCGGACGCCGTCCTTACGATGAATGCATCGATTGGGTAGCCAACTTGTTTGATGATGCTGCTCAAAGACTGCCTGCTACACGTAGCACTGCTGATTATGGACGAGCCACCAGCGTTGCTGCAAAAAGCCTGAAAGCGCGTATGCTGCTTTATGCCGCCTCACCGCTATTCAACGGAAACCCTGACTATGCAAATTTCAAGAATCCCGATGGTGAGCAATTACTGTCAACCACTTATTCGGAAGAGAAATATAAGCGTGCCGCAGATGCAGCATGGGAAGCGATCGAACTGGCAGATGCTGCTCATTATAAACTTTATGAATCAACTTCCGTCAGCACCTCTTATCCGGAGCCAAATGATCTGACACAACGTAGTTTACGTATGACCTTCATAGACAAAGAAGACTACGGTGAAGTGATCTTCGCTGAAACCCGCAAGGCCGGAACCTACAGTATCCAACGTAAATCGATTCCCTACTTCCCCCGTGGTTCATGGAATGGTATCGCCCCCACTATCACAATGATCGACCGGTTTTACACAGCCAATGGATTGCCGATTGATGAAGATCCGGAGTTCAACATTAACAACAAACTGGACATCGTGACTATCCCGGATGGTACCACTTATGCTGTACCGGGAAGACAAACGCTGTATATGCATATGAATCGCGAGCCCCGCTTTTATGCATGGGTTGCTTTTGAAAACGGTTATTATGAATGCCGTACTACTGAAGAAAGATATGCGTATAGTAGTTTCTGGGGTGCCAAAGCTTCAGATGACAAATGGATAACCGGCTTCTTGGCAACAGAAAACTGCGGTGTCAGAGCCGATGACGGAAAAGTCGTTACTGCTGCCCGTAGTCAGAACTACTCTAAAACAGGATATCTGAACAAGAAAGGAGTGCATCCGGGTACAGAAGCTAACATCAACCAAGTAGAACCGACCATCGAATATCCCTGGCCTATCATTCGTCTTGCCGAACTTTACCTGAATTATGCCGAAGCTTGTGTAGGATACGGTAAAGAAGGTTATCCCGAAAAAGGAATGGCCTATCTGGACAAGGTACGCAAACGCGCCGGACTTAAACCCGTATTGGAAAGTTGGGCAAAGGCCAAACAGCCTTTGACAAGCTACGACGGTCAATGCGGTCCTGACGGCAGAGTGATGAAAATTGTCAGACAGGAACGTATGATCGAGCTTTACCAGGAAAATCATAACTTCTGGGATATTCGCCGCTGGAAAATGGGAGAAACCTATTTCAATGTCAAAGCACGTGGCCTGAACATTCTTGCCGAGAGATTGGAAGACTTTGCCAAGATTGTAGAGATACAGGACAAACGTACATTCGATGCTCCCCGTCAGTATCTGATGCCTATTCCTGCAGGTGAGGTCAGCAAAAATCCAAACATGGTGCAGAACCCGGGTTACTAATCAATGATGAATAACAACTATAAAAAAACAATCTGATTATGAAAAAGATACTTATGGCGATGTACCTTATCGGAGGATTGGCCATGCTTTTCTCCTGTAACGATGACAGTTCATCGTATCCGACACCCAGCGACATCGACAATCTGAAAGCGACTCCCGGTCCCGGACAGATTAATTTGAGCTGGACGACGCCTGCCGATGAAAACCTCTATTATGTACAAGTAGAATATAGCATCGAAGCAACCGGTAAATCGTACAGAAAACAAGTCAGCCAATATGCCAGTGAACTGGTGATAGATAACCTGTTACAAAAATACGGTGAAATCGACTTCACCGTACAAGTCTTCAATCGTGGCAATACGGCAGGGCCCAGCCACCAAATAACGGCTCAGGCTGAAAAAGCCAGTCCCACTTTCGGCACTCCTGTGAAACTGGCACTGGATGGCAAGAAGATATGGACCAATGCCCCCTTCCCTACCCGTCCGGTAACGGCTTTGGTAGATGGAGATATTACAAACTTCTTCCATTCTCAGTGGCAAACGACAGTGGCAATGCCTCATTACCTCGTGATAGACTTAGGAGAAGAAGTCAGTGCTATCAAGTTCCGTTCAACCAATACGAACCGTCTGGCAGACAGCTCGTGGAAAACGATTAATTTATATACGAGCGATGATTACAATCCGGCCCAATGGTTTGATGGTGTGAAATTTATAAATGGAGACAGTGTCGATATCTCACAGGCAGGCACTCATAAGGAAACCACTTTGACGGAACTTCCCGACGGAACAAGTGAAGTATATAATTCCGAAATAATCCCTTTGTCAAAACCTTCCCGATATCTTTGGTTTGAAGTGACAGAGACTACTAAAGGCACCTCCTATTTTGCACTGGGAGAATTGGAAATCTACAAATGTTCAATGGTCGTACCGGAATAAAAACACAAATGAAGAAATATACACTGCTTTTCTTTCTACTATCGTTTCTGCCATGCCTGTCTACGGCATGCTCTGACGATGACGGCTCTTCAACCCCCAATTTAACCGTTGGGAAAGAGACAGTTGACTTTAATTGTGAGTCCGGTAGCCAAAGTGTAGTTATCACTACCAATGTGGATACCTGGATAGTCAAATCAGATAAAAATTGGTGCCACCCGTCAGCAGACGGGAAGGCACTAAAAATATCTGTAGATGAAAGCGAGGAACGGTATGTGCGCAAAGCAACTGTTACCGTCATAGCTGCCGACCAAGACAATCACCGTACGCCAGTTGGGATACGAACCTGCCATTCTCGTTGACCAGCCCAGCTTTGAGGTAGGGGTAATCGGTGGAGAAATCCAGTTTGACGTGACGACAAATGTAGAAGTAAAATTCACTTTGCCTGAATGGATTACTGAGAGACCTGCCAGCCGCGCACCAGCCACAGTCACCACTACACACACTTATGTGGTGAAAGCGACCGTACTTGACAATCAGCGTCACGGCAACATCGAAATAACAGAAGTACTACCGGCCATTGATACCGAACAGGCAGAGCCTGTGAACGCATTCGTATCTGTTACCCAAAAAGGACTCAACGAATTTGCCGAAGGCAACGGAGAAGATGTAAAGGGCGACATCAAGATTAAAGTAGTAAGCGGAACGGCTTCTTCTTTTCAACCCGGCAGTGACATCGAGAAATCTTTTGACGGAGACTACTCGACACTTTATCATTCCAGCTGGAGTAATGGTGCAGGCAACTATTTCCCCATCACACTAACCTATAATTTTGAAACAGTCACAGATATCGATTATTTGATCTACCATCCACGCAGCAGCGGAAACAATGGCAGATTCAAAGAAACAGAAATACAATATTCAGTAGATGGTCATACATTTACCAAACTCTTAGAAAAGGATTTTCAAGGTTCGGCTACAGCAGGCAAAGTTGCATTCGACCAAACGATACAAGCGAAGTCTTTCCGCTTCATCGTGAAAAGCGGTGCCGGCGACGGACAAGGATTTGCTTCATGCGCCGAAATGGAATTCTACGCAAAGAATCCCGTAAATTTTGATTATTCGACTCTATTCACAGACGCAAGTTGCAGTGAGCTAAAAAACGGTATTACGGAAGACGACATTGCGAAGTGCGAATACCCATTCTTTAAGAATATAGCTTATTATATGATTAAAGGTAAGTATCCCGCAGAATTCCGTATTAACGAGTTCAAGGCATATCCTAATCCGGATATCCAGTCGGCAACCCATAAGACAAACCCTTATAGCCAGCTGGACAATCCAACCGGAATATCAGTCAGAGCAGGTGAAAGCCTGATTGTTCTGGTGGGAGACACACACGGCTATGACATCGGACTGCGGGTACAGAATCTGGATGCGCCCGGGAATGACGGTTTTGGTGGAGTGACCTACTTACTGAATCAGGGAATCAACAAGCTTACTATCAGCGAGCAAGGGCTGGCATACGTGATGTACGTCACGAATACTCTGGACGATCCGAGGGCAACTCCTATCAAGATTCATTTTGCTTCGGGAAAAGTAAATGGCTACTTCGACTCACAAAATCCGGAACATACCGGACGTTGGTCGGAATTACTCAACAAAGCAACCAACCGGTATTTCGATGTACTGGGGAAATATGCCCACCTCACTTTCGAAACGAGCGACCTCAAAACGTACGCAGGCTCCAAAGGAGATGAACTGATAAACCTCTATGATAAGATCGTATACAGTGAACAGCAGTTACTGGGATTGGAGAAATACGACAAGATGTTCAGGAACCGGATGTACCTGAATGTTATGTATCACTCCTACATGTATGCAACAGCCTATCACACAGGTTACAACCGGACAACAATGAACGAAATCTGCAATCCGGAAAGGCTAAAGACAAGCGGTTGCTGGGGACCTGCCCATGAGATAGGACATTGCAACCAGACACGTCCGGGAGTGTTGTGGGGCGGTAATACGGAAGTGACGAACAACATCATGTCCGAGTATATACAAACGACCATTTTCGGCCAGCCATCCAGAATACAGGTCGAAGACATGGGACTTGTCTACAGAAACAGATACTCCAAAGCCTGGAGTGGAATTATCGCTGCCGGGAGCCCGCATGCCGATTTCCAGAATGTAGGGAATAATGCCAACGATGTATTCTGCAAACTCGTTCCTTTCTGGCAATTAGAACTCTATTTTGGAAAAGTACTGGGCAAGACTCCGTTACAACAAGCAGACAAAGGAGGTTTTTATCCGGAAGTATATGAATACGCCCGGAATAAAGACTACACCGGAATGAGTCACGGAGAGATTCAACTGGACTTTGTATATGCCTGCTCTAAGATTTCCGGCATGAACTTACTTGATTTCTTTACCAAATGGGGATTTCTCACTCCGGTTGATAAAGAACTGGATGATTACGGGAAAAAGCAACTCACCGTAACACAAGACATGATAGACGCCCTCAAACAGAAAGTAAACGCACTGGGAGGTACCCAGCCGGATGTCGCTTTAGAATACATTTCGGATAATACGTACGAACTGTATAAAACGAAACCCGCCATTATAAAAGGAGAGA
>OGRC01001712.1_pt1 | contig 13587 bp, 14 predicted proteins | sample 1553431 | NCBI WGS metagenome assembly OGRC01 (sample SAMEA2580064, study PRJEB22360) | human gut metagenome | biome: human gut; feature: human-associated habitat; material: faeces | place: Denmark | collected 2008/2010
TCATAAATGGTGATAAAACAATAAGAAGAATACCACCAATAACCATGCATTTTCCACCAAAACGGTGTGTATGATACCAATTGTCTGGATCATCTAATGCCCACGAAGTACGAATTCCTACTGTATAATTTGGTTTGACTGTTGGTATATAATTACCTAAAACAATAAACAATACCCCTATCATCAATTCTGTAAGAAAACTAATATTTGTGATATAACCTAATGCATAACCATATATACAACTACAAACAAGCAATGAAATCAACGGACTGATCCATAATACGATTGAAAATATCTTCTTATTAATATTCTTAGACTTTGGATCAATACTTGTTCCTATCACACAAAAAAGATGAATAACCAGTAAAATCAATGGTAAGACAAATACGGTAAAAGTTTTAGAAGAATAACCATTTGGTTGACCATTAAAATTAAAATGTGTAGCCATTAATTGTGGTAGTTGATTCCATAAAAGTAATCCAATAACTATAGGAAGCAATGTCACAATAGATGTTAATATTATCATTTTTTTATTTTGTTTAATCATTTTTAGTATCTCCTTTTAACTCACTGATCCACAACATAATTTCCTCAAGCACTGTTGCATTAAGTTCATAATAAATAAACTTTCCTTCTCGCTCATCTCGAATCAAACCCGCTTCTTTTAAAACCGATAGATGTCTTGAAATAGCAGCTCCCGAAATGGAAAAATGCTTAACAATATCACCTGCTGACATTCTTGATTGTTTCAATAAATTAAGTATTTCTCGCCTTGTTGGATCCGCTAAAGCATGTAGCGTATTTTGCATTGCCATCTTTATCACCTCATTAACATTTAACTTAAATGTTAAATATAGTATATCATATTTATAAAAAAAAAGAAGTATTAGATTTTTATCTAACCACTTCTTTAATCATTGTTTCTACAGTTGTTGTCGTTTCACTATTAGAAATACTTATAAAAGTTCCTATATTTAGGATGACTAATAAAATACCAAAAATAACGATTATCAATAAAATGATAGCTATTGTCTTCATTATTTTTTTATAACGTCTATTTTTTATTGTTAGTTGTTCATTTATTTTAGCTAATTGTTTAACAATCTCACTTTGATCTGTTGTTGTAATTTGACCATCAAGAAGAATATTCACATCTGTTTCTAATACGTTTGCTATTTTAGAAAGCATATCTACATCAGGCAATGAAAGTCCCTTTTCCCATTTACTAACAGTCTGTCTAACAACATTCAATTTTTCAGCGAGTATTTCTTGCGTATAACCTTTATCTTTTCTTATTTTCTTTAGGTTTTCAGCAAACATTCCTCTATCCTCCTTTATTAAGATAAACATATCTTATATAAAAGTAGTTGTTGCTTCAAGCAACACATATTAACATTCTTTATTTTACTTCATCATAACTTGGAATTGAGTCAACTGCACCAAATCTTGTCACCGCAATTGCACTTGCTTTTGTTGCTAAGTTTGCTGATTCAACTAAAGAGAATCCTTCAAGAATTCCTTTTACAAAATAACCAATATAAGTATCTCCTGCACCTGTTGTATCTATTGCATTAACTTTCATTGCTTCTACTTTGACATCTTCATTGTTTGTTAAAACTCTGCTTCCGTCTTTTCCCATTGTAAAAAGAATATTTGTATGTGGATATTTTTGTTTTAACACTTGTAGCATCTTTTCATAATTTTCTTCACCGCTTAAAGCAGCACTTTCTGTCTCATTGACTACAAGCCATGTTACTTTTTCAATTGGATAATTTTGAATTGATTCATCATAAGGAGCTGCATTGAAAAAAATCTTCATTTCTTTTTCATAACAGCGATCAATAATATAAGGTACATTATTGATTTCATTTTGTAAAACAACCACATCACCCGTTGAAAAATGAGATAAAACCTCATCAATATATTCAAAATCAATCTCTTTATTTGTTCCACCATATAAAAGAATATGATTTTGACCACTTTGATCAACTTCAATAATAGCATGTCCTGTTGGCTTATTTGAAATTTTTAAATAATCAATATTCACATTCTTTCCTACAAGCGCATCTTTTAATAGAGTGCCATCATTTCCAATAATTCCTGCAAAATACGTTTCATTTCCTGCAAGAGACATTGCAATTGCTTGATTAACGCCTTTTCCACCACATTTAACTGTATATTCAAGACATCCTTGTGTTTCTCCTGGTACTGTAAAATGATTGACTTTATATACATGATCCAAATTAGCGGATCCAAAACATAATACTTTCATAAATCCTCCATAACTTCTTATTTTTGTTTATATTATAAACATTCTCTTCTTTTTATAAAAGAAAAAGAAGTATTTAGATTTTTATATAAATACTTCTTTTAATCATTTCTAAATTCATAACATTCTGGAAAAGATGTTTGTTCAATATATGTATCCGCTTTTGAAATATAAATATCTTCCATTATTACATAAGGTAGAGTATTGACCTTTTTATAAAGAAGACCTGTACTTATGAAAATATTCTTTTAGTTTCAGCTAAAAATTTTAATTTTTCTTTTGGTAATTTTATAATATATACTTCCCCTAAATAACTATTATCATCTTCTTCAAACATCTTACATCCCTCATTTATCCATAATCTAAAATCAAACCATTCATCAGGATCAGAAATACCAATTGATCCTGCATTTAAAAAGCCACACAATGTAGCATCTTTTGTTGCCTTTATAACAAGTTCCCAGTCTCCATTATCATTACCAATACTTATATATTCTGGCATATTATTAGAAAAATCATGACATTTGTACATTTCTATCATTTCTTTTGTACTATAAAAAACATATCCATTTAATACCGCACCATTTGTTATTTTTAAAAATTCTTTATAGACATCTGGCAATATACCCTTTATTTGATTATTTACTAAATGAATATCTTCATCAATTGCTGGTTTATTTTTTTCAATGAATTCAATATTTTTTAAATCCATAAAATCACATCATCTATTTCTTAAAGAAATGAAAATTACAACAATCTCCACCATAACCTAAAGTCTTTGTACGCGTAAATCCAATCTTTTTTAAACCACCATCATCCACATCACAAAACAAATGACACAACTCTTCACAGCCATTTTCCTTGCATGCTGTATGCCATAAACATTTAGTAATCATAACATCATAATGATCTTTACCATAGCTTTGAGTGTTTTCTTGTAAATCTGTTGTACGCATGATTTTTAAAAAAATAAAACTATAAATTTTATAAAACCCAGGCACTAATTCCATTTTAGCTGTAGATGCATGTTTTTTGGCTGCAATTTTATCAATCATATATTTTCTCATATATTGATAGACATCTTCTTTTGAAAATTCTTCGTTCAATAAGACTTTATATAAAGCAATTCGTGGTAGAATTGTTTGAATAAGTGTTTTCATTTGATTTTCTGTTTTATCTTTTGTTTTTTTAATAATTTTATAAAGTTCTTTTTCTTGTTTATCAAATATTTCATTTCCTTTATTTGGACCAAATTCTTCGATTAAATATGATTTTACTTGTTTTTGTTGTTTGATTTTCATTATAAATACACCTCTTTTATACAATCATATTATAACGTCATTATAAAAGAAAAAGAAGTATTCAAACTTTTTACAAAGTTCAAATACTTCTCTAGATATCTCATAAAAGTTATTACTAACGTTTTGAGAACTCCAATTCCTTATAAAATGAGGGTATTTAGATGATTTTGTTGCATACAAGTTTCGTTACAAAAGCTACTCAAATATACTATTTAAAACTTATCCTGTAAATTAAATGCTTTTATATAAAGAAAATATCATACTTATTCGTATGATATCCTCTATTATTCAGTTTTATATATTATTAAGGAAGAAAAATTATAAAACTAATCGAGATCTTCGCCATTTGTTTCAATGACTTTTTTATACCAATAAAACGATTTTTTTCGATATCTATTCATCGTTCCATGGCCTTCATCATCTAAATCTACATAAATAAATCCATATCTTTTTGACATTTGACAAGATGAAGCACTTAATAAATCAATGCATCCCCATGTTGTATATCCCATTAAATCAACGCCATCTATAATAACAGCATCCTTTAATGCTTTAATATGTTCTCGATAATACTCAATATGTCTTTCATCATTGATTTCTTTACCTTCGACATATACTTCATTTGTTCCTGTACCATTTTCAACAATAAATAATGGTTTTTGATAACGATCATAATACATATTCAATGTATTACGTAAACCCATTGGATCATCTTGTCTTTTATATAAAATTTCACCTAAGTACGGATTTTTTAAAGTAGCAAGGGGATTATTTTTAATCTCTTCATTGAGTTTTTCGTCACCACTAACAACATGTGTTGCATAATATGAAAATGAAAGAAAATCAATCGTATTATTTTTAAGAATTTCTTTGTCATCATCTTTAAACGGAATAGTTATTCCTTTTCTTTCTAATTCTCTTAATTTATATGATGGATAGTACCCTCTCGCCTGTACATCACAGAAAAAGAATGCATCTCTATTTTTTGTAATTGTTGCAAATACATCTTGAGGATGACATGTATATGGATACCATGTACCTCCTGCAAACATATTCCCAATTTTATTTGTTGGATCAATTTCATGACCAATTTTTACTGCCCACGCACTTGCTAATAAAATATGATGAGCTGCATTATATAACTGTTGTTCTTTATCTTCATTTGGATCAATAACAACACCTGCTGATAAATAAGGCAAAATTAATGTATCATTAATTTCATTAAAGGTAAGCCAATAATGTACAATACCTTTATATCTTTTAAATAAAACTGTTGCATATTTCTTATAGAAATCAACCATTTTTCTACTTTTAAAACCACCATATTCTTTTACTAAATAAAGTGGAAAATCGTAATGAGAAATCGTTACTAAAGGTTCAATGTGATATTTTTTTAATTCTTTAAAAACATCATCATAAAATTGTAATCCTTTTTCATTCGGTCTTTCTTCATCCCCTCGAGGAAATATTCTTGACCATGAAATAGATAATCTTAAAACCTTAAATCCCATTTCCGCAAATAATGCAATATCTTCTTTATAACGATGATAGAAATCTATCCCATTTAAAACCGGATATTTTTCATCTTCTTTAAAAGATAAATCTTGTACATTTCCAAACATATATTGAAAACGATTTTTTCCATTTGGAACTACATCCATGTTAGCAAGACCTCTACCATCTTCATTATAGCCACCTTCTACTTGATTAGCAGCTATTGCTCCACCCCATAAGAAATCTTTTGGTAAGGTTCTCACTTTATGCTTCCTCCTCAGCTAATTTTGTAGCTTCTTCTTTCTTGCATAAAGAATGATCATAAGCTACAAAGAATGGATACCAAATAGCTAATGTTAATGGAATCATTAGAGCAATAAAAATGAATACTCTCCAATCTAAACAATAAACAAATAGACTTAGGAAAACAGGATAAGTCCCACTAATTAATAAATAAGGTGCTGTCAATAAACCAAACGAACATGCTAACCAGTAAAGAATGGCTACGATTAATCCATTAGCGATGAAAGGAAGCATTAATACAGGATTAAACATAATTGGTGCTCCAAATAATGCTGGTTCTGAAATTCTAAAAATACTAGGCACAATTGTTGCTTTCCCAAAAGCTTTTAATTGTTGTGATTTTGCTTTCCAACAAGATAAAATACATAGTCCAAGAGTATTTCCTGTTCCTCCTAAAAAACCAATACCTAATGTCATAAAGATAGGATGAAAAATTGGTGCTTGTCCTTTTGCAACTAATGCTGCATTTGCTGTAAAAGCTGCTGTTGTAATTGGAGCAGTAAGTGCCATGGTAACCATTTGTCCATGCACTCCACAACACCATAATAACAACATAAATGCACATAAGAATATTGAACCAGGAACAGAGTTAACTGCTGCAACTGGTGTTGCTAAAACTTTTTCAATAAGCGCTGGAATTGACATTCCTAAATAATTACTACTTAATAAACTTAAAATATAGAATATAGAAACATTGATAACCATAGGTACAATTGTTCTAAACGAATTTGTTAATGCTGGAGGACAAATTTCTGGCAAACGAATTGTAATATTGTGTATTTCACAAAATCTTGTGATTTCTACTGTTAATAAAGCAACAATAATAGCAGTAAATAATCCTTGTGCACCTAAATATGTACAATTCATTAATAATGGAGTTGTTCCATCCGCTAAAGCTAAATAATTTGCTGGTGCTGCAACTAATAGAAAAACAACAAGTGCAGTTAAACCATTAGTAATACCTTTCATTGAATATGAAGTTGCTAAATTATCAGCAATAACAAAGGTAACTGCTAATGCTAATAATCCCATTGACATATTGTATGGAACTAAAATAGCCATTTTATACTTAGTAGCAAAATTAAACCATCCAGAAAAAATTGACCAAACACCACCAGATTTAACCATGTCTGCAGTTACTGGTGGATTAGCAATAACCATAAATACTGCCCCAACAAAGATTAATGGTAATACTGTCATAAAACCTTTTTGCATTGCAGATAAATGTCTTTGTTCACCTAACTTATCAGCGATTGGAGACATTTTATCTTCAACAAAGTGCATAAACTTATCCATTTACTTTCCCTCCTTTATCATTCTTTTTACTTCTTTTATAATATTTTCAACATTCCCTAAAGCATAATCTGAAGGATTAATAACAGCTGAAGGTCGATCAGTTACTGCTTTTTGAACATCTTTAATTTTATATCTCATTTGTGGTCCCACTAATAAGACATCATAATCTTTATAAACACTTAAATAATCATCAATTGGAATTGCTTTAACTTCTAAATCTTCGTTATTTTGTTCTGCCCATTGATTCATCTTATTCATTAAAATACCAGTTGATAAACCATTAGCACACATTAATAATATTTTCATAAATCTTCCCTCTCTTTAAATTTGCTAATATCAAGTAAATTGAATATTTGATCGATCAGTTGTTTCTTTTTACTTAGCAACTGTAGTATAAAATGTAACCGCTTTTTATTCAAATAGCATATTTTATCTCTTTTCCTTTCATTTATACACTATTTTTTTAATTTATACACTTTTTCTTCTTTATCATTTATTTTCTTCGTTAAACTGTTTATTTACAAGCAATAAAATTATTTATCTTTTTATTACTCTTAAATATTTTTTATACACTTTATACACTAATAAATAAAAAATAGCTTACTTTACAATAAGCTATTAAAATAAGTATTAAATTTCTTTAATAATCGTAATTAAACTTGCAATATCAGAATCAGAAAATTGAATATGAAAAGGTTCTTCTATCATTTCTACTAAATCATATAAATATTCGTATGTTTTTTTATGTGTTGAAATTATATTTTTATAATTATATTTTTTAGGAATCGGTGCATTATCAACCAAGCTACAGATAACACCACTAAGATGCATAATAAGACCTATCTTTTTATCATAGGATAATTGATATTGACAATCTAATTCTTGAATAAATTCTGGTAATACTTTTTTCAAGATATCAATATCAATATTCGATGCTTGTTTTTCAATATTTTTAAATATTAATGAATATTTTATTTTCTTTTTAATGACAATGTCTTGATTAGAACTTGAAATTAATAGTGATAATTTATCTAATGGTGTATTAAATAATTGAGTTACAGAAATAAATTTAATGCCATATAATTGAGGATCAAATGATCCCATTGTACATAAAACATTATACGATTTTCTTAATTCATTAATTTTAAACAATAATTCTTTATGATTATTCATTGATAATGGAACAATATCAATATCTTGTAATTCTAATGAATCTTCTAGGTATTTTTTTATTTGTATAGCACCACCTTCGCCATTCATACATAAAGTGATAATAACATTTTTCTTTTTTTGTCGATGATAGTTTTCAACAATTGATGGAAAATAATGTTGATAACTTTGTTCTAATTCAGACATAATATCATCTAAATCATCATTGCTGCTCATCTTTTTTACGGTTTCTAAAGCAATCGTTGTGGAAGGTGCAGCAATAAAGCGGATATCTATACCTGTTTCTTTAGAAATCAATTTACCCATAATTTTTACAGAACCCATGTCATAGATAAGTAATACACCTTTACCTCTATTAATTTTTTCAATCAATGATTTCATTTCTTCATAAGCCATTTGCATTTTCTTTTCTAATAAAAGATCATATGAATAAACACTATCACTATTTGACATTTGTTTAACAACACCAGTAAGCGAACTTGCTACATTTTTTCCATGCATAGCAATTAACAATACAGGTTTATTTTCGCTTTCTTTTAATTGATTCAAAAGTAAAATCAAAACAATAGTTATTGCTTCATCTAACGGTATATCTATTTTATATTTCTTTTCTAAATGTTCTATTAATTTTAAACTTAGTATATATTCTTCTTGATATTTATTTACTATTTGATTTAAATCAAAATTAATTTGTTCATTTTGCTTATTATTTATTATTTTTGTTAAATGAAGAGATAAAACAATAAAGACTTCTTGCGGGAAAACTCGTTTTAATTTTTGTGATGAACTATCTAAGAATTCTTTTACAATATCTATAATTTCTTGTGGAATATATTTACTAATATTCAATTCATTTATTTTCTCTTTATCAATGTATTGTCTATAACTTGATATTAATTGATTGTATTTATTTTTTAACAAAAGGGATTTATCAACTAATGATGTATCTTGTTTTTCAAGATGTTCATAAACAGCAGAAGTACTTTCTTTTATTTTTATTTTTTCAATAGAATCTTTTGAATAATAATATAAAAAATCATGTGAAATAAGTCTATTTATCTCTGTCGATTTTTCTTTATAAAAAATAAAGCCTTTTTTTACATAGATTGGAAAATCATCAAGATAGACATAGACATTTGAATTATTATCTAAATTTTTCAAAAAAGCATGTGAACATGCACTAGAAATATCATTTACAAGTTGTTTTATATTATTTTTACAATGATAAAGTAATAAGCATTCTAATGTTTCAGGTTCTATAACAATCGACTTATCTATTTTTCTTGCTTCTTTTTTAAAACATCCCTGAACTAATTCCATCCTTTCAACCAATCCTCTTTTATCTAAAGAAGGCAAATCAATTTTTATTGATATATTATCGAGAGCATTACTTTTTAAATCATTTTCATTAAAGCAATCCGATGACAAAACAACCATAAAGTTATTTTCTTTTAGTGAACTCATTTCAATTAAATCATATATAATTGATTTATATTTTTCTGGTATTAAATGAACATTATCAAAATAAACCATTCCGTTTTTCGCCTTTTCTAAAGCAGCTTTTCCATAATCAATAAATAAATTCTTAATCATAGTTTCATCATTCATAAAGTATTTACAATTTAGTTTCACTAATTGACCATTTTCATTAATTAGGCCTTTTTCTTTAGAAAATTCATATATTTTTTTAGCAAGTAAACTTTTACCTGTACCACTTTCCCCTGACAATAAAATAACCGGTTTTTTGCCAGGATATAAAAGTGTTGATTTAATATCTTGAATAGACTTAGCAAGGCTTCCATTAAATCCTATTAGTTGATTAAATATAGAATCGTCTTCATCTAATTTATTATGTATTTTATAAAGTACCGGTCTCCCAGCTATTTTTTCTAATTTATTTTCTCTAACTAATTCATTCAAAATAGCTGATAAATTAGAACGTTGAATATTTAAATGACTTGCTAATTCTTTTGTTGAAAACACCATTTTAGAGGGATCGTTTTGATCTTTTTTTGTAGATAATTTATCAATATAAAAAAGAACCTCATATTTCTTTTTCATAAAATTTCTCCTTTTCTAAATATATTCATATTATAAAACAAAAAAAGAAATATGCACACTTTTATAAAGTCTACATATTTTTCATATTCTCTATTCAACTATTTATTTCAATTCTATAGGTACTTTAACTTTTGCATAACGTACTTTTTTACCGTTCTCTTGAAAATAGTAATTTGGATAAGTTGCTGTCGCAATTCCACAAGATTTAATATTACGTTTTTTTAAATAAATCGATAGATCTTTAAAAATCTCAGTATTTGGATATTCCCAGTTCTCATTAATAACAACTGTATTTAAACAATGTTGTCTTGGCATAACTCTTGCATCTTTTAAAAATTCTTGAGGAAGTTGATTATAAATAATTTCGGGTATCACAAAAAACCACTCTGTTACACTTTGTGAAGAATCATATTGTTTTACATCTGTTACTTGTGCTTGACTAATGAATGGGAGATATTCAAATAATTTTGCATAATATCTTGGATCATCTTTAGTAAAACAAAATTCTGATTGAGAAATTTTCGCATAAGGTAATAAATAACATTTAGGTTCAACAGTGATCCAATAGTTCCCAATATTATAAAAATCTGTTTCTGACTCAACCTTTAAAGTTGTTAAATAATCTATAAGATTTTTAGTTTCCTTTACTTCTGATTCTAATTCACAAATTTTATTATTTAAAATATCCGTTACTTTAGAAACAGGTATACCTTCAACATACTCTACTGATTCTTTCATAGAATACCCTATCTTTCGATTATATAAACATGCTAATAATGAAATAACATCTTTATTATCTAAATCACGATAGTTATTTTGACTTATTCTTTTTGGATAAATCACTCCTTCTTTTTCATAATAACGTATTGTATCTGTAGATATGCCTAACAATTTAGCAGCTTCACTAATTTTCATAATATGATCTCCTTAACATTAAAGTTAGTCCAATGTTTTATTGATATAAAATTATATCATACAAGATTTATTTCTTCAATTTTGTGTATTTTTAGAAGATAATGTACCTAAATTAGATAAATAAGCCATCCTTGACTATAGAGTTACTCCATAAATTATAATTTATATATAATCAAATATTTGGAGGTAGAAAAATGGAAAATCGTGTTGTATTAGTTACTGGTGGAGCAAGTGGAATTGGAAAAGGTATGGTTCGTATGTTTGCTGATAGAGGTTGCCAAGTTATTATTTTTGATGTTCAGGATGATAAAGGAGAAACTTTAGCAAAAGAATTATGTGATCAAGGAAAAAAGGTTGTTTATAAACATGTAAATTTATTTGATATTGATGAAATCAAAAATGCCTATGTATGGATAAAAGAACAATTTGGAAAATTAGATTATGCTATGAATAATGCAGGATTTGGTATTCCAGCAAAGCCACTTGATGAATGTACCAGTGAAGAAGTTAATAAAGTAATTGGAATTTGTTTAATTGCTGTTACAAATTGTATGATTGAAGAAATAAAAATAATGAAAGAAAATGGTTTTGGGCGTATTGTCAATACGACATCTGGTGCTGGATTATTAGGAATCAAAGGAAACTCAGTTTATTGTGCAGCTAAGCATGGTGTTGTGGGTGTTACAAAAGCAGCTGCTCTTGATTACGCAACATCTAATATTACTATTAATGCTATCGCACCAGGAACTATCGAAACTGAATTAGTAAATTCACTCAAAGAAATCGCTCCCGATGCTTATAAACAAGCAGAAGAATCAAATCCAAGTGGTCATTTAGGAAAGCCAGAAGATATTGCTAATGCTGCAGTATTCTTATGTGAAGATGCATCATCTTTTATTAATGGTGTTGTGCTCCCTGTTGATAGTGGTTGCGTAGCTGGAAAATAATAAAACTCAATTTTCACAAATATATTGATATTGTATTATATTCATAAGTAGTTAGTTTTTTACAATAACTAACTCTAAAAGTTAGAAAAGGTAAGGATTTCTCTCATCCTTACCTTTTCGTTTTGATGCAATTGTTCTCTAATTTGCAATCAAATTATAGCATTACATATTTTAATATGCAAGTTCATTTCAAAACACAATAACCATTGCACTCATTTCCATTTTACAAAAAAACCCAAATCGAAATATCGATTTGAGCTTTTTGAATTTCTCTGAATAAACGTATAAATTAACGTTTTGAGAATTGTGGAGCACGACGTGCTTTTTTAAGACCATATTTTTTACGTTCTTTAACACGTGAATCACGAGTTAAGAATCCTGCAGCTTTTAATGTTGGTCTGTAATCGTCACCAGCTTGTAATAAAGCTCTAGCAACACCATGACGGATTGCACCAGCTTGTCCTGAGTACCCTCCACCATAAACATTAACAGTTACATCAAATTTGTCTTTAGTGTTTGTTAATTCTAATGGTTGATTAACGATCATGTTTAATACGTCTGATGCTAAATATTCTCTAGCTTCTTTTCCATTAATAACGAAGTTTCCTGTACCTGGTGTTAAGATAACACGTGCTACAGAAGATTTTCTTCTACCTGTTCCTCTATATTGTACGTTTGCCATTATCTTTCACCTTACCCTTTCACTTTCATTTCTACTGGATTTTGTGCTGCATGAGGATGTTTATCACCAGCATAAACAAATAATTTCATTCCTTGTTTTCTACCTAAAGTGTTATGTGGTAACATACCTTTAACTGCTGCTTCAACAAATCCTGTTGGATTTTGTTCTAAGAATTGTTTAGCTGTCTTAACTTTAAGACCACCTAACCATCCTGAGTGACGGTAATATTTAGTGTTTTCTAATTTTTTACCTGTCATAACTACTTTGTCAGCATTGATAATGATTACATAATCACCAGTATCAACATGTGGTGTGTAAGTAGGTTTATTTTTCCCTCTTAACACTGTAGCAACTTCTGAAGCTAAACGACCTAATGTTTGTCCAGCTGCGTCAACTACATACCATTTTCTTTCGATTGTGGCAGCATTTGCCATTGTTGTTTGTCTCATCTTTTTCTTTTCTCCTTTGTTTATCCTTACCGGGGACTTTAAAAGGTTTTTGCCTATGAAACCTTTTTAATTATATGAAATCACAATATCAATGTCAATAAAATAATGCGACAAAATCGAATATTTTTTATCTTGGATCTACAGGTATAATACACGCTGCAACAACATAGGCAAGAAGTCCTGTTCCTGCATATAAACAAAGCAAACCACAAGCAAGTCTTACAAGTGTTGGATCTACATCAAAATATTCTCCAAGTCCTCCGCATACCCCTGCTAATACCTTATCTTTAGTTGAACGATATAACTTTTTATTCATTATTATTCCCCCTTAAAATGGATTGTTACATTTCCCATATCTGTATCGATATCAATATTTTTATTTCCTATAACTTGACTTGCATCACTTACATGAACAGAACTCATACTACCATCTTTTGTCACTTTATATTGATCTCTTGTATCTGCCATCACTAAAGATACATTTCCCATATCATTTTCTAAATCTAAGTTATACGTATCTAAATTAGAAATTTCTAAATCACCCATATCATTAGAAATATCCGCATTTTCTTTAACAAGTAAATGTTTGAATGTTACTTTACTTGTATCACTTTCCATTTCTAATTGATTGCATTGTAAATCTTCAATTGTAACCTTTGAGGCATCAATATCTAAATCAATGTGATTAAATTGAATATTT
>OGRC01001720.1_pt1 | contig 13546 bp, 9 predicted proteins | sample 1553431 | NCBI WGS metagenome assembly OGRC01 (sample SAMEA2580064, study PRJEB22360) | human gut metagenome | biome: human gut; feature: human-associated habitat; material: faeces | place: Denmark | collected 2008/2010
GCACGGCCCTAGACTGGCCGGCGACGGCGCGCACGGAACGGGCGCGCGGGCCGAGCGACAGACTCGGATGATCGGAGGGGGACATATGGACGCGGAAAGGGACACGGACGGGACGACGGACGCGCACGAGGGGGACCACACGCCCGCGGACGGTGCCGGGACGGAGGGCGAAGGCGGCAAGCCGGACACTAGGCCGGGCGACAGACTCGCGACCATCCGACGCACGCTGTGGTGGATAGGACTGGCGCTACAGCTCCCATTCGCTTTGACTCTGATCCATTTTGATACCCCTTACCTGATATTGGAGCGTATCCTATGCGCTATTCCGCCAAGACTGGCAAGCGACCCGTCATCAATCGTCGGCATTCCCGCACTTGAAACGGAATGGTGTCGAGAATTCCTGGCACTAGTCCTGGGCGCAGTTTGCTGGGTTACAGCTGGAGTAATGAGATTAGTTGCGGACAGCCCATCAAACCATGGAAAAGAAACCCTTCCTGTACGCATCTTCGCCGGAATCATCACCATCATCGTATTGATGGCCACCGGTATTACAGGACTCTTCCTCGGCATAGCGGCCTTTTAGAAGTTTCCCCGTATCTGGCAGAGGAATTCCAAATCGAAAGCACAACAGCGAATGTGTGGGCAGACGACACATCTGCCCACACATAATGCATTATGCGAGCTACCGTCTTGGCTGATCAATGAATGCAGCGAACGCCCGAGCACTCACTTCAGCTTCCTGCTTATCAGGAAGCTTGTCTGTACCGGCAGCCTTTTTTAGGATGCTTTCGCTCATTCCAATATTTGTCAAGAAATTACGATGTATCTGGTCTCAAATCCTTTCAATAGACGAAAGTTGCGCTTCTCTGATCCAGCTGTAAGCGGCGTATACTGGCGATATTCCAGTGTTTTACCGGCTTATTCGTCTGAATCTGGCTTCCATCGTAGGAACAGTGACCTCATGGGAAGGCGACGGATGAAGACAAATGGAGACGAGAAGGAGACTCGCTTGGCCGAAACTACTGCTACCTATGCTCTGGGAGTCTTCTGTCAGCTCGTAAGAAAAATTGAAGCAAAACACGCAGAGCCAACAGGCCGGATTCATCTACCTCATCCTGTGCACCGTCTCCGGCGTCGCTGCCGGCCTGCAGAACACAGGCTGATCTACACACCAGCGCATATGGGGAAGCCCCGCTCACATCGAGCGGGGCTTCCCCGTTTTGTGTGCATCTTTCATCATCTTGCAATAATTCTTACATGTAAACAGAGAGTTCTTGCATGTAAGAATTATTGAAAGGTGATGAAAGAACTTACTTTCACGCGCGCCAATCATCCCAACACGTATCGGGATGACGGCCCATTCCCCTCGCGGCGCAACTTGCCCGCATCCTCTAGCTTCTTCAACAACCGGTATGCACTGATATAGCTCAGGCCAAACAAATCCATGACATCCGCCGTAGTGACGACACCATCATTTTTTTCGGCGAACTCCAGAACAAGGCCACTGCGCCGGGTGGCATCGATGTCACGCTGGCGCACGTAAGACGCCAGCCCCTCTGAACGTTTGTACACTCGGGCACTCAGCATATACGAACGAGAGCTCCCGCTACCGACCCCCTCTACCAAACCAGCTTCCACCAGATTCTCAACAGCGGACACGATGCGTCGATGCTCCAAATGAGAAAAATCGCACAATTGGACCACGGTAAGCCTACGATGCTCACGCAGCAGCGAGAGCACAATCAGTGACCAGACCGGCAATGGAGCCCCACGTCGACGTTCCTCGTCGCCAATCATGGTTACGAATGCCTCGTCAGGTACCACGCGGCGCAAGAACAAGATAACTTCCTCAGCACTGGACTGTGAATAATCCGGGAAAGAACCGCCTGCCGCAATCGACCCGGCATAGATGGTATCCACGCCTCGTCCGGTGCGTTCAACATATCCGGCAGCTTTCAGAATCAGAGCAAGCTGCGGATTGCGGGAACGCGGTTGTGCAGTAAGCAGGTTATCTTCGGAGACACCCTCTATGAATCCTCCGGGGTTGGCTATGGTCAACCCATCCTCATCAACCAGGAACCTCACCGAACCCATTCGTGCATAATCGCGATGGCAGAAAGCGTTAATCATTGCCTCACGGAATGCCCCTCGATCGAAGTCTGGCAGATCGCCCCGAATCAAGCCGCTCATGACTTCGTGGCTGGGATTCCACGGCTCCATCAGCTCGCCTACACGATCAAACATATCCACCAAGGGCAACACGAACGGATCCATATTGACCTTTGGAGACATGCCTTTCATCACTTGAAAAACAGCCGATGCGGCTGGAACCGATCGATGAATAGCATCAACCGAACCAATGGTGAGCAGACCAGCAACAGATGGCTGCAATCCATACGGGCCATCAACAACCAGCTCAAGTGCCCGATCGAAATCCTCATCAGTAAAAGACAACAACGAGTTTTGCGCATTGGCACTGCGAATATGGCTTCTCAACTTGTTCCGTGAGTCTGGATTCAAATCGTCCAACCGAGCCTCTGGTGCAGGTTGCGCGCTGAAATCGTAGAACCGTTGTTGAGATAAACGGCTAATGAATTGGGAAACAAACAGCGGAACGACCTCAGGCGAGCCGTCTGCTTTCAGCCGGCGCTGCAATGTCTTCCCCTGACTGGTAGATACGATTTGCTGACTGTTATCCACCTCAATACTGACTATCGGCACCTCGTTCTCATACAAGAGCGTCACGCGAGCAGGAAGCTGCGGAACAGTCTTATTGAAAATTAGTGCCGCAAGTCCATTGATATTGCGATGCTCTTCACATACGCCGGTCACAGTGCCATCGTCTTCAATACCGAGATACAGTGTGCCGCCTTCGGTATTGGCTAGAGCCACTACGTTGTCAACAATTTCATCATGCGATTGAGGGCGCTTCTGCTCACTCTTGAACTCAACCGTCAAACTTTCTTTGGCCGGCAACATGAGCATCCCCTTTCACCATCTTGCAATAATTCTTACATGTTAACAGAGAGTTCTTACATGTAAGAATTATTGCAAGATGGTGAAAGGGGTAAAGAGCAATCCATCCTGTCATCTCCAGCAACTTAAATCCGATCATCGCTGCTTTCGGCATATCTGATATCAGCCGCTGGTGCCAGTCCAATCACCCAATTGAAGCTCAACACGGCCAAAGACTCTACGCCGCAGTGGATTCGCGCTCGATGAGCTTATAGCCCACATTCACGGTCTGCGGGAAGAACTCGTCGTCCAGGTTCTCGATACGCCGCATAAGCAAGGTCAGCGCGGTATCCGCCATGCCCTTGAAATCGGTGGCCACGGTGGTCAAAGTCGGCACGCTGTACATGCTCTGGCTCAGGCCGTCGAAGCCGATAACGCGCACATCGCCCGGCACACTTACGCCATCGTCCGCCAGACCACGCAGAATACCGAGCGCAATACCGTCGTTCAGGCAGTACAGACCGTCGTACTTGCACTTGCCTTTCTTGGCCAAGCCGCGCCCGGCCTCGATACCGCCGTCAATCGACCACGAGGATTTGATGAAATCACGGCGCTCGTCAAACGGCAGTCCGGCCGCGAGAATCGTCTCCTTGGCGGCCCGCATACGAATATCACGCGAGCCGGGAATGATGTTGGGATTGTTGGGATCGTGATTGTCGCCGACGATGCCGATGCGCGCACAGCCACGCGCGATAAGGTGTTCGATTGCCGCCCGTGAGCCGGCGTCGCTCGGCGCGTTCACGGTGTCGACGGGCAGGCTGGTGTCGTAGTTTTCCAGCATGACGGCCGGGTGCCGCTTCAGGATATCGACCGCACGTGGCGCATTGATGGCGATGATGCCGTCCGAAAACGTGTACGACAGATCGTTGTCGTCGGTAAGATACCGGGACAGTTCGATGAGCATGTGCGAGTCGCGCTTGTGCACTTCCTCAGCCACACACATGGCCAGATGGGAGAAATAGTCGCCCTCGAGGCCCGAGGTAAGGAAGGTGATGGTATCGGACCGCCCAGAACGCAGGGACCGGCCAGACAGGTTGATTTTATAGCCGAGTTTGCGGGCGGCGTCACGCACGCGTTGCGTGGTTTCGGGCTTGACGTAATCCTTGCCTCGCAGGGCCGCGGAGGCGGTGGTGGCGGTCACTCCGGCCAGTTCGCCGACATCCTTTAAGGTCACCATCGTTACCATCTCCGCATATCACGAACCTTATCGATAAGAATCCATAGTACCGCCCACATCTCAGCCGAGGATGAGACCCTCGGTCGAGGCCCTGACCGGCGACTCGAACGCCGCGGTCACCGTGGTGAGCACCGACGCTGCAAACGAAAACATGTCAAACCAAGAAATGGACATGACGGAGTCATTGTTTTCCGAGAGGGATATGCCGCGTCCACGGGCAGACGTCACGTATCAATCACGCCGATACCGTCATATAACTGTTTTCGATGTGAGAAAGCTCATAGCTTCCGACCACAGAAATCAGCCACAGCAACCCCATAACAGCGTTATAGTTCTGTTTGTCGGCGTCGACAAGAGCCAGCAGCGCCGATGAAATGCACACCAAGGATGTTTAGCGAATTGTTCGCAGTTCGCACGATTCGATTTGATTCGATTCGTGCAGCCCGGATGGTTCACGGGGGCATGCCGTCGTGATGTGCGTGGATATGGGCGATACGACTCTCGTTCGGGCCGGCAGGCCATCGTACACCAGTTACGAAAGGATCCGCCCATATATGGCAAGGTTTACCGAGAATCGTTGGACCAGCGCGATTATCCCTGCACTGCTGATTCATATCCCAATCGGTACCGTCTATTGCTGGAGCGTGTTCAAGCAGCTTATCGCTGACCGTCTCCACGCCAGCCCCGCCTCCGTGGAATGGGGCTTCTCACTCGCCATCTTCTTCCTCGGCATGTCCGCCGCGTTTGCCGGGCCAATGGTGGAGAAAAACATCAAGAAATCCGCACTCGTCTCCATGGTCTGCTTCGTGGTCGGCTTCGCCGGCACGGGCGTGAGCATCGCCCTGAACTTCCTGCCGGGCGTGTTCATCTGTTATGGCGCGATCATGGGCATCGGCCTGGGCGTCGGTTATCTGACTCCGGTCAAGAACCTGATGCTTTGGTTCGCCGACAACAAGGGCCTCGCCACCGGCATCGCCGTCGCCGGCTTCGGCCTGGCCAAGGCCATTGCCAGCCCACTGATGGAATATCTCATCGGCACGGTTGGCCTGGTCAGCATGTTCTTCATCCTCGCCGCGGTCTACGCGGTGATGATGTTCGTCGGCTTCCTGCTCATCAAGCGTCCGGCCGGCTGGGTGTATGATCCCGCGACCTCACACGTCAGCCGCAAGACAATCCTCAAGAAGCCCGTGTTCTGGGGCATCTGGATAGCCTTCTATATCAACATCACCTGCGGCCTGGCCCTCATCAGCCAAGAGAAGGACATCCTGCACGATGTGCTCAGGGCCTTCCCGCAGTATGCCAACCTGAGCCCCGCCAAGTTTGCCGCCGCCATCTCCGGCATCATCGGACTGGTGCTCGCCGTGGACTCCGTGTTCATCGGCTCCTGCACCAACGGCCGTCTTGAGGACCTGCGCGTGGCCGCCTCCATCATGAAGGGCCACCACAAGGCCGACAACATCCACCGTGTGCTCGTGGTGCCGGCATCCTCCCGCGTGCGTCTGCAGGCGGAAAAGGAAGGCCTCGACAAGATCTTCAAGGACTTCGGCGCCGAATGGCGTAACGCCGGCTGCTCCATGTGCCTGGGCATGAACCCGGACAAGATGGTAGCCCGCGAACGTTCCATCTCCACCTCGAACCGCAACTTCGAAGGCCGTCAGGGCAAGGGTTCGCGCACGCATCTGGCGTCGCCGGCCGTCGCCGCCGCGACCGCCATCCGCGGCACCATCTGCTCGCCGGCCGACCTGTGAGCCTGCTGCGAGCGGAAGCTGCGAACGCAATCGTAAGTAATCGAAATATCGAAATCGAATATCGATAGGCAATCGAAGGATTTGTTGACATGGAAAAACTGACTACCCTTACCGGCGTGGCCGTGCCGCTTCGCCGTTCCAACGTTGATACCGACCAGATCATCCCGGCCGTGTTCCTGAAGCGCGTGAAGAAAAGCGGCTTCGACGACGCCCTGTTCTACGCGTGGCGCCGCGACCCGGAATTCGTGCTGAACAAGCCGGAATACAAGCAGGGCAAGATCCTTGTGGCCGGCCCGGATTTCGGCATTGGTTCCTCCCGCGAGCACGCCGTGTGGGCGCTGCACGATTACGGTTTCCGCGTGGTGATTTCCTCCCGTTTCGCCGACATTTTCTACGGCAACACCGCCAAGAACGGCGTGCTGGCCGCGATTATGCCGCAGGAATCCATTGAGCTGCTGTGGAAGCTGCTGGACGAGGAGTCGGGCCGCGAAATGACCGTCAGCCTGGAAGACCGTACCGTCACCTGCGGCGATGTGACGTTGCCGTTCGAAGTGAACGACTACACCCGCTGGCGTCTGATGAACGGCTACGACGACATCGACCTGACGCTGCAGCACGAAGACGACATCATCGCATACGAGAAGATGCGCGCCGAAAAGTTCCCGTTCAAGCCGAAGACCCTGCCGGTCAAGCGCGAGCCGGAACAGCCGATCGAATCCGCCCGTGAGGGTGAATACCCTGATTGGCAAGGCCCGTTGGCCGATCGCGGCATCATCTGACGCGATGGCTGGTCGTCAGTGCAGTGCACTGCCGACAGGGCCTTGCCCGAGTCCGAAACGAGGGCAGCAATGAGCCTGCGCGCAGCGCAGTCCGTAATTGCAGATAGGCCCGTTGGCTGATCGCGACGGTAGCCCATTTCATCATTGGCTGACCGCAACCACATCTAACTTTTCCCAAGCCCGGCACCCAAGCCGGGCTTTTTGTTTACCTTCCATCACCTTTCCGCCAACAGCAAATTCCACAAAGCGGTGGCAAAGCGCGCGCAAAGCGGTGGTAAAATCATAATACGACGGCAAAGTGGCGGCAAAGCGAGCGTAAAACGCGTGGTAGGTAAGGCGGTGATGGCCAATGGACGGTAGCGAGCACGATGATGCCTGGTGGTCCCGGGAGGTTCCTCGGATGCGTGAAGGCAACCGTTTGGAAGCGAAACGTGCCAAGGGCGGCCTGCCCCACAGTTTATGGGAGACGTACAGCTCCTTCGCCAATACCGAAGGTGGGCTGATTCTGCTGGGCGTGTCCGAACATGAAGACCATTCTTTGTATATCACCGGAGTAGATGATGCGCGGAACATGGCGCAGGATTTTTGGAACATGGTGCATGATCCATCGAAGGTCAGCGCCGTTGTGCTGAGCGACAACGACGTGGTGATTCGCCATACCTCGCAGGGAGATGTTATTTCCATCGACATTCCTCGTGCGGCGAGGGACTGTATTCCCGTGTACGTGGGCCAGAATCCGATGACGGGCTCATACCGGCGTAATGGCGATGGCGATTATCTGTGCGATGAGGAAACGGTTCGTGCCATGCTTCGGGACAGTGACCTGCTTCCCTTGGACAGAACGATTGTTGAAGGCATGGGTGCTGACGCGCTCAACGCGGATAGCGTCGCATCATATCGTCGGCAGTTCAAGAACAGACGGCCCGGCCATCCATGGGTCGGATTGTCTGATGAGGATTTCCTGCTTCGCATCGAAGCGTTGCGGCTTGATGGTTCTCAGGTGCGTCCCACACGAGCCGGATTGCTGATGTTCGGTGAGGCGTGGCGAATCACGTCCGAATTCCCCTACTATTTCCTGGACTATCGCGAGGTCATGGACGACCAGGAGCGGTGGAATGACCGATTCACGTCGGATGATGGCACTTGGTCGGGCAACTTGTACGATTTTTGGGGCAAGGTGGTCAATCGTCTGCGGTCGGCTGTTGCCCATCCGTTCCAGCTTGATGCCGATTTGCATAGGATTGATGACAATCTGATGGATAAGGCCGTTCGTGAGGCTGTCACCAACACGCTCGTTCATGCCGATTACTTCATTCGCCGGGGCACGGTGATCATTCAGTATTACGACAGAATCGTATTGTCGAATCCCGGCAGCCTGCGTCTTTCCTCCGAAGAGGTGATGCAAGGCGGCATTTCGGATACGCGGAATCCCACGTTGATGAAAATGTTCAATCTGATTGGCATCGGAGAAAAGGCGGGCAGTGGTTTTGACGTGATGCGTGAAGGCTGCCTGTTCGCAGGAACCGCCGCGCCGGAATTGGAAGTGTTCGACGATCCGGGGCGTGTGCAGCTTACGTTGTATCCGCGCAAGATCGCCGGAGATTCCATGATCGCCGGAGCTTCTGCTGTTCCCGGAGTCTCTGCAGATGGCGGGGGCCCTGTTGGTGCGGAGTCGCCGACAATGCGGAATTCGGAGCATGGCACTGGTACGATCCATAGGATTGGCGCTCGCGGGGCTGACCGTTTGAACGACATGGTCGGCACATTCGGCAAGAACGTGGCCCTACCTGCCGATTTCGGCAATGCGATCAGGCCGCAAAGCCAGTTGGAGAAAATCACCTATGCGTTGACGGTCGGCGGACCGCAACCCACCTCGTATCTGGCTGTGGTGCTGGGGCTTGGCCTCACCCGTACCCGGGAGATATTGGCCTCACTGGTGAAAGACGGTGTTATTGAACCAATAGGCGTCGGACGCGGACGCAAGTACCGTCTTGCCGAGCATACCGTCTCATGACGGCGTTCCGGTTCTCTGGACTTGACCTGGATCGAGAGCCCAAACTCGTCTGGGGAAGTCCTAGCCAAGGAGGTTTCCAAGGTGAGACGGGGCGTGCAGGCGGGACGTGTGTCGCGTTACAGTGGACATGACATTTCGTGTGTTCGCATCGCATATCCAAAACATGACACGAGAACAATTTCGGGGAGCAGTATGAGCCAGGGTTTCGCGCCGTTTTACGACGTCAATCGCACGTATGAAGACAACTATCTGCAGGGGCCGTTCGGTGCGTTCGCCGAAGTGATGAAGGGCGATTCCGCTGCCGGCGCCTCCGCGCAGTCTGCACAGACCACCCAGTCGCAGTCGTCCGACCAGGCCGAGGAATTCCTCGGCTTCCGCGTGAACCTGCCGTTTGGCATTCCCGCTGGTCCGCTGCTGAACGAGCGGTTTACCACCGCCGCCTTCCGCATGGGTTTCGATTTGGCGGTGTACAAGACGGTCCGCTCCCGCGCGTGGGGTTGCAACGCCTTCCCGAACGTGCTCGCCGTGCATCCGAAGAACGCAGACGGGTCTCTGGTTCCCGGCAGCGCCGAACTGGATGAAGGCGTGCTTGCCGACACCCGATATGAGCTTCCGATTTCGATCTCCAACAGTTTCGGCGTGCCGTCGCGTGACCCCGACGAATGGCAGCCGGACATGAAGAAGGCGATCGCCGCCGCCGGCGACGGGCAGCTGCTCGTGCCCAGCTTCCAAGGCTCCCGCGTGGACGGCATGGACCGCAAGGCGTACATCGCCGACCATGTCACCACCGCGCATCTGGTTACGGAAACCGGAGCCGGACTGATGGAAATGAACACCAGCTGCCCCAACGAAGGTCACAATCGCCTGCTGTGCCACGACCCGCATCTGGTGGGAGAGATCACGGAAGCCGTGAAAAACGAAATCGGCGATCGCCCGCTCATCGTGAAACTCGCCTACATTCCCAACGACACCGACCTGGAAACCATGGTCAGGGAAACCGTCGGACATGGCACCGTGCAAGGCTTCTCCACCATCAACACGATTTCCGCGCGCCTAGTGGACGCGAACGGCAACCAGGCGCTGCCGGGAGCCGGACGTGACCGTTCCGGCGTGTGCGGCAACGCCATCCGCGGCGCCGGTCTCGACATGGTCGGCAGGCTCGCCGCCATCCGTGAAAAGCTCGGCCTCGACTTCGTCATCGTGGGCGTGGGCGGCGTGATCCGTCCTGACGACTACAAGGCGTACCGTGAGGCTGGCGCGAACGCCGTGATGAGCGCCACCGGAGCCATGTGGGATGCGAATCTCGCGCGCGAAATTAAGGAGACACTGCGCTGAATTCCGTTTTTCGCGAACATGCTACATGCCTTATGGCAAACTAAGCAGCAGTGTTTTTTGAGCTTGATCCAAAAGGGAATCGAAAGAGGTTGAGCGTGTCTGACAATAAGAACGACATTCTGCACGTCGAAGGCGGCAAGCCGCTGAACGGCACCATCAAGGTGCGCGGCGCGAAGAACTTCGTAAGCAAGGCCATGGTCGCCGCATTGCTGGCCCCGGGCACATCCGTGCTGAAGAACGTTCCGGAAATCCGCGACGTGCACGTGGTGTCCGACCTGCTGCGCCTGCACGGCGTGGACGTGACCGTGGACGGCGCGAACGGCGTGGTGACGATCGACGCCACCAACGTGCAACTCGCCGACGTGGCCGACGTGGACACGCTGTCCGGCTCGTCCCGCATTCCGATTCTGTTCTCCGGCCCGCTGCTGCACCGTCTGGGCGAAGCGTTCATTCCGGCGCTCGGCGGCTGCAACATCGGCGGTCGTCCGATTGACTTCCATCTGGAAACCCTGCGCAAGCTCGGCGCGAACGTGGACAAGGAACACAAGGACGGCATTCACATCACCGCTCCGAACGGTCTGCATGGCGCGAAGATCCACCTGCCGTACCCGTCCGTGGGCGCCACCGAGCAGACACTGCTCGCCGCCGTGCTCGCCGAAGGCAAGACCGAGCTTTCCGGCGCCGCCATCGAACCTGAGATCATGGATCTGGTGAGCGTGCTGCAGAAGATGGGCGCCATCATCTCCGTGGACGTGGACCGCACGTTCCGCATCGAAGGCGTCAAGGAGCTCAAGGGCTACACGCACACGTCTCTGACCGACCGCATCGAGGCCGCCTCCTGGGCGTCCGCCGCGCTCGCCACCCATGGCGACATCTTCGTCAAGGGCGCCACCCAGCCGGAAATGATGACCTTCCTGAACGTGTTCCGCAAGATCGGCGGCGAATTCGACATCACCGACAAGGGCATCCGATTCTGGCATCCGGGCGGAGACTTGAAGCCGGTCGCCATCGAAACCGACGTGCACCCGGGCTTCATGACCGACTGGCAGCAGCCGCTCGTCGTGGCGCTGACCCAGGCCAACGGCCTTTCCATCGTGCATGAGACCGTGTATGAGAACCGTTTTGGCTTCACCAAGCCGCTGGTGCAGATGGGCGCCACCATCCAGCTGTACCGCGAATGCCTCGGCTCCCTGCCGTGCCGCTTCCAGCAGCGCAACTACAAGCATTCCGCGGTCATCTTCGGACCGACCCCGCTGACCGGCCGTGACATCGACGTTCCGGACCTGCGCGGTGGCTTCAGCCACTTGATCGGCGCTCGCAGCCAAGGGCCCGTCCAACGTGCAGGGCATTTCCCTGATCGACCGTGGTTACGCCGACTTCCGTGGCAAGCTGGAAGCCCTCGGCGCCGATTTCGACTGATTCGCTGCGATTGGTTCGATGAATCGGCTGCGGCTGATTTATTGCGATTGGCCAATCGTGATTGATGATTCGCAATTGAACAGTTGCGATTGACAGTCGCGTCGAACGCCCATGTTGCTTTCACCGGTACTCGCCTTGCGCGGGTGCCGGTTTTGTTTTATCCGCGATTGCCGCCGCCGCAATCGCAAACATGCTTTCCGTGCCTTCCGCATCTTCCGCACATTCCCTTTTCTGCCTTATCGCCCGTCTTTTCTGCATCATTTGACGGCCAAATGATGCAGAAAACGATGGCATGAGGCAGTAAAAAGCAAGATAACGCGGAAAACATCGATGACGAACGTATCGGCGGCCGGTGGCACAATGGGAGCCATGGCATCCAAAGGAAAACCGTCGCCGCGCTCCGCAGTGAAGCCGCTGAGCGACGAGCAAGTCGCAAAACTCGCGCAGAAGCATCATCTTGTAGACCCGACCCACGATTTCCCGACCGGTCCGCGCAAAGCCAACACCGCGGAAATCGAAGCGCAGAACCCCAAAGCCACGCATCGCCTGCTGACCGGCTGCGACGTGGTGCTGCGCAATCACAGCAAAGTGAAGGCCTGGGGCTTGGAACACGTGCCGGAAACCGGCCCGTTCATCACCGCCGCCACGCATGTGACCATGTACGACGTGTTTGTGCCGATGGTCTCGATGTTCCATCAGGGCCGCCGCCCGCGCTACATGGCCAAGGCGGAAATGGCCAAATGGCCGCTGATCGGCAAATGGTTCCAGCTGGTCGGCATGCAGCCGGTGCAGCGCCGTGCAGGCAAGGCCAAAGCCATCGAGGAAACGTCCGTGGAAATCCTCACCTCCGGCCGCCCGCTGACCGTATGGCCGGAAGGCACCGTGACGCGCGACCCGCAAAAATGGCCGATGAGCATGAAAAACGGCGTGGGCGTGATCGCCCTCGAATCCTCACGCCGACTCGGCTGCCAGGTGCCGCTGTACTGTGCCGTGACCTGGGGCGCGGCCAGCATCAACCACTGGTGGCCGTGGCCGCGCAAGAACGTGGTGATGTGCTACGACGAAGCGCTCGACTACGCGGACCTGCTTGACGGCTGCGATTCCTGGGGAGACGAAGTGCCGACGGACCGCGCCGACGAACTGACCCGCCGCATCCGCGTGCGCATGACCGAAATCATGGCCGAAATCCGCGGCGAACAGGCACCTGACGGCTACTGGGACTACTGCACCATGAGTCGCGTGAAAGACTGATTTTCCCCCACACACCCGTTCCGGCGGCGAACAAAATACGCGTGCGACCGGAACACGCGGCCGGTGTGCGTAGCCGGCGGTAGCATAAGACAACGTCGATTGAAAGCGGCGGCCGATGTGGCATACGCTCGGCCGTAAAAAGCAATCCAAATAATCCAAGGAGCAAAATTCATGGCGAATGTGACGGTACTGGGCGCTGGCGCTTGGGGAACGGCCTTCGGTCAAGTGCTTGCCGACGCGGGCAACAACGTGACCATGTGGGCCATCGAACCGGAAATCGTGGAAGGTATTCGTGACCATCACCACAACGGTGTGCGCCTGCCCAGCGTGGAAATGCTGCCCAGCAACATGACCGCCACCGGAGACCGCGCCGAAGCCGTCAAGAACGCGGACATCGTAGTCGTGGCCATCGCCGCGCAGTTCGCACGCGTGGCACTGACCGAATTCAAGGGACTCATCCCCGAGACCGCGCTCGTGGCCTCCCTGATGAAAGGCATCGAACGCACCACCGGCAAGCGCATGGACGAAGTCGTCATGGAAACGCTCGACCTGCCGGCGGAACGCTTCGCCGCCATTTCCGGACCGAACCTGTCCAAGGAAATCGCCGATCGTCATCCCGCCGCCACCGTGGTGGCTTGCACGAACCTCGATAATGCCACGAAGGTGGCCGAGGCATGCACCACCTCCTATTTCAAGCCGTTCGTGACCACCGACGTCATCGGCCTGGAAATGTGCGGCAGCCTGAAGAACGTGACCGCGCTGGCCGTGGGCATGGCCCGTGGTGCCGGCTACGGTGAGAACACCGCAG
>OGRC01001731.1_pt1 | contig 13518 bp, 10 predicted proteins | sample 1553431 | NCBI WGS metagenome assembly OGRC01 (sample SAMEA2580064, study PRJEB22360) | human gut metagenome | biome: human gut; feature: human-associated habitat; material: faeces | place: Denmark | collected 2008/2010
TCGGATTTTTCCCTTTACTTTAATTTTCAATCGGATCTTTTTTACCGTCGTATACTGAAACCATTTGCTCGCAGAAAAACCGTTAAAATATGTATCAAACGAAACCATCGCCTCTTTTTTTAACATAATATTTTCCTGCGCCAGACTATATTCTACCTCTCCGAATCTCCGAAAATATAGGGCTTCTTCTGTACAATTTTCTGTTGACGGACTGATAATGTTCTGTATTTTCATTTACTTTTCTCCAAAATCTTCTGATATGACACAAATGCTTCATGTCCCTTACGGTTAAATCGCATTTCCAGCATTCTCCAAAGGAATGCTGCTTTATATTGATATTTCTTCCCACTTTTTTCCCGCATTTGCTTTTTTTCTTTCTTCGAAAAAAGCAAATTCTTTCCTTTTAAATAATCCTGCATCGCTAATATTGCTGCATATTCTCCCGAATAATCTTTTTGATTGTAATAATCATCCAGTTTCTTTTTCCAATCTTCCCACACGTCTTTTTCACTTTGATAAAATCCATGAATTGTATTAACGATCATACTATTCCTTATATCATAGTAAGATATCATTGCATTTTTTCGATATTCATACGTTTCATGCCACACTTGGATTCCATTTAATATCAATGGTTTCTCTCCATTTCGAATCCCATATTCTACATCGTCGCAATGTAAAAAAAACGGAAGCGGTTTATGTTTTCGCACATATTCCATCGGAAAGCACCCAAACCACCATCCTGTATAAACGTCTTTACTGACCGTCTCTTTGATGTGGTTCATATCCCATAAATTTTCCATTTTCGTCATATCCAGATTCCGACCTATATGCCGAATCTCTCCACGATTCCATATTTCCAACGCTGTATATTGAATCTGGCGTTGATCGGTCCGGAACATTCGCCCTGCGATCGGTCTGCTCTGGTATTCCGGTTTGATAATTTTCAAAAAAGAATACAAACGGTAAAGACTCTCTTTCATAAGCTCCACATCGTCATCCATCAAAAGGACCTGTGTAATTCCATATTTCTCTTCCTCTTTTTTACTCTCTTCCATACCACGGGCAAATCCGCCTGCACCTCCGGTATTTGGATTGTGAAACACTTTTATATAAGGCTGCTCCCTTACTTCCATTTCTGACGAATTATCCACAATCCTCATGCTCATCCCATGAAAATACATAGACTCCTCTTCAAAAAAAAGACTGTTTTGAAACAAATCCTTTATGTTTTGAATCATTTTTTGCCGCTGAAAAGTGCAAATCACCCATGAAATATGTACCGGATTTATCTTTTCCTCTGAAACAGATGAACTATAATAAATATTCCGAACACTCATTCCTGTTTCTGTGCTTAATTCAAACCAATATCTTCTCTCTCCAATCGGTAAAGCAATAATCTTTTTCACATAATTCAAACTATCCACTCTATACTGTGCAAATATTACTTCTTCCGTCCCATTTTCTGAATATAGCACCCGAATACTTCCGCTCCCCTTTACTTCCATCACCAATTGGATTTTTTCAATGGATGTATATTTCTTCCATATGGCACAATCTAGTAAGTTAAGATAGGTGTTGGTCCGAATTTCTGTTTTTTCTTTTAAAGTAATCTGATTTTCTTCCGGAACCGCATTTCCTTTTTCTCTATAATACAATTCCTTCAAAGAACAAACTTTATCTTTAAAAACAACAGATTGTAACGTAATTTCCATACTTTTCCCCTATGATCTTATCTTTTTTCATGAAATTTCTTCTAATTTCTGTGACAATTCCTTTACTTGCTTCTGAAGCGCAGCAATCTCTTTTTTCATTCCCGCAATGCTGTTGATCGAACTGCTATTTAATACTCTGGTAAAAAGTTTATTTTTAAATCCCTGCTCCAGATATAAATTTTCAACTGTATTAACTTTTAATTCTTTAAACAACGTGCGAAGCACTTTTGCAAGATAGATATAAGTATCCTCGGTATAATATAGCGGATGTTCACCACGTAGATGTGTTTCCACAGAGTGAGTAAAAATCGGCAATTTTACTACATGACATTCCGGTATATATCGATACAGTATTTGATATAATTTTCTCAAAAACTCGTTTTTCTCCCTGATCTTATATTCCGCCGGCTGCGGATGTAAGATCCCATCTGAATTACCAACCTTTTTTTCGGCATAATACGTTTCCAATACAACTATATTTTCAGCATAATATCCGTTTGGATTCTCTTCTGTTTTCACCAAATCCAGAGCAAAGCGACGATATTTTTCCTCCAGTTCTTCCCAATTCAATTCCAAAGCATCCATGATTATGCTTTCTCCATATTCAGAGAATCCCTCCTCAATTATGCTTTGTTCTTCTTCTTGAAAAGCAATACCACATTTTGAAATTTCTTCATTGACAAAACGCTTCATACATTCATCCGCCAAATCCAAAATCAATACATTTGCCTCACTTTTTTTCAGCAAACTAACTGCGCTTCTTCCCATTTGTATTTTTAACATTCTGTAATTGTATTTACTCAATCCTGACAGATCAATTCCACGCTTTTCAAGTGAAACTCTTTTTTCATATAATGTACTGATCGGAATGTTTCCTATACAACGTTCTACACTATATAATTCTTCCGGCATATAGCGAAACAGATCCCTGCACACACAACTTCCCAATATATCGATCTGCATTCTTTTTTCCTCTCTTTTTTCTTTTACTCCAAATTCATTTGTACCTTTTCTGTTCTCAAAAGATTTCTGAAATACTCTTCATTGCTCAATACTGTCAACAACGGAGCATAAGCATCTCTTCCACTGATTTTCGGTATTTTCTGCATGCGCATCAGATACCACTTTACAAAATCAATAATTCCGTCCTGTACTTCTTTCGCATCAATTTCAATCTCATGCTCTGCAAACTTCAACGTTCCATCTTCATTAAATCTTCTAAAAGAATATGTAGGCGATGCCAAAAGCATTTCTGCTGCCAGATTATCGCCACGATTCGGATTATGTTTTTTCCATATATCTCTGTTCTCCTGTTGGGAAAACGCATAACTCACTAATTTCCCCGAATATAAAAAGGATTCCGATGCATCCGGCTCCTGATTAAATATTGTATTCGTTCCGGCAACCAAGCCTGTCACATTACATTGCATTCCCCACACTTCATTAATAAGATAATCCAACGAAACCGCACCGCTTCCTGCCCATCCTATATCTACAACTGCCACACTGGCACATTCCCTCAAAATTTCTCCAAAATATTGTTTTCCCATCTGGATCTGCGTCTGATAATGTGCTAGTACGTCTTTCCAATTTTCCTGTAAAAATTGTTTCACTTCCTCCGCCGTTTTTTCATCGAGCACACTGTTTTCCGTTTTCCCTTTGTGTCTGCTTTCTTGCAAAAAATCATACAGGAGATCTTCTAATTCCATAGATTGAAAAATGGCTTTTAAAGAATATCCTTGATTTACTTTATGATATAAAAAACGACGGAAATAATCATATTTAAAGTAAGCTGCTGTCATTTTAGTCGCTGCGATCCGAGACCAATAAACATAATTCCACTTTCCAATTTCTTCAGGGTAAAGCATCTCATAAACCTTGCTTAAAATGTCGCCGTCTCTCGACAAAAATAAAATTTTCTCAATCTCATGTTCTTTGACATACTGATGAATCCACTGACAATATCCAAGAACAAAGATTCCCCCGTAAATAAATCCATATTCATATGGCATCGAATACGCTTTCATCCCGTTATAAAGCCAACTGTTCACAAGCCCCCGGTAAATACTCCCTCCCACTTTTGACATATCCTCACTTCGATAAACAGCGCCTGCTTCGTTGACATTTGGATACCAAACAGCTTCGATCCCATTCTTTTCCGCCTGTTTTTTATCTGACACTTTATTATCACCTATATGTATGATCTTTTCAGAATTCTTACAAGAGTTCTTTATTTCCTGATATATACTGCCATCATGCTTTGACTTTCCATATTCACAAGATATAAAGTAGTGAGCAAATGTTCCATATCCGCAATGTGCCAGTAGTTTTTTTATCTCGTCTTTTCCAAGGTACATATCCGATGTAATGATCATTGTTTTCCCCAGTGATCTTAACTTCTCTACCACACGCTTCATATATGGATTAGCAAAACAATATTTTTTTTCTATCTCCCACTCAATCTGCATCCCTCGTTCTTTTGTTATTCCGGTCTCACTTTCCATCATGCTCCAGATTTCCTCAAACGTAACTTCCCGCACACCATATTTTTCGTATTTTTCCTTTCGTGCTCTCTGTTCCATTTCCATCCGGATCCTGCAAAAATCGAGATATTTTAACTCTTCTCCTACAAAAAAGAACAAATCGGAAGGCTGTGAAACCGGTCGGAAAATCAACGTATCAAAAACATCAAAAGAAATTACATCATATTTTGCAAGTCGTTCTGCCAATTCTTCCGGTGTCTCCCGAAATGCTACGGATGATTCGCTCTCTTTAACACGAAGCTGCTTTTCTTTATAAAATAAATCTTCTCCCGCAGAAACCTTTTGCTTCAACAGCCGGTATTCTATATTCATTTTGATCAAATACCCCCAGGCTTTCACTCGCGACACTCCATGTACCTGATCTCTGTACCTGTGATATCGTATTGAAATATCGGGGTTTCGATTTACCAGATCTTGATAAATTTGTTCTATAATTTCCATATCTTTTCCTGCTAACTGTTCATTTTCTCGTAAGCCCGGCACACTTCTGCCGGGGTTCCGATATCTTTAAGCACCCCTTTTTCAATCCAAATTGCCTTTGTACAATTAGATCGAATCACGGATGTGGAATGAGAGACGATCAATACCGTGGAACCACTTTTGATCATTTCTTTAATTCTCGCTTCACTCTTTTTACGGAAAAACATGTCTCCGACACTTAATACCTCATCCAAAATCAAAATTTCCGGTGTATCTCGCATGGTAGCAATCGCAAATCCAAGTCTGGATACCATACCTGACGAATAATTTCTTACTTTTTGCTCCATAAATCCTTCTAATTCAGCAAATTTCACAATATCATCGTATTTTTCATCGATAAATTCTTTTGTATAACCAATAACCGCTCCATTCAAATACACATTTTCCCGACCTGTCAATTCAAAATCAAATCCCGTTCCCAATGTAAGTAACTGAATCTTATCCCTATCCACTTCCACAGTTCCCGATGTAGGAGTCAATGCCCCCGAAATGATCTTCAAAATTGTACTTTTCCCGGATCCATTTGTTCCGATAATTCCTACAACTTCTCCTTTTCGAATTGTAAAGCTTACGTTATCCAATGAATTTTTCTACTTTATTTTGGTGTTTGGCTGAACGTACAAACAATTCTTTCATGCTAGTCGCTTCATCTTTTGTACGTTTAAATTCCATCGTCACATTTTTTACAGCAATCTCAATTTCCTTTTCTTCTATAAAATCAAACTCTTCTAATTCTTCCAATTTTTCTGGTTTTAACAAATCATCCTCTGCAAATTCTGATTGCTTCTTCACTTTTTTTCTTACAGTTCTTTTTTTCTTTTTTGCAGAAGCATGTCGATATTTTTTCATCATTGCGAAGATCATACCCATAAGAATCAATACAGACAAAGCAGCAATCCCCGGTACAATCCATTTTTTCCAAGATTGTACTGAATGTTCTTTTTTACCCTCTTGTTTCTCGGTCTCTTTCTGTTTTTCTTCATGATCCAATGCAGAATCTTTTTCTTCTTTTGAATCTTCTACTTTCGTACTTTCTTCTGCACTTTCCATTTCCTCATTTTCCGGAGCAGCTATGACCGGAACATTTCCATCTGCATCGGGCACATCGACTGCAACACTTGCTTCTGAAACTGTCACATCCTCTCCCATTATATTTTTTACATTTGTACTGGCAATCGTAACTGCGGTACTTCCCGGTTTTCTCGGAATCAGTTCCAACAATGTTCCTGCTTCTATTGAATTTCCATCTCCTACCGTTACATGTATGGTTCCCGGTTCGACCAGTTCCCCGCCCGAACTATATTCAAGAAATTCCACATTATAATGAACATATAATTCTGCTGTTTCTACCGGCTGATCTGAATAAGCATATACTCCTATCTGCGCAGGAACATCCAATTCCCATCGATAACTTTCTGAGCCAAATCCGACTGATTCTCCTGCTGCCTGTGCCGAAAATCCTAAACTTACAATTCCGGTCAACATCAAAATCGGTAAAAGTATCTTTTTTATCCTCTGTCTCATATCTTCTCCTGTTACATCTTTTGCATTACTTTGTTCTTATTCTTTTCAAACACCAAATAACCAACAACAAACATTCCCACTCCCCAAAGTACCATTCGCAGTATTTCCGGAAATGTAGGAAGCTGCCCCCACATCATCACGCGTCTTGCACAATTGATATAATTGAACAATGGATTTTCCACAACAACACGCTTTACATATTCCGGCAGCATCTCAACCGGATAAAACAAAGCAGAGCAATACATCCACAATGTTAAAAGTACAGAATACAGATGCTTTACATCACCAAAAAATACATAAGCAATAGATAATATAAACGCAACTCCGGTTGAAAATAACAATGCAAAAAAGATAATAAGCGGATACAGCAACACACTCCATGTAATTTGAATCCGAAATACAATCAAAATTCCAATATAAGGAATCAACGAATATCCAAGATTTACCAGTGCGGTGCAAATTCTTGCCAACACAAAAATCTCCATAGGAAGCCTTACTTTGATCAACATATTTTTATTATCCACAAGTGTTGTCATCGCCGCGTTTGTTCCACTGGTAAACATATGCCAGATCACTGACCCCGTTAAGTAATACACCGGATAATTCTCAATCGCACGATGGAACATATGTGAGAAAATTAGTGTGATCACGATCATTGACAATAATGGATTCAATACACTCCATGCAATTCCAAGATAGGATCTTGCATATTTTCTTTTAATTTCTCTGGATACTAATTCTTTAATTACAAACGTATATTGTCTTCTCTTTTCCTTTTTTGTCATTTATATAACTCCTGTATCAATCGTTTTGCCTCTTCCACGGACGCCGGATCCGGCTCAATCACCGACAATTGCTGTCCCGGCATAGAAAACGTTTCCGCATACATCCCGGTTCCTGTCGATGTGTAAGACGTCACTTCCCACTGCGCCATATCAGCCAGCTGCATTCTGACAAGTGATGCGATCTGGTCATCCGGCATATTCGTTTCAAAACTTCCGGACACAGCATTCATAACTGACGCATAATTTTTAAGTAAAGAACTTGACGCACACTGTGCCACTACCGCACGGATCACTTCCATCTGGTTTTTCGCGCGCTGATAATCTCCATCTGCAAAACTATAACGCTCCCTTGCAAATGCAAGCGCCTCCAGCCCGGTCAGATGATTGATACCGACGTGATACGTTTTAATTGGTTCTACCGTAAATTCATACTCGGAATTTACGTCAATCCCTCCCAGTGCATCAATGATATCCACAAACCCGGAAAAATTAATGCGCAGATAATAATCGATCTGAATCCCGTACAGCCGCTCCAAAGCATCCATAGATGCCTCGACGCCATAAATCCCAGCATGTGTCAGCTTGTCCTTTACTCCGCCTGTCACATTGTAATCGACATAATAATCTCTTGGTGTAGATAATAAGAGGATTTTTTTCAACTTTGTATTTACGACTGCTAAAATATTGACGTCACTTCTGGAACGCGCTGAGATTCCTCCGTATGTATCGATTCCACTCAGATACATCACAAATGTTTCCGGTACATTATCCGGAACTGCGCTTTCCTCCGTCACTTCCGCCTCATGCTCAACGGAAGTGATCCTGCGCAGATCTGTCGCGATCCAGCTATACCCCTCTACATCCGCGAACATTCCGACATAGGCATCATTTAGAATAACTGCGCCTGCTTTTCCCTCTTTCAGTGCATCCAGCATTTTAAGAATGTCCTCATATTCCTGAATCTCCAACGGACTTTTCAACATATTTTCCAGCTTTTTCACCGTTTGATCCGTACGTTCTCTGTCCGTCTCCTTTACGATTCCAATCTGATAATCCTGAATTTCCTCTAAAGACTGTGCCGGATCTTTCTCCATTACATAAACCGAAATCACATCGGTTTGCTTATCCGCTTTTGATACTTCCGTGATCGTACGGCTTGTGCGGATCATATAATACGATCCCAGTACACATACAAATGCCAGGATCAAAGTCAGAATACTTGCTGCTATGGACGTAACCACTTTTCGGTGCATCCACAGAAACACACCTCCAAAAATAGTCAGAACCGCCGCCGTCAAAATAAGATAACTAACCGGAAAAATCCGGGATTTTGCACAATAATAAATCAATCCAACCACGGACACGCCATAAAATACAAGCAAAATATATCCGATCCATTTATGAATACCTGATACTATTCTTCGATTCACTCTTTATCGTCTCCTATTCTCTACCCCTTAAAAAATCCCTGCCGAATATACAACAGATATTTATACAGCGCATACTGCCGCCAATGCTTTTTCACATTTTTTCCGGACAGAACTGCACTTCCCTCATACCAGGCGCTTTCTTTTATATATTTTTTCCGGATGCCAAACATCACAAGGATCTTGTTCCAGACATGATTCTCACAAAGTTCCTGCTCCGACAGCTTTTCCGCAGTCTGTTTCGTATCTGTGTCCAGCACATCGTCTGAAAAACGAAGCGCTCCATAACAGGCTGCTTCCGCCCGGGACGGGTGTCCCATAAACAGGCGCAGAAGTTTCCCGGTGATCCTACGCGCTTTTTTCCAGTCCAGTTTCATCAATTCCAGTCTTTGAAGCTCCGGATTCCGCATATCTGTCTTTTTCAAATGAGCGCTTTTCAACTGCCGCAAAAAAAATTCAGTATACCGCACCAGATACTGCTCGGTTTCTTCCATAAACATACGGCGTGGTCTGGAACATTCCGAAAAATACGGTTCATAATGCGCTTCCCGTTTCCGGTATCCCAATGTCATGCCATGAGGCGCACTGAAAATGGATTCAAACAAACAATTGCTGAAATATACTTTTGCGCGCAGCCCTTTTTTCGGACTGAAATAGTAGCAATGATACTTGACCGGATCCACGCCCTCCGGCAATTCATAAATGCCCCAGTAATATCCCTCCAGCGCTTCCTTTCTTCCCATTTTCCGAAGTGTCCGGTTCAGGATTTTCTGCATCGAGCCGACCCAGCCGCTGTCTACAAGCGCTGCCTTTTTCTCTTCCAGCAATCCCGCCTGCTTTAAATATCCGGCAAGCGCAGGCATACTCTCTTTTGAATGTACCTCAACACATTGGAGAAAATAACTGCATTTTTGCAGTGCTCTCCGAATCTCTCCCAGCTTTGCATAGGGAATCACAGCATCCGGGGCTTCCAAAAACTCGTGTGGAAGTTCCAGCTGTGTTCGGACGTTCTTCTGCTCTTCCCATGTGAGCCCCGAACGGTCCAGGATTTTCTGCAGTGTCACATCGATCCCGCCGCGGATATAAGAAAGCGCTTCCTCCATATCTGTATGGTATGTCGGAATCCTTAAGGAGTACCGGGAGCAGCATAAATAAACACATTCCACCGGCAGACAAAGTTCTTCACAATACCGCTGTGCGATCCGGTACATAAAATATCCGTCCCGCGCAAGAAAATAAAGCCGTTCGATCCCGCTTTTCACAGCATTCTGCAAGACCCAAACAACAAATCCGTTTAAAGCCGGGGCAAGCACATAATAACTGGTCTGTTCGTGAATCTGGCACTTGTGCCCTGCAATCGTCTGATCTGCTTCCAAAAGACGTTTTACCGGATATTCCAATAATTCACTTTTTTTCAAAATCTCCCGATACTGCTCATACCGTCTTTGCATGTTGATCGACACGATACCCCTTTCTCGTACTTTGCCGGATCCGGTTTAAAACCGTTGGCGGAAACAGCCCGGCTGCCAGCGGACGCATCACATACGCTGCCGTCTCCGGACGCAGGATTCCCAACTGCCTGAATCCACGGTAACGGATCTTTACCTCCTGCATCCGGCTCTGGATCGTCCGTTTCCGATAAGTATGTTCATCTTCCCGGTAGCGGATCAACGGTTCCTGCAGGTTGTATCCACGATAGCCTGCCTTATGAAGCCGCATAAAAAGTTCATAATCCTCACACCGTCTTGTCTCCTCCGAGATCGGATAACCCTTGATCTTCCGCAGCACCTCCGCCCGGAACATCACCGACGGATGGATATACGGGGAATAAGACAGGAAATCCGATGCTTCCGGCCTTTCCGGCACACAATCCGCTCCCCACACACCATGTTCATCAAACAGTCTGGAATTTGATCCCACCCATTGATACTCCGGATGCCGTTCCAAAAAATCATACTGCTTCCGAAACCGTTCCGGTTCGGAAATGTCATCCCCGTCCATCCGGGCAATATATTTCCCTTTTGCAATACTCAGACACTGGTTCAGTGAATAGCCCAATCCTTTATTCGTCTTATTCCGGATCCGGATGATCCGTTCATCCATTTCGATCGCCTCATCGATCAAAGGCTGATATGTAATATGGGATCCGTCATCACACAGGATCAGTTCCCAGTCCGTCATCGTCTGCCGGATCATCGACCGCACCGCAGCCTGAAGCTGCTTTTGCTCCACAGGGTTATACACACCCATGATGACACTGATCTTCACCTTTTCTTCCATTTCTTACACATTCCAATCTCTTATCTAAATCCTGATATACCAGTTTCATAATGGCATTCGTATTCTCTTTTCCGAACACTTCCGCTGACTTTCTGCACATCCGCTTCATTTCCTGGCGGACGTTCGGCGCAAGATTCCGAATGGTTTCCAATCCGTTGATCCAGCTTGACACGCTGTCACTCTCACAGAAATATCCGTTGATCCCGGGTTTCAAATATTCCCGCGTTCCCCGGTTTTCTGCGGCAAGAAGCGGGATTTCCATAGCCAGCGCTTCCAGTCCCGCCATTCCAAGTCCCTCTCTCCGGGACGGAAAAACCGACACATCCGCACACCCAAGAATTTCCCGCACATCCATACAGTAACCGAACATCCGCACATTGTGTTCCAGTCCCAACGTTTGGATCATCCGCTCTATTTTCTCCCGGAAAAATCCATCCCCACAGATGCCGTATTTGATTTTGGAAATATCTTTGCCCGCTCTTCTCATCTGCTCCAATGCACGAAGAATGATCTGCTGGTTTTTATTCTCATTTAACTCGCCCACCGATACAAGAAAGAAATCATCTTCTGTAATTCCAAGCTTCTTTCGCTTTTCCCTGCGCTCCTTTTCTGTAAGCGGGGAAAACCGTTCCAGATCCAGACCGATCCCTGGGATATGATAGACTTTTCCATTTTTACGCAGATGAAATTTCTTCGCATTTTTATAATCTTCCTTATTGATCACAACAAGAAGATCAGTAAAATGTGCGAGAAATCTCTCCACAAAATAATAAATTGTATTGTTGATAAAAGGCGCTCCTTTATAGAAGTGAAAACCATGAGCTGTATAGATGATCTGAAGCTGCCTCCTGCGAAACCACCATCCCATCTGCCGCCCAAGCATCCCGCCTACCGGCGTGTGGCAATGTATCGCGCATATATGATTTTGTTTGATAATCGCTGCCAACTGCCAGAATGCTTTCATGTTATAGTTCAGCATATAAGGGGATCTGGCAATATCGATATGATGTAATCTTATCCCCTCCCTTTCCAGTTCCCTTTCATCAAACGGATAGTGCTGTTCATTCATGTTTGCTGCATAATGTACCGTATATCCCATGCTCTGGAGTATTTTGACATTCTCCATCTCAAACTTTTTCAAAAAACCGCTGACTGTCGTCAGGATCAGTATATTTTTCATGAAACGTGTTTCCCTCGTTAGTTTTTTACATTTTTCTACACTTTTTTACATAATATATTATAGTTGCACCCCCCCATAAAACGTGATATTTAAAATCATATTTGTATAAAAAATGTGCTATTATAAATCATATACACAAAATCATCATGATCTTTTTGCTTTCATTTGAAAGATTCTTGACCTTATTTAAAGTTCAAAATATAGTAATCACAATAGCTGAAAGCGCCTCACGTTTTAATGAAATTACAACAAAAGTTGGGTTTCTGGTAGAATTGCAAAAACTTATCCTAACGCAGTAAAACGACATTTATCAGATTATATGGGACTTACATTTGAAGAAATGTGTAAAGAATATCTTCTATATTATATTAATCCTCTTCCGATCGAATTAAATCAGATCAGTCGATGGTCGAGAACTGATCATCAAACAAAAAAGCAAGTTCAAATTGATATCGTCGGTATGCCGACAGACGGATATGAATATATCATTTGCTCCTGCAAATACCGTAATGAAAAAATAAGACTGGATGAACTTGTTACTTTGGTGACACTCGAAAATATGTATTAGAGAGCTAACTATATAAAAATATCCCTCTTTCAACAAATGGCGAAGTGCTTATCGTAACACTTCGCCGAAAGCCTAACCGGTTTGAGCTCAAAATGCTTGGTTAGGTCTGCTCTACTATTTTATGCATTTCCGCTGCATTTATACACTTAGATGTGTTTTCCAATCTGTTGGAAGATTCATTGCTGTAAGACTAATTACACCAATATTATTTTGGATCAGCTTGTCTAAGGCATCTGCGAATACTGTCCATTCCTCGTCAGATGAACGCAGATACTTCATCGCCAGTAAGATTTGATACAAACCATTGTGTGCCGGTGGTGGCGTAACTTTATCTGCATCCAAAATTTCCGGCGTCGTATGTATTGTGCGATTGTAAATTCTGGAATTATGCGCACACATATTACGCAACACTGAAACGCCCTGTATCCATGAGGCAAGCATTTTCTGTGATGGATTTACCTGATTTCCTTTTTTCGATTTATATTGGTAATTAGCCGCCAATATAGAATACGAACTTCCAATACCTGTTTTCAAATTCTTAATTATCTTCGATAGCGTACCAAATGAAAGAACTTCAACAGCTGCCCATACAGGCACCTCTCCATCATGCTTATCAAAATTATGTTTGATAAACACATCATTAGAACGAGCGATTTCTGACGCTACTGTAGACATATTCTGCCAATACAGTTTTTTCTCTTTAAAGATCGATGAATCCTGCAAAACAAGTGGTTCTCCGTGTATGAGTAACGCTTCCACTAATCGTACTCTCAAAGCCACCTCAATCTTAGAAATCATCGAAAAAACTAAAGCAGATAATTCCTGATCAAATTGATACAACCTTAAAATATCTTCAAACCTCGTTCCCGGAACATATTTCTTCGCAACATTATCGTACAAATGAAACGAATATCCACGCAAACGATAAAATCCAACTGACTTTAATGCCTTTTCTACGTCCTCACGAGAAGTAATTACCATTCCTGCATCAATATATGATTGTATCTGCTGTGCTA
>OGRC01001739.1_pt1 | contig 13472 bp, 16 predicted proteins | sample 1553431 | NCBI WGS metagenome assembly OGRC01 (sample SAMEA2580064, study PRJEB22360) | human gut metagenome | biome: human gut; feature: human-associated habitat; material: faeces | place: Denmark | collected 2008/2010
CTGCCGCTGAAGCTGCTCGATCGCCAGCTCCATTTCTGTCTTTTGCCGGATGCCAAAGGTGGCATGGATCTTTCCATCCTCCGCAATGTCCACCGCAGAGAACAGCGGGGATTCCAGTTTCATGTTCCGGTACTCTCCGGTCACGGTTTCATCTGTCTTAAACTGCACCTCATCCAGATTCCTGGATTCTTTCAGTGCTTCTGCAATTTCCCCAAGTGCCGTCCAGCCGTCGGCAACCGCGGTGATCGCGTTCAGCGAAGCTCCGTTCATGATCTCCAGTTCTGTTTTGTTTTTTAAATTCATTTTTTCCATTCTGATTCTCCTCCTTTTATTGAATGAAAGTTAAAATAAAAACACCCTTTCGGATGTGTTTATACTGGTGTGGTCGACTTCCAGCCAGTCCATGTTCCACTATTATAAAAATTTACCCATACTCTTCCGGGAGTAGGATAAAATTCTTTCAGTTGAACCATAACATTTATCGGAGAATACCAATAAATATCCCTGTATCCGATGAATTCTTTCCCTTTTAATACAGAGGGACAGCCCTCAAATTCTGTTCCATTAGGTTGACGGAAATAGTGGCATCTATTAATTGCATTGAATCGTTCTTTCAAGCTGATGTTCAGAAATTTGTTATTCGGAGGTGCGTTTGTTGTATCTCCCGGTATGAATAATTCCCGCTGAAGCAGACCAGTTGTGTTGCCATTTAATTTAGTAACTTCATCTTTCAGTTTCTTCGTCAACGTAGCATCTGGTACATGTCCTGTTTCCGTTGTAGTGAAGTCTTTCACGGTATCCTCGAACGCATGCGGCTGAAACTCTCTAACCGGAATCAGCGCATCTACTCCCTCAATCGCAGTTCCATTCAAACGCACACGGCAGAATGGTTTCTGAGACGACGACACACCGGTCCGGATGTCTGTATTTTCCACGGACGGATCTACTGCATCACTTGCTTTCGGCTCTCCCGTAATCACCTTAAATGCTACACTCTCAATCCCGCTTTCATCACGGTTATACTCCAGTACTACAATGTCCCGTCTCAACATCCCCTGTGTCCCGGACTGGATCACAATATTCTCACTCTCTCCATATCCGATGTATACCTGTCTTCCATCGATCACTGCCACTCCATCTTTAACCGTGATCTGGTTCGCCGTCTGGATTGCTGTTTCCATCCTGTTCCCAACCGGCAAAATGGTATCCTTTCCAAAAATACCCCTGTTAAAATCTGCCCACTGGTCAGCAGTCACATGATCCTTTCCCTGATACCCTGTCACTAGTTCTATCGCCATTATTCTTCTCCTTCCACTTTGTATTCTATCGATAAGTTCCCCTGTTCAATCTTTACAATCTTCTGGACAACCGGCTTCTGCATATAAATCTGCTTTTCGTAGTCTCTCCCACCAATGATATCCCCGATCTGCACGTCCACATCCTGTACGCTCATCGCCATTACTTTTCGCCCCATCAACGTAGCAAGCTGCTCTTCCCCTTTTGTGGTCAAATCCTCTATGCTTTCCGCATTGCTGTAATCATAGACCGCTGTCCGTTCTGCCAAACCTATATAGTACTTTTTCTGTGATATGCTTCCATCCAACTGCACATACAAGTGTACTACTTGCCGGTTTTTCAGTTCCCCTTTTCCTAGGCATATCAGATGGTTGATCCCTCTTCTGGATTCACTCATATTGATAGCAATCTTTGAATCCTGCGAATATTCAATTTCACTGGACAGATTCTGGATTGGAACTGCTGACAAAATCACGGAAAACGGCTCGTTTGCATCGCCCTGTTTGATTTCGATGTTCACCCTCGCGTTTACACGCTTAAGCATTTTCGTAAATCCGCTCAGTGCATCGGTATATCTGTCGAACCGGTACGTTCCCACATCAATCCCACTCTTCTCTTCCGGAATTGCAAACAAGCCATCATATACATTCCCGATGATTTTCCGGAATACATCGTGTGCATCTCCGGAAACCGTCCGGTAATCTTGCCCGGACGTTGGCTCAATGATATACTGCTGCAAGAATTTTCGGAACGCATTCCCCCTCCATGCCTCCGTTGCCGAATTTGTCCACGAATCGGACTCCTCGATCAGAGCGCCGTACTCCGTACCGGGGCAGATCAGATACATCCCAAAATCAAGACCGCCTCGCGGGCATGTAATTTCCACATCATTCGTATCCCCAATATCGAAATCAACAGAAAAGGATTCTGGAAGATTGCCCATTTCCATTTTTTTCGCGTTCGCAATTATAAACTCCATTCCGGCTCACTCCTTTCATCTTTCAGCAAAATATCAATGCCATAGGATCCCGCCCAAATAACCGGGCTGACCCCGGATGGAATTTTCTGAAATACGGAATACCGCTTTTCTCTTGAATTGTATAGATTCGTGACTTCTCCAAGACGTCCGATTTTGATCACTGTCCTGTTAGAACTGTCGATCACAATGCGCTCGCCCTCATAAACTGTCGCGTGGATTGTATATGGGTGTCCGGCGATCATTACGCTTGGCGTGTCTGCGAATCCATAGACCGTCATCACAAAATTACTGGAGGTGAATGACGGATTCTCAATGGCAGCCTGTCCCCGTACCCCTACGAAGTCAAACGGTAAGTCAAACAGTGGATATCGAACCTTTCTGGTTGATTTCTTCGACAAGTCGAAGCTGAATTCTCCAAACACCGCCTTATTTTCCAGTGCCTTTCGTTGTGGCTCCTCGCCAGTAATAACCGGCGGTTTATTCTCGCCGCCGACCAGCTCCGGCTTTGGCAAGTATTCAATCGTTTTCTCTCGAATCCAGTACTTAGAATCCGTAGCAAATTTAAGCGACAGCACCATATACTGATTTCCGATCAGGTATACTGTTTTTTGACTACCGACGATGTATCCACATAAATAAAAGTCTCCACAGATGAACCGTCCAGGCTGATTCTCCAATACGTCGATTTCTGCGATAGAAAACAGTCTATTCTTCGCAGTTACTCCCTTGCTCTCGCTTTCGCACAAAATAATCAGAGGAATGGCTTTTTCCACCACTCCTCTTGAAAATGTCGTGACACGCTCTGCTCTTGACGTATAGTCCCACACATAATCTCTCAGTTCATTCTGGTTGATATAGATGCCGTCAGCGCCACCACCGAATCGCTCCCCCTTATGGTTTTCATATATAATTTTCTCAAGCATAGCGTCTCACCACCCTTGCTACCTCTCTATCATTAATCTTGAATACTACATAATTTACTAGCACATCTACGATCACCGATCTCAGACCGCCATTGGTCAGCCAGTTCAGTATCTCCCTCATTAGTGCAGCTATCTGATCATTTCCATTCTGACTTGCAACTGCTGCCTGAATCATATCCATCAAGTTCTGCGTTCCGACCACGGTTTCACTTCCGGTTTCACCACCAGCCAAGAACTGGTTAGTCTTCGCATTGTACCCGAAGATGGTCGGCTGATCCATGATCATACCATCATCCATCGCTTTCGCATACCACTCAATCCCAAAGCTCGGAAGCGAACCCTTTCCACCGATTCCAAATGGCGCTTCTCCACCATCCACACTGATATGTGGCAACTTCAGATCCGGTAAAGACCAGCTGAAGTTAAATGCGTTCTTAACGGCATCTATTGCGTTGGAAACTATGTTTCTCACCCCATCAAAAATAGAACTGAACTTGTCTCTAATCCCATCCAAAATGGATATGACCGTATTCCATGCGCCGTTCAGTCCGTTAGAAATCGTATTCCAGATTCCATCAATAACGCCTGACACAGTACCACTTATGCCATTCCATATTGAAGATACCGTATTCCAGATACCGTTCAGGATTCCAGACACGGTTCCGCTAATTCCGTTCCACACAGAAGATACCACGTTCCAAATGCCGTTTAACACACTGGACACGGTTCCACTAATGCCGTTCCAAATAGAGGACATTACATTCCAGATTCCATTCAGGATACCAGAGATCGTATTATAGATGGCATTCCATATCATCACTTGTGTATTCCGGATTATATTGAGTACACTACTTATTACACTGCTGATCGCATTCCAAACGGACGTGATCGTATTCCGGATGCCATTCACGACAGAAGATATGATAGACGATATAGCGTTCCAGATGCTCGTCAGCACATTTTGGATTGTGGTTGTGATAGTCTGCACGGTATTCTTAATCGAATTCCACACTGTGGTTATTGTATTCCTGATACCATTCACCACTGATGTAATAATAGCCAGAATTGCATTCCATATACTGGACAGTGTATTCTGCATTGTCGTGACGATGGTCTGCACGGTATCCTTGATGCCTGTCCACACTTGTATCACAACGCTCTTAATCTTGTTGACAGTATCCGACACAAACGCCTTGATCGCTTCCCACGCCTGCGTAACTGTTTCTTTAATCTTAACAAGCGCATCGCCGATAAATGTCTTCACAGCCTCCCATGCCGCGATCACATTGGCTCGGAACTCATCATTTGTGTTCCAAAGTACAACCAATGCTGCTACAAGTCCCGCAATAAGAGATATGACCAAGACAATAGGATTCGCATTCATCGCCGCATTGAATAACCATTGTGCTATCGTAGCGCCCTCATTCGCTTTCTTATAGGCTTGCCAAGCCCCGGTTATCGTCCCAATAAGACCAGAAATCGCCATGACGCCTTTTAATGTCACGACCCCTGCCACAACTCCAGCGATCAATGGTGACCATTCCTTGAACTTCTGCAAGATGTCCGGCATCTTCTTAGACAGCTCCTGCACCTTTTCCGACGCCTTCCCGACGATTTCCACCGCCTTTGGTAAGATATTCGCACCGAGCACTGCCTGAAAGTCTTCCCACGCCTGTTTCAGATTCCCTGTCTGGTTTGTCCATGTATCCGATTCTCGTGCAGCTTGTCCAAGTGCGCCGGATGCCGCATTTGCATCCTCAACCATCTGCAATAAGGTCAATTGCTTCTGATCTTCAGCTAAGTCTTGGAACGATTTACCATATAATCGGTTCGCCGCTTCATTTCTGGTCACTTCCGTACAAGACAACCCAAGCGCTGAATCGTTCTCGTAGTTCCCTTTTAAGAACGACTGCAACGATTCTGTGGTCTCTTCCAGTGACCGGTCATAAAATGCTGCACTGTCTGCTACTGCGATCATCGCACGATCAGCAAGACCAAGTGCATTGGATGTATCCATTCCTGTTGTTTTTGCGAATGCGGCAATCTGGGTATAGCTTCCCTTCATCCGGTTGACTTGGATTCCAGTGTTGTCCGCGATATTAGACAGCGACTGGGACGCCTGACTTTCCATATCACCGAACACTTGAGTAAACTGAGAAGATGCAGCATTGGCATCCGCAGCGGCATTGATACAGTTCAGCCCGAAATCCTTAATCTTGTCCACTGCAAAGTAAGTAGCAACCGCAGCTCCGATTTTCTTAAACGCACCGCTGATTCTTCCTTCCGACTGTTCGGCTTTGTCTGTTGTATCGTCAATCTGTTCATTTGCATCCGCGTTTTGAATTGCGATTGTGCCGAACAGTTTAAACAGTTCCATTCAATGCATCCTCTCCTTTCTGCTCCGTTGGAACGAATGTATCGAGCAATTCAAATGAATCCTTGACCGTATTTTCCAGTTCCTTTCTGGATATTGGTGCTTGCGGCTTCATGGACTTTCGGAACTCAGCAAAAGACTTATCGAATACTTTCGCAAGGAAATATTCCCATTCCCGCTCTTCCTCGATCACGTCCCAGAGCATGGTCACGAATTCCGATAATTCTCCATCTTTCACCACTTGCTCAAGAAAAGAAAAAGGACTCGCATATCTGTGATATAGCAAGTCCATAAACTTTATTTTCCCTATTTGACTAATCTTGAAACAGCCTTCATAAAACCCACAAATTCTTCCCTCTTGAGCACATCGACCACAAGATTAAAGAACAGATCCATTGGAAGGTCTTCTACTTCCGTCTTTGTTTTTCCGGTCAGACTGGCAATAAACACGAACACTTCTTCACCGACTGCCGGAAGATGTTCCAGAATCACGTCTACAATTTTTAAGACCACATTCATTCCGACCATTCTCGCCAACTCTTCTTCTGTTCCGCCTGAAAAAGTGGCTGTAATCGCGTTGATCTCTTCTGGTTCAAAACATTTCCCAAAATCATTCAGTCCAATCTTGCGGATGATCTTGACCATCGGGAAAATATCTTTTGCACTCAATGGTCTGATTTCAATCGTTTCTTCTTTCTTGCTCATTCTTCGTTACTTCCTTTCTGCTTTGCTTTTCTTTTCTTCCTGCTGCACTTCCGGTGACTTGCTCAACGAGTCGCCCCACCGAGAGGATCTCTTTTTCCCTCTCGGCTGTGATGTCCAAAATGTCTCCAATTCTTCGCAATTCCCCTGTATGCTTATCGCGAAATTCTTCGATCACTTTTACTTTCATAATCAGCCTCCTTACGCCATCGTTGTTGGGTAATAAATTTTATACGGAAGTGTAGTTAAATCCGCACCGATTTTCTGACTACACCGGAATGTATACTTTCCAACACCTGCTTCCTTGTTCTTACCCTCGATGGACAGTCCGCTTGTACACAAAGCGTTCTCCATAATCACGATAATCGGTTTACCTGTCAGAGTTTTTCCGACAAACGCAATATTCTCCCAATAATCACCTTTTTCAATCTTTGCTTTCGATACAATACTGCTGTATCCTTCAATCTCGGACTCTGTTCCATTCTGACCGATAACTGCTGCCTTGATGATGTCTGGTGTCAATTCCGCGAAGTTGATTTCCATTGAAGCTGTCTCACCTGTCTTCACGTCCAATTCTGCGACAGCAACAAGCGCGCCATCCACTTCCACCTGTGTCACTTCCGGCGTAATCTCAAATTTACTGCCACCGGATGTTGCTCCGACCAGTGATTCATCAAAGTTCCATTTCTTCGTACCGGAACTATCAAACTTCAATCCTTTGTGGATTGTACCTGCTCCAAATGGGATATTTTCCGGCGTCTTTTCCGTTACTCCACTGCTTTTAAATTCTTCTCCTAATGCCATATTCATCTCACCTTCCATATTTTCAAACTTAAATTAACTTGTAACTTATATAGGTCTTCCGCTCCGGACGGAACGTAAAATGCATTCGCATAAGATGCAACAAGCACAGATTTACTCGGAAGAAGGAAGCGCTTCCCTGTCATCGGATCAAACGCTTCTTCCAATTTCATCTGCATCTCTTCCAGTCGCATCCTTGCATTTGCTCCTCGGCAGAAGCCAGTCAAAAGAAAGCTCTTTTCTTCTGCTCCGTCTTCCGTCATCGGTTCGAACTCCGAATATTCTCCGACAAAATAGGGATTCGTTTTTTCACCTGTCCATTCAAGAAACTCATACGGAACACCGATTCGCCCTAATTCATCACTTATTACTTTCAGTATTTCTTCCATGCTCACCCACCCATCTTACTTTTCAAAATCGCTGCATATCGTTTAATCAGCTTATTCTTCAACGCCGTGAATGCATTGTGCATCGGTCGTCTCGGTTTCTTTCCTTTCGTGTAGTAAAACTCGCCCTCTGGCGATTGATACACCCATCCGCCTTTTCTGCCGTCTCCGTGCAGTGCATATTCTCCAGTTCCAAATTCCTCCCAGATGGCATTTTCCAGATTGCTTCCTATCTGTCCGTACTGTTCGCCCGCCATAAAACTACCGCTTACTTTGTACGAATAAGAGCCTTTCGTCTGTCCTGTATCCACTATGCTATTCCTCTGCGTTCTGGACTGCAATTCTCCGCAAGCTTCGTGGATAAACGCTTCTCCGGCTTCAAACAATGCTTCCTTGACTTTTAGCCGATTATCCTCAAACTCAATTCCCACGTCACTGTCCTCCTACGAATCTCAGATAGATTTCAAGCTGTTGATTCAGCTCCATTGGATTGTCAATCAGCAGAATCTCATAGACCTTTCCGTCGATGATCATCCTCGCTTGCTCCGGATCCGCGTCAATCGTCCGATAGTCGCATAGAAAAATGTGTGTGGATTCCTGAACCTTGGCATTGTATGTCGTATGCTTCGAATCGCCATTTGACAGATCAAGAAATCCGGTAAGGACCACCATTTCTTCCCATGTATGCTCAACTGCTCCGATACTGTTTTTCACCGGCTTGCCTTTTTTCTGCACAATGCCAGCCTTGTTTCCACCAATCATGTTAAAACCTCGCTTTCACATAAGGTTTCAAAAATCCAAGTAAGCTGACCGGATACCCCATCACGGAATTATTCGCATCCACGTCCGCATAAGTCACGGAATGCCGGGACAGTGTTTCCGATTTGATCCCTGTCTTGCTCCGGTATTGCGCATCCCATTTCAGCATTTCAAGCGCTCCCGATTTAACGTCTGCCGGATATTCGATTTTGGTCACAAGATTTTTCGGGTATGCAATGGAATCTTCGTTCACGTAAGTGATCACATACAGTCCATCATTCACATTGGACTTTGTAATCTGGATAGTATCTCCGGCTTTCAAATATGGGGATACCCCTTTCAAGGCATCCCCTGTGCTTTCTGCCACAAACCGAACGAACCGATTCTGGAAGTTATTGTTTGTGTACGCGCGGATCATAAGCTCCGCGGCTTCTATCTTTGACATCAATACAGAATCGGAGAGGCCAGAGAACTCTGGCATCTCCTTAACCTCTTTCAGTTCCAGAATCATATCTGCTCACCCCTTACGCGATTGTCGTTTTTTTGAATTTCGCAATGACTACTTTTGCATCGTTTGTGAGCGCACATCCGTAGTACTTCGTTGCCGTTACATCATGGCGCTGTTTTTTCGGGAACCACTCATGGTCTACCTGTGTTTCTTTCTTCAAGAAGATAGTCAATGCCGGAAGCTCATCTTCTGTGTACTCTGTTTCTGCATTATCCGGCTCCATCTTGATGATCGGACACTCGTAAAATGTGCTGTTCAGTTTCACCTTTGCAGATTTCTTCACCCAACAACCGGCAATTTTTCCGATTGCTCCATTGACTGCCACACCGGCTGTGAATTTATCCGCGGACAAGAAGTCTGGATCTTTCAGAAGGTCGGCTTCCATTGTCGGATGGATAAACATTACTTTCTCTACACCGTCTTCCTCGTCTTCGAACTTGCACACTGCATCTACAATACCTTTGTAACCGATCACTGCGGTACCATCGCCAGATGTAGTAGTCGCCGTGTAAGCCGCTGCCAGAAGGTCACTGTCAATCTTTCCGTTAATGGCTTTCGCAAGCTGTGTCTCTGCCTGTCCGATCGGATTTCCCAGACCACTATTGATGGCTGGCTGCAAAATGGACACAGATTTCCCGGCGCATTTAATTTTAAATGTGGTACTGGATGCTGTCAGCTTCGCCGTCTTCATTTCTGCATCGGTATCCGCCGCTGTCTCCGGATCAAAATCCTCTGCATCCCCAACATATTTCCACATCGGCACTGTTTTTGTATCCCCCGGAACACCTTCCAGAGAATCATCGACTTTCGCATAGGGAATCAACTTGTTCTGTGCTGCGATTTTTGCTTCGATCATGTCGCCCATAACCTGTGGGTTAATCACATCTGTTACTTTTGTAGTTGTTACTGCTGCCATACTTTTTCACCTTTTTAACCTTTCATAATTTCTGCGTATTCTTCTGGATGTTCGGAATAGAATTTCATCCGCTCCGGGTAAGACTTATTCAGAAGTTCCTTCTTGGTCATGCCGGTATTCTGGAATTCATCTTCCTTAATCGGCTTGAATCCATCAATGACTCCCTTGTCCGCCTTGCTGCTGAATTGGTTCGGAAGCTGCGTCTTTAAATCTTCCACATATCCTGCCCAGCCTTTGATGTTTCCAGATTCATCCAGTTCTAACACCTGTTCTTTTTCTTTGAGTTTCTCTTTGAGCTTGAAAGTAAGATATTCCACGTCTTCCGCATTCTCCGCTAAGAGACCGACCTTGATCGCGCTGTCAATTTTCGTTCTCTGTAATTCCTCTTCCAATGCTTCCGCCCGACTCTTGTAGTCAGCAATCTGATTCTGGATTTCTTCCTGCCCTTTTGTGGCTTTCTGAAGGTCGGAGATCAGCTTCTGGGATTCCGCGTCTTTTGCAACAAGGGAATCATGCTCTGTTTTCAATTTCCCATAGCGCAAATCCAGATTCTCTTCTGATGCGGTGTATATCTCGTTCTCTTTCATTGCGTTCAGGATCCCTGTGACCTGTTCGTCACCGATGCCCTGACTTTTTAACAATTCTTCTAATGTCATTTCGTTTCTTCCTTTCACGTTTACAATTTTTACGAGTTATGTCTCGACTGTGATTGTTAGTCACTGGCTTTTTACGTGTCCACACACGATTTTTGACATAAAAAAGTAAGCAGTTTAATGTCTTACTTAGGACATGCCACTTAACCCCGTGGCTGGGAGATGTTGGATCACCGCCTTTCACTCTGAAAACAGTCCCGGATTATCTTTCTGCAGCATATACAACGCAGTTCCAAGTTTTTCAACCTGTTTTTCCTTCAGACCGATACCATACATCTCATCCAGTGCATGCACAATTTCACGTACAAGAGTTGCTTTCTTCTGTTCCTCTGCTGCATCTGCATTCAGAACAATCTCCTGCGGAAGGTACTGGATCCGCCCGAATAGCTCACCATTCTCATCATGAATATTTGCCTGTTCATATATCTCGTACTCTTTGTACAAAACCTTTACTTTTTCTGGAATCTTCACGCCGTTCTACCTCCTTTCTTAAAAATGGGTATAAAAATACCGCCGGTCAATTCCTGACTGGCGGTATGAATAAACTATATTTGCTTAACCGAACAATTATTTGGCAGGCGCACGTTTCTCCTGCATCTCTCAGGGTTTCCCCTTGTCAGTACCATCGGCGTGTGGATCGTGCGAAATTTTCCACCTCAAATAATTGTCCGGATAGAGCCTATTTATTATACGCTAATTATAACAATCTTATTCTCTTCTGTAAAGAACGTTTTTGTTTCTCAGAAGACGGCTCCATTCTTTTTCATCTATTTTCATGAATGTTATGATAGAATTTTTATATTGCGGGTTATCATTTGACGTTGCTAAACGCAATACTGTTTTAAAGACTTCATTTTCTTTTCTTATCTCTTTCAAAATTAAAGCTGTATTAGGCTTATTAGCCTCAATAATGTAATCCGGCATCTTTACAATTTCATCAAAATACGATGCAAACCGTTCATAATCATTCGGATGTCTGTCTTTGATATGCTGGATTTGGTTATTAGTAATAACCACTTCATCCGTCACAATGTCATCCGTAATGCATTTGTATATCTCCAGATCTATCCTTCCAACTGTATGCACATTTGCTACCTCTTTCGTTGTTCCTGACTTGATTATACCAGAACCAGAAGGCTTTGCGATATATTCCGCTTGAGCTTTCATATATTTTTTCTTAAACTCTTCAAAGTCCTTCGTCTTATCCAGACCGAAATAAGCAGCACGTTTTTTCAGTTCTTCCAGTTCTTCTTCGTCTAACGCCCACCTTGCCCGTTGTAACAGACAACATCGACAATTACAGTCCTCTTTCGGTTTTCCAAAGTACCCCGGAACCATTGCTGTCATACCTTCCAACTCAAACGGCTCTTCTAACTCTCGCAGCTGTCCATCCAGTCTTCTGTGGTGTGGCCTGGTCTTATTGTCCAGTGTTGCATCCCACTGCTTTACAATGTCTGCGCCCTTTTCTTTCGCGGCATACTGCGCATCCAGTGCAGATTTCTGTTGGATTCGATGCCCTTCCGTTCGTGAGATTACGACCGCACGATTATAGGCTTTCTTAAATGGACTGTTCATACCCTTTGCAATCTTTTCCGCCATCTCATTCCATGTGGATCCATTCGCCGTGCCTCTCGACAGCTCCGCTCGTATCGATCGTTTCAGATAATTCACATCTTCACCAAGACTATCATACAAACTCTTAGACAGCTTGCTATCTGTCTGCAATGCTTGCACGACTTGTTCTTGATTGATTGGCATGATGATCGGAATCCCTTGGCTGTGAATATCGTACATGGTTCCGATGTAGCCGTTATGATAACACTTTTCCAGATATTCACTGATGGATGTAAACTCTTCGCCTTGAAGATTATCAAGCAATCCGTCCAACTGCTTCTTCAGCACTTCTTGATACTGTTTCTGGTAGATGACACTTTGCAAATTTTCCATATCTCTGCGTCTGGACAAATCAATTATCTTGTTGATGCAATCATCCTGTGCCTGACCGTACACAAGTTTCAGCTGTCTAAGGATGCGCTTCTCTTCCTCAAGATGCGACTGCTGTACAATTTTCTGTGCCTTGTTCAACTCCACCACCGCCTTATTCCGGAATGATCTCCGTCAACTCCTGTTCTGTCTGCATCATATCGTCTTCCGGGAGCTTGTCCCGGATACTCTCATAGTCGATGTCCAATATCTCACAGATGGTCTGGATAATGGTCTTATCGTCAAGAACGTTATTCAACGACAGCAGCGTATTAATCTGTATCTGCTGTCTCTGCGCATCTGTAAGCTCAATCTGCGCATTATCCTGTGCGTTGGTCATGACTTCTCGGTCAAATACAAAATACACATCCTTCTGTTGATAGTCTGAGCTGTTCATCCGGTTTACCTCATCCAGAACCACATTTAAAATATTCCGGAACAACTTCTTCAGACGGATTTCCAGCTTGTTACACTTCAAATCAAGCAATGCATATCTCGACTTGATCACTACATTCGTAATGTTTCCGTCTCCTGTCTGCGCAGAATTGAATCCCATTCCAAACCGGTAGATGTTTTTCTCATCCAATCCCAGCTTCGCCTCTCGCGCTTGATACGGAATGTCAACAGTCCTGATGTCCACGCCTCCGCCCGGCTCCACACCAACGTGCTTTTTCGCCTTGATGTTCTGGATCATCTCATCCAAATTCGCCCCCTGGAAACCGGATACCACATAGAGTGCGTCCGTGAAATCTTGCAGGTTGTTGGAAAGGCTGCACGCCATCAGATCGTAATCATCGATGAGCGCCTTGATCGGTTTTAAACCGGAGAACTGCTTCCGACCATTATCCAACCGCCAGAACGGGATAAATCCGAAGCCTTTCCCATACTTTTTCCCTTTCTCATTCGTGTAGATACTGTGAGGGCGTGGATTCATTTCGACTGAATCATCTTCATCAATCTTTCCGTCATCGGTAGTTACATAGAAATAAACCCTTTCCTTGTCCCACACTTGAATCCGCTTAATCTTCTTCGTGCCCTTGTCAATGCGGTCAATATACCAGTAGATGTAGTATTCACATCCGTCATCTGTATCCTTAGCTCGGACCTCTACAACACCAATGGAGTCAGCACATCCGAAACGTGTCTTTCCATCCTTTCCTGTTGATGCATATAGATACTCAAATCCCTTACT
>OGRC01001749.1_pt1 | contig 13390 bp, 15 predicted proteins | sample 1553431 | NCBI WGS metagenome assembly OGRC01 (sample SAMEA2580064, study PRJEB22360) | human gut metagenome | biome: human gut; feature: human-associated habitat; material: faeces | place: Denmark | collected 2008/2010
GCGCGTGGAAATGTTCCTCATCGCTATGTTCATGATGGTGCTCATGAGTATGCTCGTGTTCTTCATGAACATGACTGTGTGTATGTGCGTGCATTGGAACATCTATACTTTTTTCTTCTTCCCCATTAACAGTCACTACCATATGTGTTCCCATAATACCGCATTTTGCAATTGTTGTCCGCTCGATGTTTACCTGTGGAATCCGCAAATCATTTAATTCTTTTACAAAAGCATCTTTATTCGGCATTAATTCTGTGAGTGCTGCCATGAGCATATCTCCGGCAGCTCCCATGTTACATTCTAAATATAATGTTTTCATTGTTGTTGACTCCTTTATGTTCTTATCTTTTTATATGCATTTCTCAATTCAAATTCTCTGCATTTTTCATGGATACGTGGTTAATCATGCTTGCCATATATCCCGCACCAAATCCATTATCAATGTTTACAACGCTGACTCCGCTGGCACAGGAGTTAAGCATGGATAAAAGAGCTGATAAACCACCAAAAGATGCTCCATAACCAACACTTGTCGGTACAGCGATTACCGGGCAGTCTGCGAGGCCGCCGACTACGCTGGCAAGTGCTCCTTCCATTCCTGCAACAACAACGATAACCTGTGCACTCATCAGATCTTCAGAGTAAGCCAGTAAACGATGAATTCCTGCTACGCCGACATCATAGATTCTTACGACTTCATTCCCGAGAACTTCTGCCGTTAGGGCTGCTTCTTCTGCCACTGGCAAATCGCTGGTTCCACCTGTAGCAATGACTACCTTTCCATTGCCATCCTTTTCTGGCAGTTCTCCGACGATACCTGTTCGGCTTAATGCATCATATCTGAGAGGGAGACTGGCACCAACCAAATCGGCCGCTTCCTGACTCATTCTTGTAATCAAGACAGCATTATCTCCTTTTTTACGGAAAGCTTCTGTGATTTTTAAAATCTGTTCCGGAGTCTTACCAGCACCATAAATGACTTCCGCTGCTCCCTGACGAATCTTTCTGTGATGGTCAAGTTTGGCAAAACCAAGGTCTTCAAAAGGTTCTGTCTTTAATTCTAACGCTGCCTTTTCAACGCTGACTTCTCCCTGTGCAACCTTATTCAAAAGCTCTGTTAATTTCGTATGCTCCATAGTATTTTACCTCTTTTACTTTGTAAAATTTCTAGTTTTATTTTACTATTTTGCAATATATAAGGTCAAGAACAAATGTTACTTTTAAAATCCCCCTTTGCTATCCGTACATCTTTCTTTTATGTCAGCTTTATAATTTCATGCAACTACTTCTTTATTTATGTGGAAATTCATCAGCTTTGTGATTGCTTCTAAAAAATGCATTGTAAAAACCAGAAAGCATTTTTCGAATACAATCTATATACAAAAAATAGACCAGACATAATGTCTGGCCTATCTATCATGCAATATTGCCTTTTTTAAAACCATTTCCCGGCTTACTGTTCGTCAACAATTAGTCAACAGAAACGATTTCTTTTTTATTGTAAGATCCGCATGCTTTACATACTCTATGTGGCATAGTTAATGCACCACATTTGCTACATTTTACTAATGTAGGAGCAGACATCTTCCAGTTTGCTCTACGGCGGTCTCTTCTTCCTTTAGAAGATTTATTCTTTGGACAAATTGACATGGTCACACCTCCTCTTGTAATTACTTCTTTTGTGACGTTCGGGATATATTACTTATGCAGTATTCAATACTTTAATATCTTATTGATTAAAGTCACGGAAGATATCCTGAATAGCCGCCATCCGCGGGTCAAGGCTCTCCTTGTGACAATCACATGTGTGATTGTTTAAGTTGGTACCGCAGATGCTGCACAATCCTTTACAATCTTCCTTACAAAGAACCTTTGTAGGGAGTGCAACCACAATCTCATCCATGATGAGCTTGTCTACATCCAACATATATCCGTCTATGAAACTTAATTCATCCACGTCTTCAATGCCATCTGACTCTGTATTGGGATTAACACTGCGATCAATCGTGATATGGAATGTATTCTCCACATCCTCCAAACATCGATCACATGGTATTATCAATCGAATCGTCGTCTCACCTGTAACATGAAGTTTATCTTCTGCTTTGGAAACAGTCAAAAGAAAAGGCTCCTTATAGGATACCGGATAACTGCCTCTTCGAAGCTTGAGCTTCTCAAAATCAGGCTCAACTTTAAAATTCTTGATAACAGATGGATTAGATAAGATTTCCGATATATTTATCTTCATAATATCGCAACCTCTCTTTTCTCATACTCTTGGTATTATACACAGTTACTTTTTCTTTGTCAAGAAATATTTTCATATATTTCGCATATATTTTATTAAATGAACTGCTGGGAGATCTGATTTGAAAAAACTTATTTTTCGTTTAGCACAAGTACTCTGCTGCTTATCCTTTATTCTTATGCTTTTACAGTATTCTCTCGTATTAAAGTACGCAAAAGAAGGTCTGTTTGTATGGGCCTCCTGTGTACTTCCGCTTCTCTTGCCATTTATCATTTTGTCGAAATTCTGGATTCGGTACGAAATACCACAACTTTTCTTTAAGCAAGTACACCGCCTTGTTCCCGCAGGCACGACCATCGCTATTTCGCTTCCTGTCTTCTTGCTTGGACTTTGCTCTGGCTTCCCTGTTGGTGCTATATTTATTTCGCATTATTATCAACAGAATCTCTTAAACAAAAGGCAGGCAGAATCACTGCTTCCTCTGGCTTCCTTCGTAAGCCCTATGTTTGTGGCAGGGTACGTCCGCTCCCAGATAAATCTGCAGGAAAGATTATGGATATACTATCTTCTTTGCCTTTACCTGCCTGTTTTGTTATGCTATCTGCTACTCCTGATTCCAGACTCACATATTTCTGCTATATATCATATACAAAAAAAGCGAAGACAGGCCAGCTCATCCTCTTTCGCCAGAAAAGATTCTGCAAAGTCTGTCACAAAACTTTCAAATAAGAAGCCTCCTGCCCTCTCTTTATCAGAAGAAGTCTTTCTTCCTTCTCTCGAAATCATCTTTATTATCGGAATCTATATGATGATCTTCTCCATTCTTTCAGGAATGCTTACAAGCTTTCCTCTTTTTCAGGTACCTGTATTCACCTTTGTGCTTGCGAATCTTGAGGTCACTACAGGAATTCACTTATTAGCCTTAAAACCATTTATCACACCTCAGATACAATATGCCCTCATTGCAGCTGCTACATCTTTTGGCGGGTTATGTACTATGGCCCAGGTCCAGACAGTTCTCTCCGCTACAGATCTGTCCTTAAAAAGATATATTGTTATAAAGACAGGGACCGCTTTTGTGAGCTTTCTTCTATGCCTGATTCTTTTACGCTGACCTTTTGTCTTTATATTTTCAGTATTAATAAGGGCAGATTCTCATCCCTATTTTTCCTGCCATATTTAGCAAAGGGGGTACACTTTTTATTTTCCCCTAAAGAACTGCTTTCTTCTTTTAGAGCGTGTTCGATAATCTACTCTTCTGCCCGTTCCTCTTTCTTTTCAAAATCTTCTTTTCTCCGGCCTGTCCGAATGCCTGCTCCAAGCTGCAGGTCAATCTCCTGTTTGTCCGCAACAATCTGTTTATGTTCTGACTTTAACTTTTCGAGTACGGAATTAAAGTATTCTTTTTCTTCTTTAATAATTGTACTGTACATATATTCAAGGCCTTCTAACATATTCTGTGTATACTGCAGAGCGCCTGTCTGTACCTCTCTTGCAGTTTCTCTCGCCTTTCCATTCAGCTCATCAGCAGCTTTCTGTGCATCTTTTACGATGGAGTCTGCACGCATATTTGCCAGTGCAACAATCTCATTATCATCAATCATCACACCAGCCTCTTTGGCTGCATCTTTTACGATACGCTCGGCACGGGCCTTTGCATCCGCAATGATGGATTCCTTGGATTTTATAATCTGGCGGCTTTCTGCCAGTTCTTTTGGCAGGCGGGTGCGCACCTCATCAAGCATTGCTAACAGTTCCTCCCGGTTTATCTTAATCATACTTCCGCTGCTTAAGACTCCGGCAGTTTTACAATTATCCACATATACTTCTATTTCTTCAATCAATTCTTCGATACTCATATTTGCCATTCTTTTCCTCCCATACCGCAGTTAGCTCTGCTTATACTTCTCATAGACCCTTTTACTGACTTCTTCTGGTACAAACGGTGTAATATCCCCATCAAATGCGGCAAGTTCTCTTATCATACTGGAACTTACAAAAGAATATTCTGCGCTGGTAGCAAAAAACATCGTTTCTATGTTCGGGTTTAACTGTTTATTTGTCTGCGCCATCATCAATTCATATTCAAAGTCTGATACTGCCCGGATTCCTCTGACAATGACATCTGCTTTCATTTTATCACTAAATTCAATAAGAAGTCCATTAAAAGATACAATTTCCACATTCGGAATATTCTTCGTCACTTCCTTAATAAGTTCCACTCTTTCTTCTATAGAAAAAAGTGGTTTCTTCGCTTTATTAATCAATACACCTATAATCACTTTGTCAAAAACTGCTGCGGTACGTTTTATAATATCTAAATGTCCTAGAGTAATCGGGTCAAAACTTCCCGGGTAAACTGCTGTTGCCATAATTTCGTCTGTTCCTCTACTTTCGTAATATTCTTTTCTTTACTTTCTCTGAAGGAAAGTGTGCTTATTCGTCTTATAAATCTTTTCTTTTGTAATGGTAAATCCAGTGTCCATAACCCAGGAGAATTCTGTATCAAGATCTGACTCAATAATAATTGTTGTGTTCTCATCGCAAAGCACCGAACCATCTAAATATAAAACAGCTTCTTTTTCCAAAATCTTTCCATATGGCGGGTCCATAAATATGTAATCAAATGCTTGTTTTTTATCTTCTAAAATGCGGAGTGCTGTCATAACATCTTTAGACATCACTACTGCCTTCTCTCTAAGGTGCGTATGATTAAGATTCTCCTCAATACAGGCAGCTGCCTTTCTGTTTTGTTCCACAAAGACCGCCTGTGATGCCCCTCTGCTTAATGCTTCAATTCCAATGCCGCCGCTTCCGCTGAACAAATCAAGAAACCGGCTCTCCTCCACATAAAAAGACAGCATATTAAATAACGTTTCCTTAATTCGATCCGTTGTCGGCCGTGTTCCCATTCCCTCAATCGTCTTTAACTTTAAATGACGTGCTGAACCTGCGATAACTCTCATAATATCTTTCGTCCATCCTTTTTCTTGTATAATTATATTTATTGTATACTATATCATATTTTTGTCAAGGCACTTCCTTTCTTAGAAAATACTCTGTGTTTAAAAAGCAAAATTCCTGTTATCATAGCCTCTTTTCCAGTTATTAAAACCAGTTTTTTAATATCAGCCTGCCAGCTTTCCCTTTATTTTCTTAATCTCTTTTTTCGTAAGTCCTACTGCCATAAGATATACTTTAAAAGAGCCATAATGCTCTATAATATGATCATACGCTTTTTCTATCCACTGTGGCTTCGAAAACTCTAATTCCTCAAGGCCATCTTCTAAACGTAGTTTTACATTCTCTTTTAAATAGGTATGTGTTACTTCATAGTTCGCCACAATATCCTCCTTAGAAACCCCTGCAAGTCCCATAAGAATCATAGCAAGGACTCCTGTTCTGTCTTTTCCAGCCTGGCAGTGGAACAACAGGCACCCATCAATATTGTCTAAAATAAAATGGAAGATCTTATACAACATTTCTTTGTATTCTACCAGCTTCACATAAAACTCTCCCGGGTCAAATCCTACCTCTTTTACCGCTCTTAAATCCAGGATTCCATCTGTGATCAGCGGACAGTTTATGTATTTTACTGCGTTATTTCCCCGAAAAGGATTCGGATAGATTAATGCTTCTTCCCTGCTTCTTAAATCAATAATACCAGAAAGGCCGTATTCTATAAGAAACGTTTTATCTTCTTCTGTAATATCGGTAAGATTCTCACTGCGGAGAAACTGATGATGTATTGTAATCGACCCTTTTTTTGTTGCATAGCCTCCTAATTCCCGTACATTATATGCGTTTTCCATAGGAAGGCGAGTGTAATTTAAATACGGATTTCTCTTCATATAGTAATCTCCTTCTATCGTTCATAAAATTTCTCTTATTGTTTTCTCTTACTATAGCAATTTCCATTCGGTTTTTAAATATTTTTTGCAAAATTCAAATTCTTCTCCAGAGAATACTGATGCAATTTCTGGAAATTATATCCTTCTTTCTTTAAGTAATCCACTGCCTCAGAAGCCATTTTTAAAATATCTGCATTCGAGTAAATATCGCCAAGTGCAAAATTCATCGTTCCACTTTGTTTTACACCAAAAAACTCTCCCGGACCACGAAGTTTTAAATCTTCATTGGCAATCTCAAATCCATCATTAGAATGTCCGATAATGGAAAGACGTTCCATCGCTTCTTCTTTTTCTGAACCAGAAATAAAGACACAATATGACTGTGCTTTTCCTCTTCCAACACGTCCGCGGAGCTGATGGAGCTGAGCAAGGCCAAACCGTTCCGCATTCTCTATGAGCATAACGGTTGCATTTGGAACATCAATACCGACTTCTACAACGGTAGTAGAAACTAAAATCTGAATTTCATTCTTCGAAAAGCGTTCCATAATATCATTCTTTTCTGCCGGGCGCATATGTCCATTTAAAGCTTCAACGGTAATAGAAGGCGGTAATGCCTGCGAAAGCATTCTTGCATACTCTTCCACATTTTCCAAATCCATTTTTTCATTTTCCTCAATCATCGGACAGATCACATATGCCTGATGTCCAAGTGCTACCTGCTTTCTTATAAATTCCCATGCAGCCGGACGATAGGAAGTTCCCACAACAGAATTTTTAATCGGCAGTCTGGAAGCCGGCATTTCATTCATAATGCTAACATCTAAATCTCTGTACAAAATAATTCCCAGTGTACGTGGAATCGGCGTCGCACTCATTACAAGAACATGGGGGTCTTTCCCTTTTTTCATAAAGGCATCTCTTTGTTTTACTCCAAAACGATGCTGCTCATCGGTAACAATAAATGCAAGATTGTCAAAAGCTACATCGTCCTGTATCACTGCATGCGTTCCAATTAAAATCTGAATCTCACCAGAGGCACAGGCTGCCTTTATCTCTCTTTTTTCCTTTGCTTTTGTGGAACCGGTAAGCAGGGCAACGGTAATCCCAAGTGGGGAAAGGAGTTTCACAAAGTTCTGGTAATGCTGTTCTGCAAGTACCTCTGTCGGAGCCATCAACGCCGCTTGGTAACCGGCAAGAACAGCAGCATACATCGCTGTCATTGCTACAATCGTCTTTCCCGAACCAACGTCTCCCTGTAAAAGGCGGTTCATTGCCATTGTATCGGAAAAGTCCTGGCGAATTTCATTTAACACCTTTTTTTGTGCCCCTGTAAGAGGATACGGTAAATTTTCTACAAACCTCTTTACGGGTTCTTCCATTGGAATAATATAGTGATTGAGTGCTTGTTCCTCCCTGTCTTTGACAAGTTCTAACGCACTGAAAAAACGGAAAAATTCATCAAAAATGATTCGCTTTTTCGCCTCCATCAAATGTTCGGTCCCTGTAGGAAAATGTACTTCTCTAAGTGCTGTATTCACTGGTTCTAAATCATAATAATTTCGAACGGTTTCCGGAAGATACTCTTCTTCTCTGTACATTTCAAATGCAGCTGCCTGTGCTTTTTGTACTGTCTTATTCGCCAAACCTGTTGTGAGAGGGTAAATCGGCTGAAATGTTTCCATTAACTGCAAATATTTTTCCCTCTTACAGTACTCCGGCTGCTCTAACATAAGACGTCCATCTTTATAAATCGGAGTTCCTGTAAAAACCCACCGTTCTCCCTGTTTTAATGTATTTCGAAGATATGGCATATTAAACCAGCGCACAAAAAGCTGTCCGCTGACATCTGCGATAAGCCCGGTACAAAGTTTTAACTTCCGAACAGTCTTTAGATGAATCGGGGAAGCGATTTCTGCCTCAATCGAACATCTTTGTCCTGTCTTTATCTCTGATATGGAAATTGGCTCTGGATAAGTCGTGTAGCAACGAGGATAGTGATGCACCAACTGATCCACGGTCTCTATGTCAAGCTTTGCAAGTAACTTTTCCGTCTTTTCTCCAATTCCTTTAATTTCCCTTACTGGTATTCCCAACTGAGATTCTCCTTCCTCCACATGCATCATGTGGTAATATTATTTTATCTTAATCAAAACACTCTTATATGAAAATAGCAGCGATTCCATGTCAATACACGGAATTGCTGCCACAAAGGAGTGATTTATTCCCTCTTTTTTCATTATATCATTATTTCATTTATCTTACTCGACAGAAATCATATAGTAATAGATTGGCTGTCCGCCAAAGTTGACCTCTACTTCGCATTCTGGGAACTTATCCTCAATTGCATCGGAAAGTGTATCTGCATCATCTTTGGTTACATCGGCTCCATAGTAAAGGCAAATAAGTTCCGAATCTTCATCTGCCATTGTAGAAAGTAATTCTAATGTTGTCTCAGTAAGATTCTTTCCTACTGCAGCGATTCCATCATCATTGATTCCCATGATGTCTCCATTATGAATTTCCTTTCCATCAATTACTGTGTCTCGTACCGCGTAAGTAACCTGACCGCTTGCAATATCCTGATAAGCCTCTTTCATATTCTCTTCGTTCTCATCCACACCTGCTTCTGGCATATATCCAATCATTGCGGATATTCCCTGTGGAATTGTCTTTGTTGGAAGAACGATAATCTTCTTATCTTCTGTTAAATCTCTGGCCTGCTCTGCTGCAAGAATAATATTCTTATTATTTGGCAGGATAAAGATATTCTTTGCATTGACCTGCTCGATTGCGTTAAGCATATCCTCTGTGCTAGGATTCATCGTCTGGCCGCCTTCAATAAGGTAATCTACACCAAGACCTTTGAAAATATCGGTAAGTCCCTCACCAACAGATACTGCAATAAATCCAACTTCTTTGGCTGGTTTTTCTGCAGCTGCTTCTTTAGCGGCAAGTTTCTCTTCTTCTGCTTCCTGCTGTCTCTGACGGGCTGCCTCATTCTCTGCATCTTTGATGAGCTTCTCCTGATGCTCTAAGCGCATATTGTCAATCTTCATATTAGAAAGCGCACCAAATGTTAAGGCCTTTTCAAAGGCTTCTCCTGGATGATTTGTGTGTACATGTACTTTACAAATCTCTTCATCCGCAACTAATACTAAAGAATCACCTATAGAAAGGAAGAACTTCTTTAATCCCTTCTCATCTTCTTTTGTGAGCGGCTTATCTAACAAAATAATAAATTCTGTACAGTAGCCAAATTTGATATCTGCTGTAGAAATATCTGCTTTTGGTGCACTGATTACTGCAGATGACATAGACGCTGCCTCTGCCGGAACTTCAATGTCTGTTACCTTGCCGGTAAGAGCATCAACGATTCCCTGTAACACTTCCATAAGACCCTGTCCGCCAGAATCTACTACACCTGCCTCTTTTAATACCGGAAGCATATCTGGTGTCTTAGAAAGGACTTCGTAGCCATAGGCAACGATTGCCTCGCAGAATGCGATAACATCCATATCCTCATCGACTAACTCTTCTGCCTTATCTGCCATTCCTTTTGCAACCGTAAGGATAGTTCCTTCTTTTGGCTTCATAACTGCCTTATACGCTGTCTCTACTGCTCTTGTAAATCCGGCTGTAATCTCATCCTTACCAAGAGAATCCGCTTTAGAAACTGCCTTTGTGAATCCTCGGAATAACTGGGAAAGGATTACACCAGAGTTACCACGGGCTCCACGAAGAGAACCATTGCTGATAGCTTTACATATTGTAGCCATTGTAGGTTCAGCAACTGCTCCAACTTCCTTAGCTGCTGCTAAAATTGTCAGGGACATATTTGTTCCGGTATCTCCATCGGGAACCGGAAATACATTCAGTTCGTTGATATAATCTTTTCTGGAATTAATACGGTTTGCACCGGCTAAAAACAATTTCTGAAAAGTTTTTGCGTCTATGGTGTGACTGTTCACAACATTTCCTCCTTATTTACCTGTTTTATCTATAATTCATAGTAGTTATCTTGTTCTTTTATTCTATAAAAAGGAATTCCTTCTAAAGCGTTATCTTAGAGCGTGTTTGAAAAATCATTCCAGCAACCTGCACGCCCCAATTTGCAGAAAGCATTTTTCAAACACGTTCTAATCTACGATACGGACTCCCTCTACATAAATATTAATTTTCTCTACACTCATACCGGTAAACTTCTCCACGCGGTACTTTACATTCTGGATTAAATTCTCTGTAACTGTAGCTATGGAGACACCATATACTACAATAATATGAAAATCTATATAAATCTTGTTATCATTTATCTTGATATGAACGCCCTTGCTTACATTGTCTCTCTTTAAAAGCTGGGCAAAACCATCTTTCATATTCACAGATGCCATTCCAACGATACCAAAACACTCAATCGCGTTAATTCCGGCATAAGTTGCAATAACCTCTTCATCTATAATAACCTGACCTAAATCGGTGTGCATTTGTCCCTTCATATACTATCCCTCCGTTTTATTATCGTTTTCTATAGTATAACCTCTTTTCGGTGAAATTGGAACCACAAACATAAAATTCTTCCATTTTAAGTGCTTTCTCCTGAAACAAAAGAAGTATCTTCCCATATATTATTATAAGGAACATATTGGGGAGATTTTATGAAAAAATTATGCGGATTCGCTCTTTTTTGCTTTTCCTTTGGTCTGTTCCTGAGCTGCTTTCTCACCGGCTTTGCAGTAAAGTTTATTATTCTGGTCATCAGCATCCTGCTTGGATATCTGCTGTTTTGTGACCGATTTTAACAGAAAAGAAAAAAGAGGGAATCACTGATTCCCTCTTAACTCATATCTGCATACATTCCTGTAAGGACAAAGATTAGAGTCTTCTCTTATCCTCAGTGACAGTAAAACTACGCACGTTCTACTTTACCTGATCTTAAACAAGAAGTACAAACATACATTTTCTTAGAAGCTCCGTTCACTTTCACTCTTACAGACTTAATGTTGGATTTCCACATTTTGTTTGATCTTCTATGTGAATGACTCACTTTGATACCGAAATGAGCACCTTTGTCACAAATAGCGCATCTTGCCATGATAGCACCTCCTCGCGAATATACTTAAGTCTGACAGACTTACAACGAGTCTATACTATCAGAAATCAAAACAAATTGCAAGGAAAACTTTTAAAAATCTTCACTTTTTTTATTTGATTGATCTAAGGCAACCCAAAGTGTGTTTAAAAACCGCTTTCTATACGATATGCATTACACTTCGTGGAAGATTTTTCCTGCACGAAAATAACGTGGTAATCTCACGTTAACTGAATACCGAATACCTTTTAAATTCCTGCGCCATCTACATCTACAACAGAAGCCTCTGCCTGTGCTGCTTTATTCACCGCAGATTCTACTTCCGGGTCAACTTTGTCCTCTGCGTCCTCTCCCTTAATAATAGAAACAACTTTATTTACGGCATCTGGAACCATATCAAGTACTTTGGTAACGGCATCCTGATCTCTGATATTGACAAGCTTTGTCTGTCCGTTATGAATAACTAAAATAGCACTTGGGGACATTTTACCTCCGATTCCACCGCCTGCACTGCTTCCCTTTTCTTTATTAAAGGCCCCTGCTCCCATTCCAAAGGAAATGTCAACAAGTGGCAGAATAATCGTATCTCCAATAACCTGTGGTTCTCCAACAACTGTCTTTGAAGATAATACGTGGTCCATTCCACTAAATAAAGAATTCACTGTTGTATCAAAGTTTTGTTTATCCATTGTACGCCCTCCTGTTTAACCTAAAATGATGTTTTTAATCATTGTTCTTACACTTTTCTCTTTTAATATAGAAACAGCCAGAACAAGCATATATCCCAGCCGGATTCTTCCTCTTCCCCTGCACTTGGCCTCGAACATCTTTCTTTCAAAATCCGGATATAAAGAAAAATGTTCTCCATACTTCGGATAAAAAACAGCCGCAATTCCTGTAATATATCCTGTATATTCCGGATTACCAGTTCCAAATGCAATGTTTCCTTCTAGCTTTCCCGGAAGAGCATGCTTTAGAAAGCGAATAAGAACGTCCTTTCCCAGCTCTAACCATTCCCGCCACGGCATTTTATCTAAATTAACCTTTGTTTCTTTTAAGCTTTTTATTTTGCTTTTTATTTTCTTTAAAGAAGACTCTTTCTTTGGTTTCTTTCCATCTTTTTGCTTTTTTTCTTTATTCTTTTTCTTATCTTTACTATTTTTATCATCTCCAGAGTCTTTCTCTTTTGTTTTTTCTCTGCCTTCTGACACATCTGAGGATTTCTCTTTAGGGACTGCCTTTTCCGCTTTCTGTTTAGAAACAGAATCTATGCTTCGACTTTTTCCCTCTGCCGGTGTCTCTGCTGTTTTACGTTCTTCTTTTGCTTTTTCCTTTGCTTCGTCACTTAGGGAAAGTTTCGCAAGAATGCATACATTTTCTATTGTTTCATCATCTATGATCTTTGCCATTTTTGTTCCTCCTGCTTATCCTACGGCTCCAGTCTGTTCAGATCTCTCGGGAACAGACATGCTTCACGGACATTCTCCTCACCAAGAAGCTGCATAGTCAGACGTTCCAGTCCGATACCAAGCCCTCCGTGTGGCGGCATTCCATGTTTGAAAGTATCCAGATACTGTTCCATACCTTCTTCTTCCATGCCTCTTGCAGCAATCTTTGCTTTAAGCTGATTGTAATCATGGATACGCTGACCTCCGGTTGTTACTTCCAGTCCGTGGAACAAAAGGTCAAAACTCAATGTAAACTTATCATCTGTCGGATCATCCATTGCATAGAACGGACGTTTTTTTGACGGATAATGTGTTACGAAAACAAAATCAGCGTCATATTCTTCTTTGAAATATCTTCCTATCAGTGCTTCTTCTTCTGGTTCCAGATCATACGGGTTTCGGATCTTGCGGTTATATTTTGCAGAGACAAGTTCTTTTGCTTTGTCAAAACGTACCGCCGGAATCTGATCTACTTTCGGAAGTTCAATCTTAAGAATCTGAAGTTCCTTTGCATAGTCTTTCTTAAGTAGTTCCATCGCATACTGAAGAAATCCTGTTTCCATTCCCATGATGTCTTCGAATCCGTCAATGTAACCCATCTCAAAGTCAAGACTGGTATATTCATTCAAATGACGTTTGGTATTATGTTTCTCGGCACGGAATACCGGTCCGGTCTCAAACACACGATCAAAAACACCTACCATCATCTGTTTATAAAACTGTGGGCTCTGTGCAAGAACAGCCGGTTTGTGGA
>OGRC01001762.1_pt1 | contig 13320 bp, 2 predicted proteins | sample 1553431 | NCBI WGS metagenome assembly OGRC01 (sample SAMEA2580064, study PRJEB22360) | human gut metagenome | biome: human gut; feature: human-associated habitat; material: faeces | place: Denmark | collected 2008/2010
GTAGAGCACTTGACTTTTAATCAAGTTGTCCGGGGTTCGAATCCCCGCACGCTCACTGAAATGAAAAGTCGGAGATACTGTATTAATGCAGTGTTCCGGCTTTTTTGTATGGAGATGAGCCAAAGTCCGGGCTTGCCGGAGTCTATTAAAAATCACAAAATATTTCTATTAAAGAAGCAAAATATTTCAGTAGAAATAATAAAATATGCCAAATGAAAGAAGATTTTATTGTAAAGTTAAAAGCGGTTGTGCTATTGTGTGTATAAAAAGAATTACAAAATTGTAATTGAGGGGGAATTTGACATAGTGCCGTTGAGAAAAAAATCTGTAGAAAGATATATGATTCTGTTTCTAGAGTTTGGAATTCTTATTTTGTTTTTATATAATTTTGTCGGGAGCATAACCGAAGCAAACCCTGTTAAAAATCATTATAAAATTTATAATCAGAACTGGATACTTCAATTTAAAAATAGTAACGATGTGATTGATCTGCCGTATACGGCTAATATACCAAAAGGTGAAAGTTATTTGATAGAAAAGACTTTGGAAGATCCGGAAGGAAAGGCAGATGCTATTATTTTTCGCAGTCAGCAGCAAAAAGTTCGTGTGTGGGTCGGAGATGAATTGATTTACCGATATCCTGAGAAAAGGAATAAACTGGAGATTGTTCCGGGAAATTGGAATCTTGTGAAAATACCTGATGATGGGAAAGAGAAGAAAATCCGTATTGAATTTTCTTCAAAATATACAGCATTTTCAGGGAGAATAAATGAGATCTATTACGGAAATTATAGCGAGATAGTTTCTGATACCAGACATAAGTATTTGATTCCTTTTATGATTAGCGCTGCAATCGGTATTTTTGGGGTAGCGGTCATGGGCACTGCTTTTTTAAATCATCGTATGAAAAAGCGATACACAGGGAAGCATAACAGAACTGTGTATTTAGGGACAGTGTCCGAAGAAATACTGGGGATGTTATTAATTATTGTTTCCATATGGGCGTGTGGGGAATCGAAAGTTCCTTTTTCAAATATAAGTGAAATAACACGCTATTTTATTACATTTTCTGCATTGATGCTGATACCGATATTTTTTATGGCATATATGTATATACGAATTGGAGAAAATTCTCCGAGAATAATTGTCAATTTATTGAAAGCAGATATACTTCTGTTTGTATTTTCAATGTTGATGCAGGTGATGGGAATCTATGATTTTCCGCAAATGCTGCCGATTTTTCATGTGACCTTGGGAATAAATTTTTTGACCGGTATTTGGTGTATGCGAAGCCAGATCAGGAGAGGAACAGGAGCTTTCAGCAGACTTGAATATGCATTTGTAATTATTATTCTTTTGTCTATCATGATGGAAATCACAGCATTTTATTGTAAACGGTATCAATTAATCGGGATTTATATCAGAGTTGCGTTATTGGCATATACTCTTTGTATGTTTTTAGAAAGTGTGAGAAGAATATACCGTACAATACGGGACAATCAGACATTGACGGAACAGTTAAATGAAAGTCGGGCCGAATTGATGCTGAGCCAGATACAGCCTCATTTTATATATAATACTTTGAGTTCAATCCGCACTTTAATAAAAATATCACCGCCACAGGCATATGAAATGGTTTATGACTTTTCAAACTACCTGCGGGCAAATATAGAGTCGATCAGAAATAAAAAGATCATCCCATTTTCAGAAGAACTGAAGCATATACAGGCATATTTGAATATTGAAAAAGTAAGATTTGGAGACAGGGTTGATGTGAAGTATGATATTCAAACGGATGATTTTTATGTGCCGCCTTTATCTGTACAGCCCCTTGTTGAAAATGCAGTGAAACATGGAATCTGTAAAAAACCACAGGGAGGAACAGTTGCAATTTGTACATATGAAACAGAAGAAATGTATTATGTAGAAATAGAAGATAATGGCATAGGCTTTCAGAGAGAAAAAGATCAGGTAAAAAATGGTAAGGGATCCGGCTGTTCTGCCGGAATTGATAATATTCGATTTCGTGTCTCAGTGCTTTCTAATGCAAAGCTTGAGATTAGAAGTGAAGTAGGGAAAGGGACGAAAGCAGAGTTGATGTTCCCAAAAGCGGATAATCGGATATTGCTGGAGGAGAAGGAAACAATCCTGTTTAGAAAAAGAGAAAAGGAGGGGAAAGTATGAATATAATAATTGTTGAGGATGAAGAATTGTCAATCAGACAATTTGAGCTGGAGTGTGAAGATATCCCGTATGTGCAGTTGATCGGACGATTTTATACAGCGGAAGAAGCAATAGAGTATGCATCTTCGCATAAGGTGGAGGCGGCGTTTTTGGATATTCATCTGCCGGGAATGAATGGAATTAATCTGGCAAAGAAGCTTCAGAAAATTATTCCGAAAATTGTGATCGTATTTATTACAGGCTATGATAATTACAAGGAAGAAGCGTGGAAAATGAAGGCGGATTATTATTTGTTGAAACCATATAGGCGGGAAGATTTGCTTGAAATATTGGAAAATGTCAGATTGCTTGTGAAACGGCAGAGGAAGAGAGTGTATATTCGCACTTTTGGGGAATTTGAAGTGATTATAGACGGAGAGGCAGTATTCTTTGGAAATTCGAAAGCAAAAGAACTGTTTGCTTTGTGTGTGGATCACAGGGGAGCAAATGTGACAATGGAAGAAGCGATCGACAAACTTTGGGAGAATCGGGCTTACGATGAAAAGGTGAAAAATTTATATCGGAAGGCGGTCATGACCCTGAGAAATAAATTCCGGGAATATCACTTAGAAGATATTTTTATTGCGGAACGCGGAGTGTGCCGGGTAAATTGTGAAAATGTGGACTGTGATTATTTAGAACTTATGGAGGAAGATCCGGTTACAATTTCACGAAGTATGGAATTTTATTTAATGCAGGGAAAAGGAAATTATATGCCGGAATATTCATGGGCAGAAGAAACAAATGCAAGATTTTTCCGGGGGGGGAGAAATAAATGGGAAAATAATATTAATAAAATACAATATTCAGAAAAAACCAACCGGTTACGGAAAAGAAAATTTCGTATCGGTTGGTTTTTTAGTTATCCACATTGTGTGGATAACCTATATGAATTATGTGAAAAAGTAAAAAAGTAAACAATGATGAAAAGTAACACTTTAGTAACACTGCCTTTTTTATACTGTTTTAAAGATAGGCGTATTTTGCGTTTTATGTTGTTTATATAGAGATGGGAGGTTAGATATAAGGGTGAAATCAGCAAAAATACACTATCGTTTTATAAAACTCTCCTGTTGGTTCTGAAGGAAATCAGGATGTGGCAGACTATGAAAGAGTTTTTATGAAAATAAAAAAGGAAAGGAAAGATTGCAGGAATGAGGAAGAAAGAAAAACGCAAAAAAGTATGTGCCTCAGTGCTTGCCCTTTTGCTGTCAGTGGCGATGATACTTGGCATGATCCCCGGTGAGATCAGTCAGGTATATGCTGCGGAACAAAAGACAAAAGGCGAGCCGGTTCTGGCGTCAGCGTTTGATGCGGAAACAAAAGCAGATCCGAGTACTCTTCAGACATGGAAATCATTAGTGTCGAATACGACGGAGAATATCGGACGCATTTGGACTGATAAGACGGTTTCGACAGAAGATATGGCATTTGATGGAACAACAGAAAAGGCAGAGATAGGCGACTCGCAGTTTTTAGTAGCATTATCCGCACTGTCGTCTACATCGAATACAGTAGCGATGTCAGAAAAGCCGCTTGATATTGTACTTGTTTTGGATGTATCCGGCTCTATGGGAAACAGATTGAGTACGAGATATATATACGAAGAGGTGTATGATATTAACACCGGCAGGCGGGGACCTTCTTATTATGCTATAAATGATAATGGTGATTATGTAGAAATCGATAAGATCCAATATTTTGGATTTTTTGATCATTGGGAACTGGAAGGCAAAGAAGTTGAACCGAAGACGAGTGCAAATGATAACACAGAAGGGCACATTCAGTTTTATACGAGAAAAGAAGAAAATATCACGAAAATGGAAGCGCTGAAAAGTGCGGTCAACAGCTTCGCAGAAGCTGCTGCAAAACGGAATGATGACATTCAGGATGTTACAAAGCAACATGCTCTTTCCGTAGTGAAATTTGCAGATGATTCTACCAGTGATGTATATGGAGATGACAAGAATGGTGGATACAACTATACTCAGCGTTTAAATCCTCTGACCAAATATACCAGCACAACTATTTCAACATTGACAGATTCAGTGAATAAATTAGATGAGGCAGGATCGACTGCTGCAGATTTTGGTTTGAGCATGGCGAGGAAAGAACTGACGCAGAATGGAAGAAAAGATGCACAGAAAGTCGTTATCTTCTTTACTGATGGAGAGCCGAATCATCAGAATGGTTTTGACAGCAGCGTTGCGAATGACGCTATCGCAAATGCGGCTATATTAAAAAGTGAGGATCAGGCGTTAGTTTATTCAATCGGCGTATTTGAGAATGCAGATCCCACCAATACTTCTACAGCGGACTCCAATCGATTTAATGCATATATGCATGGTGTTTCCAGTAACTATCCGAATGCGTCGAGCTGGAAGCAGTTAGGAACGCGGGAAGCGGATTCTGATTATTATAAAGCGGCAGCAAATGCAGACGAGTTGACTCAGATCTTTACAGATATTTTTGAAGATGTGAGCATCGGTTCCGGTTTCCCGACAAACGTTACACAGGGATATGAACCGAATAAAGGTGGATATGTGACGTTTTACGATCAGCTCGGTTCTTATATGCAGGTAGATGAATTTAAGACGATTTTATTTGCAGATAAGAAATTTAACCTGAATAGAGACACAGGAATAAAAACAGAAGGAAATGTAACAACATATACATTTGAGGGAGAAGGCGGAAACGCCCTTTATCCGCAAGGGAATCTCCGCGATATCCTTATTACGGTGACGAAATCCGATGACCTGAAAACAGGAGATATTGTGGAAGTTAAAGTTCCGGCATCTATGGTTCCGCTTAGACATTTTAAAGTGGATACAGATATAAACGGGCAGGCAACTATGAATGTAGATGAAGCTTATCCGATTCGTATTATGTATGGTGCAAGTATAAAGCCGAAAGTAATCGAGACACTGCGGGATGGATTGGATGACAGCGCAGACGATGCGGCGCTGGAAGCGTATTTGGAAGAAAATAAGACAACGACAGGAGGGAATACCGCAGCGCTGTTTTATTCAAATGCTTATACAGGCACATCGTGGCCGGGACATCCGAATAAGACACTTGGCGATACGGTGGCTTCTTTTGAACCGGCAAAAGGAAATACATTTTATTATTTTACAAAAGATACACCGATCTATACGGATGAAAATTTTGAACATCCGGTGACGGACAAACCGGTATCTGGAGATACTTATTATTATGCGAAAACGTATTGGGCGTTGGAAAACGGACAGGCAGTTGAAAAAACGAAAGCTTTTCCGTTTGCAAGCGACAACTTTGAGCAGGCGTCGGCAAACTGGGAAGTAAATGACAAAAATGAAGTTTATATTAAGGCTGGATCAGCCAGACTGACAAGAGTAGATTCTTTGACCTTGAGCAAGGAAAATAATGCTACGTCTACAGCCACAGAAGTAATCAATCCGTTGTGGGACAATGTAAATAACCCGCAAACGCTGCATGTGTATTTGGGAAATAACGGACTTATTGCAGTGGAAGTACCGGGAGCGTTGGAGATCACTAAGGACGCGACGGTTGCTGCGGATAAAAACTTAAATGAAGATGAGGTTGTTAAAGACAAGGAGTTTGCATTTAAGATCAACATTCCGGATATGAAAAATAAAACTGTTAAGGCGGAAAAGAGAAACCTTCAGAATGAACTGTTGGGAGAAGTTTTTGATCTTACATTTGACTCAAAGGGAGATATCGTTCAGTCAGTGAAGTTGAAAAACAATGAACGGCTGTATATTCATGGGTTGGATGCAGGCGCTTCTTATACAGTAACTGAAGATGGAACGTCTATGCCGAAAGGATTTTCGCTTACATCTGTCGTGACAGACGGAAAAGAAGAGAAGACGGAAAAAGCGGAAGGAACGATTGAAGCCGGACTCTCAAAGAGACATACATTTGTAAACACGTATGATGTAAAATCAGTGGATGCAGAAGAGTTTGCACCTTTTAAAAAGACATTTGAGCGTTGGGATCTTGCGTCAGAATTTGACATGATGCTTGTAGCAGACAGCGCTTCTTATCCGATGCCGGAAGGAAGCAAAAATGGTCAGAAGATCGTGAAGGCAACAGAAGAGAATTCGAATGGAAATTTTGGAACGATTACATTCTCAGCTCCGGGAACGTACGGATATACGGTACTGGAAAAGATAGAGAATGAAGATCGTGTATCAGGAGTTCATTATTCGAAGGCGCTTTATGATGTGACGGTAACTGTGTCTGATAATGGAGACGGTACATTATCCGTTGATTCTATCGTTATGAAGAAGACGAACGGAGATGATGGATCACAGATCCCGGAAGGACAGCAGCAGGAGACGAGCATCGCAGAATTTGTCAATACATTTAATGCAGACAGCGCATCACTTTCGGCAAGAGTACGCAAAGAATATACAGATACTACAGGCGGAAGTATTTCAAATGGGCAGTTCAGATTTAAGATGACTCCGAGGACAGATTTGGACGAAGGAGATACTGTACAGGAAAATCGCCCGCAGCTTCCGGCAGGAACACAGTTTGAGGATGACGGAAAGAGTATTATTGTAAGTAATATCGGAAATAATGTTCATTTCGGTGAAGCAACGTACAATGCAGATTGTATTGGAAATACATATGCCTATGAATTGACGGAAGTTGTTCCGGATGAAGTGACGGCGGAATCTCCGAAACTTGATGGGATGAAGTATGATCTGAATCGCTATCTTGTTAAGATGGCAGTGACAAAAGGGGAAGATGCAGAGGGAAAAGCAAAGGTAGTTGTAAATGCATCTTACTATAGAATAGAGACAGATCAGAGCGGAAAAGAGATCTATACGCTCTTAAAAGACGAGAATGATAAACCGGTGATTCCGGTATTTACAAATGTCTATGATCCAGAAGATCTTATTTTACCGGGTGACGGACAGAATGCTGTTTGCGGCAGTAAGACGCTGGAAGGACGTGATTCCCTGACAGGAGAAACGTTTACATTTACATTGTCTGCTGCAAATGAGGCGACAGCAACAGGGCTGGCAAATGACTGGATTGTTTTTGAAAATGATCCGTCAAAGACAGAAATGCAGGCAAACGTAACAGAACTTATTAATAAGCAAGAAAAGCCATTTGATTTTGGCGAAGTGAGATTTACCCGACCGGGAATATATCAGTTTAATGTAGTTGAAAATGCTCCTGAAAACGGAAAAGGTATGGTGTATGACCGTCATACGGCATTGGTAACTGTGACTGTGAATGATAGAAACGGAACGCTGGAAGGGAACGTTACATATAATAACGGACAGGGAATGTCCGAAGATAAAGCAGCGTTTGTGAATGTTTATAAAGCAGGTACGGTTTATGGAAATGGTATGGATCTGAATTTGTCCAAGACATTGAACGGACGAGCACAGACGCTTGGAGAATTTAAGTTTAAAATTGCAGGACAAACAGAGGAAGCGGACTTAAAGTTAAATAATGCAGACAAGGAATTTACAACGATCGCGCCTGCAGATGACGGAGTTGCATCGAAGATTTTCAATAAATTGTCAGGTGTGCAATTTGATGAGACAGATGCAGGAAAGACATTTTCGTATACAGTGCAGGAAGTTTTGCCGGAGGATGACGATGCGGAGGTAGCAGGAGTTCAGAATTCGGGCGTCACATATACGCAGATGCAGTATCAGGTAGATATCCAGGTAAAGGATAACGGCGACGGAACGATGAGTACACTGACAACAGTGTCACGCACATATGATGATGCAGGAAATCGGCTGGATACTCCGGAAGTACTGGAAACATATAATAGCGCAGATGGAAAAGACGTATGTAATGTGATTTCTTTTATAAATACATATGCGGCAAAATCTGTGACTGTAGATACGGATACAGATGAAAATGTAATGCTTACAAAACAGCTTAAAGGACGCAGTTGGAAAGAAACAGATCGTTTTCAATTTACATTGAAAGCAAACAATCCGGCAGATGCGCCGCTTCCGGTGAAAAACGGGCAGCAGACAACGACAGCAGAAGTAAGTCAGCCGGCTGGAACAGAAGATTCAACTGTTGTCGACTTCGGATTTGGTTCGATTACATTTGATAAACCAGGAGATTATTATTATCAGGTAACAGAAGCGCATGCCGGAGAGACGATTGATGGAATTACATATGACAGTGAGGCGGCATATATTTGGATTCAAGTAAAAGATTCAGGCAAAGGTCAGCTGACAGCTGAGGTTAACACAACGGATTCAGATTTTGTCAACACATATGGCGCAGTATTAAACCATAATGCGGCGGGCGGTATTGTGACCGCAAAGACGCTGAATGGGCATGATATGGCAGATCGTCAGTTTACGTTTCAAGTAGAGGCGCTGGCTGGTATAGGAACGACAGCAGAAGAAAACGCAAAGCGCATCGGAGTGAAAGATGGAACAACTGAATTGTATAGAAATGACGGATCAGCAAAAGCCGGTGAGACGCTTACAATGGAAACAGAAGATAAGAATGCGATTGAATTTACGGCAGATGACGTCGGAAAAACAATGGTATATCGATTTTCGGAAAAAGGTGCTGACGGAAACTTCGGCACAGGCGGAACAAAAGACGGATATACTTATGATGGTGCAGTTTATACAGTAGAACTGGGAGTGACGGATGACGGAGACGGAACATTGACGCTCCACACGACGGTAAAAGATAAGGAAGGCACGGTACTTATTGATAATCAGACAAGCAATGAGACTGATCCGAAAGAAACCGTTGTGTCGTTTGTAAACAACTACACACCGGATGAGATCTCTGTCGAACCGGGAACTTTTGCAGGAAAAGTGACAAAAGTGCTGAAAGGAAACCGTGGAACAGATCTGAAGAATGGCGAGTTCACGTTCCGGATGAAGATTACGGCAGCTGATGGAAGCAGCATGGACAATGTCGTACTTCCAGAAGGCGCGGTGGATTCAGCAGTTACATCGGCAAACAAGGCGGATGGATCTGTAAATTTCGGAAATATTTCGTTTAAGGCTGCAGGAACGTATCATGTTGAGATCAGCGAGGTTATTCCGATAGAGGATGCAGACCCGAATATGACGTATGACGGACATACGTTTAGTTATGATATTGTAGTAACTTATGACGCGGCGAAAGGTGAGTTGAGCGCGGCTGCAGCAGAGGAAAGTAAATCCGGAAGCGCGACATTTACAAATGTTTACGAGAAGGGAGAGCCGAAAGACGTATTCACCGGAACAGGAGATGCGAAGACATCAGTAAACGGAAAAATGGTCGGAGTCGGTGATGAATTGACATATACGATCGACTGGGTCAATAACGCGTCCGACGAGAAAGGACAGCCGACGGAGGCAGAAGTTACAGTTACGGATGTTGTACCAACCGGTACAGATTTTGTAAGTGCGGGACAGGACGGAACTTATGATAATACGACAAATACGATCACATGGAGTCTTGGAAAGCAGGAACCGGGAGCTTCGGGAACAGTTTCATTTGTTGTGAAAGTGACAGATGAGGCAGCGAAAGGCGGAACGGTAGAAAATACGGCGTCTATTACAATCGGAAAAAATGATCCGAAGACAACAAATACAACAGTCACTCATATACCGGGAAAAACAGTTGCAAATAACGATGTGGAAGCATCGTCTATAAAAGTCGGGGATACGGTGACTTATACGATCAAATATCACAATACGGAATCTGAATCGGCAGAGGTGATTATTCGCGATCGTATTCCGGACGGAACGGACTATGTAGATGGAAGCGCCGGAGATGATGCAGTTTATGATAAAGAGAGCCGGACGCTGACATGGACATTACAGGATGTGAAGCCAAACACAAGCGGTGAGGTAACGTTTAAGGCAGTTGTAAATGAAAGCGCGTTGAAAGAAAGCGTTAAAAATAAGGCAACTGTTCAGATCGGTGAAAACGGACCGCAGGTGAAGACGAATACAGAAACATTTGAGGTGAAGGTGGGAGATGTTACCCTGTCAAAAGAAGTTCAGGTGACGGAAGGTCAGGGTACGAATATCAACAAGAAACAGGTATTTACATTTATTGTCAAGTTGACAGATTGCTCCGGTAAGAAATTAAGTGGAACGTATAAGTATGAAATTGATGGAGCAGCAGAAGAAAAAGATCTGAAGGATGGATCTAGAATCGAATTGACTCACAATCAGACAGCCAAGATCAAAGGATTGCCGGAAGGTGCGGTATGTACGGTAACAGAAGAGCCGGTCACCGGATATACTTCGAAGGATGGAGCTGAGAAGTCAGCAGAGGTCATTGCCGAACAGACACAGGCAATCAGGTTTGTTAATGTTTATAATGCAGCAGCAGGTGAGCTGACAGAAGGCAGCTTGAACGTTGAGAAAGCATTAAGTGGTCGTGAATGGAAAGAAACAGATCGTTTTATTATTCAGCTGGAAGCAAAAGGCGGAAGAAATGCAGCAGGAGATGAGCTTGAAGCATCAGAAGTTCCGATGCCTGTGGGCGCGTCTGAGAATAAGATCACGCTGGATCTGACAAAAGAAAAACAGAACGCAAGTTTCGGAACGATCAGTTACAGCAAAGTGGGAACATATAACTATATTGTTACGGAGCTTCAGCCGGCAGAAGGAGCAATCGAAGGAATTACTTATTCAAAGGCTTCTTATGACGTTAAAGTGAATGTGACAGATAAAGGCGACGGTACGCTGAATGTGGCTTTTTCGCTGGGTCAGACAGCAGATGATCAAGGAGAGGAAATCTTTAAAGATGTAGACAAAGCAGTGTTTACGAATACATATACAGCGTTGATGCCGGAGGAAGATAAGGCAGCTACAAATGCAGTCTTCACGAAAGTAGTGAATGGACGCCAGTGGATTCAAAGTGACAGTTTCACGTTCCGCTTAGCAGCAGTAACGAATGGAGCGCCTCTTCCGAAAGATGCCGAAGGAAATGATGTGACAGAGAAAACGGTGACAGCGGCAGATGTGTTGGACGGGAAAGCGGATTTCTCTTTCGGAGTGATCGAGTATAGTCTTGATATGGTCAAAGGAGAAGAGAACCGCACGAAAGAATTTGTATATGAAGTAACAGAAGTTGAGCCTGGTGAAGGTGAAGCAAAAATTGCGGGAATGACCTATGATACGCATAAAGCAATCATGAAGATTACAGTGAGTGACGACGGAGAAGGACATTTGCGGGCAGTGACAACGATCGAAAACAATACGTTTACGAATGTGTATCAGTCGAAACTGGATTATAACAGTATTGGCGGATTGCAGATCTCCAAAACTTTGAACGGAAGAGATCTGCAGAAAGATCAGTTTACATTTACCGTGACTCCGAAGGAAACTGTAGGAAGTACGACAGCGGAAGAAGCGGCACAGAAACTTGGACTTCGCACAGATGGAGAGAATGCATTCACGAATGGAGCAGCTCAGTCTGGCGAGGCGGCGATCACAGATGTTCTGGCAGGCAGGAATGTTGTATTTACACAGGCAGACGCAGGCAAGACGTATACTTATGAAGTAAGTGAAAAAGCAGGTGAAAATGCAGCGTATACTTATGATACGGAAACGGCGATTGTGACAATTACGGCAGAGGATCATAACGACGCAACGCTGACTGTTACAACAGTTGTAACAAAAGGCGGAAAAGAAGTTGATCGTCAGGTCGTTACAACAGGAGCAGCAGAGGCGTCGGCGGCAACTGTTCCGTTTGTCAATGAGTACAATGACCAGCCGGGATATTTAGGCGGCAGAGGAAGTGTGAAGCTTGAGGCAGAAAAAACATTGACGAACAGACCACTGTCAGACGGTGAATTTACATTTAATGTGCTGGATCAGAACAACAACATAGTAACTTCCGGTGTGAATGATGCTGCCGGCAAGATTACTTTCGGGGAAGTCGAATATACGACAGATCAGTTAAATCAAGATGCGGCATCGGGAATTGCAGTTAAGAAGTACGATGCGCAGACAGATCAGTACACATACAGCTACGCATATAAAGTTGTGGAAGATCTGACAGATGCAGGCGAAGGAATTACAGGAATTACAACAGAGTTTGCAGTAACAGTGACAGTTTCCGATCATGGAGACGGAACTTTAGCAGTGAAGGTTACATATCCTGAAGGCTCAAACAGTCTTGTGTTTGAAAATGCATATGGAACAGGAGCAGAAGCGGAACTTTCGGTTAACGGACAAAAAGTTCTGAATGTGGAAAGTGGAAATAATGCACCGGATATTACAGGAAAATATACATTTACGCTGGAGGGATCAGAAGGCGCTCCAATGCCGGAGAATATGACTGCTGTTAATGATGCGGCAGGAAATGTGATCTTCGGTAAGATCGTGTATACGATGGAAAATGTATTCGGAGATACAGGAGTGCAGGATTTGCAGAAAGAAAAAGACGATGAAAAAATGCCGGAGATCGAGAGCCGTACAAAAACCTTTACATATACCGTGAAAGAGAGCGGAAGTGCAGCCGGGGTTAGAAACGATACGGAAAAGGTATTCCATGTGACGGTAACAGATAACGGTGACGGTACGATCAGCGTCGATAAAGATTATGAGAACTTTGCATTTGTATTTACAAATACATACTCGGTTACAGAAACAGAGTACAGCATCAGTACAGATATATCCGTGACGAAGATGCTGGAAGGACGCGACCTGAGAAATGGAGAGTTTACATTTGAATTGATTAGCGATAAAGATAAATCAATTCGGGAAGCTGTTAACGATGAAAACGGAAAAGTTGCTTTCGAGCCAATTACATATACAACTCCGGGCGAGTATTCTTATACAATTCGTGAAAGAAATACGGGATTGAAGGGGATTACATACGACGCAAGAGAATATAAAGTTGTAGTGAAGGTGACAGATAATGGCGACGGTACGATGAGCGCATCGGCAGAGTCATCAGTTGGATCACAGGAGATCGTGTTTGAAAACAGTTATAAAGCATCGCCTACGTCGGTTGTTCTCGGAACATCGAAGATACTGAAGAATAAAGATTTGAAAGCAGGTCAGTTTACGTTCTTGTTGAAGGAAGACGGAACGGTGATTGATGAGGCAACGAACGATCAGGACGGACAGGTTATGTTTA
>OGRC01001772.1_pt1 | contig 13277 bp, 8 predicted proteins | sample 1553431 | NCBI WGS metagenome assembly OGRC01 (sample SAMEA2580064, study PRJEB22360) | human gut metagenome | biome: human gut; feature: human-associated habitat; material: faeces | place: Denmark | collected 2008/2010
TGCATTACAAATCGCGGCAAATTTACGCATTATTTGCGAACTGCAAGGGATTAGATAACTTTTTCTGTGTGCGTAAACGTTCTTTTTCCTGATTTTAGTGATTTTTCTTGATTTTTTCTACCGGAAAAAGAAAAAGAGCGCTCCGTTGTCATCCAACGGAGCGCTCTTTTCAGCCGTTAACAATATATATGGTTACCATTTGTAATTGATACCAAAACTCAACAATTCCTTTACTTGGAAATAGCTGTCTCCTTCGGTCGGCTTGGCGCTATCATCAAAACGGGCATGAACATAGAGCTTGGTGGAAAGATAACGGTTCAACACAAAATTAACCGTATTTTCCCACTCGATACGCGTCCACTCATAACTGGTCTGGAAATCCAGCCGTGAGTCCAAAACAATGGAAGGGATGATAGTCCATGACAAAGTCGGCTGTATTTGAGAACCGAAATTGTGCTTGACGCATGTGCCCTCATCCAAACCAAACTTCACTTCATCCACATCTTTATTGCCTACATAGCGCAGCATATAAGTCAACGGAGCTATGAAAACAGATAAGTTGAACTTTTTCTTTTTCAATTTATAATCCATACCGATACTGGATGACCAATCCGCCGGAGCGAAGAATGCAGAAACCAGTTCCTCACTGTTTGCTTTATAACCATGGCAGAACTGCGTTTTAAATTCCGTAGAAACGGTATAGTACCATTTGGATGCAGCCTGAATACCCAATTTACTATAAATACGAAGCTGGTCGGTACTTACCAAATAATCGTGAAATTCATCGGAAGGCGCGGAGCTGAAACCTAATTTAGCGTCCAGCATATTCTCCCATTGAACCTTCTCTTTATCATTGTAATTGGCAAACAACTGCAAGTTGGCAAGCAAAGCGTTGGTACTTTCACCACCTTTGTACCAGTTATTGGAAATATAGTTTTGCGTAATCTGCAACGAACCGTTTCCGCCGGTCACCCACCAGTTAGGCTTCTGTATCACGACTTCAGCTTCTTCCTTCACTCCCACCATTTTCTCTTGGGCAAAAAGCTTTGCTACGGAAGGTTTGGAAGAAACTTCCTTTTCTATATTATCTTTAAACAATTTCTTCTTTTTAATCTCCTTTTCAGTCATTACCACTAAATCCGGACGATTGATATACGTACTCATCATCACACGATCCACAACCTTATTGGCATTCTCTTTCGACAAGAAGCTCAATGTATCGAAAGGCAAAAGCTCTTTTGTCAGGGCAGGTACCGTATCAGGTTTCTGAAAAGTCCAGTTGACCTGCGACATACGTTCCATCGGAGCATAATAATAAGTAGTGGGAACGAACATGCGGTAGTAATTCGGATTGTACGCGATGTAGCGTTCGGGAGTAGCCGGATCATTCAAATAATTCAGTACCCCGAAATACTTCTCATACAACACAGAGACCGTATCCAACCGATATCCATCATTGTAAGGTTTCAGCTTCAATATCCAGTTTTGACTCCAAATACCCGACAATGTATCCGCATTCTCCGTTACAGCCTGTTTCTTTATATTCTTTGCAGAATTCTGGGCTATCACCGGAAATGAAAGTAGTGCGGCAACCAATCCTATTAAAACGCGTCTATTCCTCATACTTTTTTCTTAAAATCTATATTTGAACGCAAAATTAAATCAAAATGTTCAGATAACAAAAGGTAGGAAGTGAAAGTTTATCAGAACCTTATTATGCGTACATATTCCACTTTTTATAATTGTTTTCACTAAACTGTTATGTACTTCCTCTTTTTTTTCATAATTTTGCGCTTTAATTTTTAGAGAAAACATTTAAAACAGTATAGCTGTGGGAGAAACAAAGTATATTTTCGTCACCGGTGGCGTTGCCTCTTCATTGGGCAAAGGTATTATTTCGTCATCCATCGGTAAATTATTGCAAGCAAGAGGTTATAAAGTAACGATTCAAAAGTTCGACCCGTATATCAATATCGACCCGGGCACACTGAACCCTTATGAACACGGAGAATGCTACGTAACGGTAGACGGTCACGAGGCTGACCTTGACTTGGGACACTATGAACGCTTCCTGGGCATCCAGACTACCAAAGCTAACAACATTACAACCGGACGTATCTATAAGAGCGTTATCGACAAAGAGCGTCGCGGCGATTATCTGGGAAAGACCATTCAGGTGATTCCCCATATCACAGATGAAATCAAGCGTAACGTAAAGTTGTTGGGCAACAAATACAAGTTCGATTTTGTTATTACTGAAATCGGCGGTACGGTAGGTGACATCGAGTCTCTTCCGTATTTGGAAAGTATCCGTCAACTGAAATGGGAACTGGGTAAAGACGCGTTGTGCGTACACCTTACTTATGTGCCCTACCTCGCCGCTGCCGGTGAATTGAAAACAAAACCCACCCAGCATTCCGTAAAAGAATTGCAAAGCGCCGGAATTCAGCCCGACGTGCTTGTGCTCCGTACGGAACACGAATTGAGCACCAATTTACGCAAGAAGGTAGCCCTTTTCTGTAACGTGGACGAAAATGCCGTTGTACAGAGCATTGATGCGCCGACCATCTATGAAGTGCCTATCTTGATGCAAGCTCAGGGATTGGATGAAACCATCTTGAAAAAAATGGGACTTCCTGTGGGCGACACTCCGGGACTGGGCCCCTGGCGCGCTTTCCTCGAACGTCGTCATAAGGCAGAAACAACAGAACCGGTACACATTGCGCTGGTGGGTAAATACGACTTGCAGGATGCTTACAAATCCATCCGCGAAGCCCTTTCACAAGCCGGAACATATAATGACCGCAAGGTATCCGTAGATTTTGTAAACAGCGAAAAGCTGACAGACGAAAACGTAGCGGAAGCATTAAAAGGCATGTCGGGTGTTCTCATCGGACCGGGCTTCGGCGAACGCGGCATCGCAGGTAAATTTGTAGCTATCAAATATGCGCGTACACACGATATTCCGACATTCGGTATTTGCTTGGGCATGCAGTGCATCGCCATCGAATTCGCCCGCAATGTTTTGGGATACGCAGACGCCAATTCACGCGAAATGGACGAAAAGACGCCTCACAACGTTATCGACATCATGGAGGAACAAAAATCCATTACCAATATGGGAGGTACCATGCGCTTGGGCGCCTATGAGTGCGTATTGCAAGAAGGCAGCAAAGCATACGAAGCCTACGGAACAGAGCACATACAGGAGCGTCATCGCCACCGTTACGAGTTTAATTCTGCCTATAAAACGGAATATGAGGCGGCAGGCATGAAATGCGTAGGTATCAATCCGGAATCCGATTTAGTGGAAATCGTGGAAATTCCTGCATTGAAGTGGTTTGTGGGAACCCAGTTCCACCCGGAATACAGCAGTACAGTATTACACCCGCACCCGTTGTTCGTAGCCTTTGTGAAAGCTGCGATTGAAAATGAAAAGAAGTAATCATTACTAATTAATAATAGATAATTCATATTTGACTAAATGGATAAAAATACCATCACAGGCCTTGTCCTAATAGCCGTTTTGTTAGTCGGATTCAGTTTCCTAAGCCGTCCGAGCAAGGAGCAGCTGGCCGCACAGCAACGTTATTATGACTCCATAGCCCAAGTACAACAACGCGAAGCTGACCTGAAAGCAAAGGCGGAAGCCGCCCTGGCTAATGACAAAGAAGCTCAAACGGCAGATTCCACCGCCCTATTCTTTAATGCGCTTCAAGGAACCGACTCACAGGTTACAATACAAAACAACCTGGCGGAACTGACGGTAGCCACTAAAGGCGGACGTATTTCATCAGCTACGTTGAAAGAGTATATGGGACAGGACAAGAAGACTCCTGTTACTTTATTCAGCGGCGACGACGCTTCCATGAACTTCCTTTTCTACAACAAAAAGGAAACGATACAGACGGAAGATTACTACTTTACAGTGGTAAACCGTACGGACAGTACCGTAACCATGCGTTTGTCGGCAGATAGCGCCAGCTATATCGACTTTAATTATGCCATGCATAATGACACTTATCTGGTAGACTTTACGATTGACGCAACAGGCATGGCAAACAAACTGGCAAGTACCGACTATGTGGATATCGAGTGGTCGCAACGTGCACGCCAGATAGAAAAGGGGTATACGTACGAAAACCGTTTGTCGGAACTGACTTATAAAATTACCGGAGACGGAACCGACTATCTATCCGCCGGTAAGAATGATGAAAAAGAAGTTGCAGAACGTTTGGACTGGATTGCTTTCAAGAATCAGTTCTTCTCTTCTGTATTCCTGGCCGATGCAGACTTTGAAAAGACCAAATTAAACTCAAAAATGGAAGCGCAGGGTAGCGGATATATCAAGGATTATTCCGCTGAAATGAGTACGGCTTTCGATCCGACGGGCAAAACTCCTACTCAACTGTTCTTCTACTTCGGTCCGAACCACTACAAAACACTGACTGCGCTCGATAAGGGACGTGAGGATAAGTGGGAACTCAACCGCTTGGTATACTTGGGCTGGCCGTTAATCCGCTGGATAAACAAATGGTTCACCATCAACATCTTCGACTGGTTATCCAGCTGGGGATTGAGCATGGGTATCGTTTTGTTGCTGATGACACTGATTGTAAAAGCAGTGGTATTCCCCGCAACCTGGAAAACGTATATTTCTTCTGCTAAAATGCGCGTCCTGAAACCTAAAATCGACGAAATCGGCAAGAAATATCCCAAGCAGGAAGATGCCATGAAGAAACAGCAGGAAGTAATGGGATTGTATAGCCAGTACGGTGTCAGCCCGATGGGCGGATGTTTGCCTATGCTGATTCAGTTCCCCATCTTAATGGCCTTGTTTATGTTCGTACCGAGTGCTATCGAGCTTCGCCAGCAAAGTTTCTTGTGGGCCGATGACTTGTCTACATACGACGCATTCATCAACTTCCCGTTCCATATTCCGTTCCTGGGCAGTCACCTCAGTTTATTCTGTTTGTTGATGACCGTAACAAATATTCTGAACACCAGGTTTATGATGCAGCAGCAGGATACCGGCGCCAATCCGCAAATGGCGGCTATGAAATGGATGTCATACCTGATGCCTGTTATGTTCCTGTTTATATTGAACGATTATCCTTCGGGACTGAACTATTACTACTTCATTTCCACGCTTATCAGCGTAGTGACTACGCTCATCATGCGTAAGATGACTAATGAGGAAGCTCTTCTTGCACAACTGGAAGCGAAGAAGAAAGACCCGAAGAAAATGAAGAAAACCGGCTTTGCCGCCCGTCTTGAAGCCATGCAAAAGCAGCAAGAACAGATGATGAAAGAAAAACAGAACAGGAAATAAAACTTCCGTTCAAGATATTTTTTCAGAAGGGAGCCGGACAATTCGCATTGCCCGGCTTTCTTTTCCTTTTTCAAGTACATCAAAAAGGATTATCAAGTATATCAAATGTTTTTTTCAAGTATATCAAAAAAACTTATTTATCGAATATGCAAACTAAGTACACCTACAAAGAAATTTGGCTTATAGCCTACCCTATCCTAATCAGTTTGCTCATGGAGCAGATGATCGGTATGACAGACACCGCCTTCCTGGGACGTGTAGGCGAAATAGAATTAGGAGCATCTGCCATTGCGGGTATCTTCTATATAGTAATGTTCATGGTGGCCTTCGGTTTCAGTATCGGAGCGCAAATTCTGATTGCACGGCGTAACGGTGAGCAGCAATATAAAGAAATAGGCAACTTGTTCTATCAAGGCATCTATTTTCAATTAGGAATGGCAGCGGTTATGTTTGTCGTTTGTTATAGCTTTGCTCCGGTGATATTGAAGCGGCTTGTCTCTTCCGAGCATATTTATGATGCGGCAATGAGTTATCTCAACTGGCGTGTCTTCGGTTTCTTCTTCTCCTTTACGGCAGTAATGTTCCGTGCGTTTTTCCTGGGAACGACACAAACCAAGACACTGACATTGAACTCAATCGTCATGGTATTGAGCAACGTCGTCTTCAACTATATCCTGATATTCGGCAAGTTCGGCTTCCCCGTCCTCGGCATTGCCGGAGCGGCCATCGGCTCGTCATTGGCGGAATTGGTTTCATTGGTATTCTTCATCATCTATACCCGCAACCGCATTGATATCCGCAAATATGGGTTGGACAAGATACCGGGCATCCGTTGGAACATACTCAAGCGTATGCTCAACGTTTCTTTTTGGACAATGGTACAGAATTTCCTGTCACTCTCTACTTGGTTCCTGCTGTTCCTCTACGTAGAACATTTGGGAGAACGTTCGCTGGCCATCACAAATATCATCCGTAACGTATCGGGAATCATGTTTATGGTGATGATGGCATTCGCGTCGACCTGCGGCTCATTGGTCAGCAACCTTATCGGAGCGGGAAACATCAGCTGCGTACCCGGAACAATACGGCAACATATACGTATCGCGTACGCTTTCGTATTGCCGTTTGCCGTATTCTTCGCCCTGTTCCCCAAATTGATATTGGGCGTATATACGGATATGCCGGAATTGCAAGAGGCGGCTATCCCCTCGCTGTGGGTGCTTTGCTCCGCTTACTTGTTTCTCGTACCGGCCAATGTATATTTTCAGTCCGTATCGGGAACGGGTAACACACGTACCGCCTTGGCCTTGGAGCTGATAACGCTGGTAATTTACACCTGCTATATCACATACATTGTGGCCTATCTGAAGCTAGACGTGGCATTTGCATGGACATCGGAAATAGTTTATTCCGTAGGTATTTTAGTGCTTTGTTACTTCTATATGAAGAAAGGAAAATGGAGTCTGAAGAAAATTTAAATTAATTCCCTATCTTCGCTACCAAAATAAATCTTCAAACATATATGAAACAATCAAACCTATTATTTATGTCGGCAGCAATGATGTTGGCATCCTGCGGCGGAACCAAAGAAGCAGGACAAAACGGAGCGCTTATCGAGAGATCGGATATAAAAATCGAAGGTCAGCGTATGACGCCTGAAGCGCTTTGGGCAATGGGACGTATCGGCAGCGTAGCCGTATCGCCCGACGAGAAACAGATTGCTTATTCGGTAGCTTATTACAGCGTGCCCGAGAATAAGAGCAATAATGAATTGTTTGTTATGAATGCCGACGGCAGCAATAACAAGCAAATTACTCGTGACAATTGGCAGGAAAGCCAGCCTGCCTGGATTAAGGACGGCAAGAAAATCGCTTTCCTGTGCAATGAAAGCGGTAGCAGCCAAGTATGGGAAATGAATCCGGACGGTACGGAACGCAAACAACTCACTCAGTATGACGGAGATATCGAGGGATTTGCTTTCTCGCCCGATGGTAAGAAATTACTTTTCATCGCTCAAGTAAAGACCGTGCAGAGCACCGCCGACAAGCATCCCGATTTGCCCAAGGCAACCGGCATCATCGTTACCGATTTGATGTACAAACATTGGGATGAATGGGTAACGACCGCTCCGCATCCTTTCGTTGCCGAATTCGACGGCAATGGCATCAATAATGTGAAAGACATCCTTGAAGGACTTCCCTATGAAAGTCCGATGAAGCCTTTCGGCGGCATCGAGCAACTGGCGTGGAGCCCCGCATCGGATAAAGTGGCTTTCACCTGCCGTATGAAGACGGGACTGGCATATGCTATTTCTACCGACTCGGATATCTATGAATACGATGTACAGAAAGGCGGCTTCGTCAACCTTTGCAAACAGGATGCGAAAGCTTCCGACGGTCAAACCGAAATGGCGGGCTACGACACCAATCCGCAATATTCTCCGGACGGCAAATACATCGCATGGCAGAGTATGGAGCGCGACGGCTATGAGGCAGACCTCAACCGCCTGTGTGTAATGGACCGTGCTACCGGAGAGAAACGTTTCGTCAGCCAAGGATTCCAATCCAATGTAGACGCTTTCTTGTGGAATAAAGACTCACGAAGCATCTTCTTCCTGGGTGTATGGCAGGGCAGAACCCAAATCTACAACACCGGTTTGGAAGATGACAAACATATATACCAACTGACCAACGGCATGTACGACTATGCTTCGATGGCCTTATGCGGTAACAGTATGATTGCCAAACGCCACTCCATGTCCATGGGCGATGAAATTTTCTCTATCGGTCAGTTGGACAGCAAACCTTTCCCTGTCTGCATGTTCGGTACCGATACGTACAACAATGCCGATAGCAATACTCCGGTAGAGGAGATTTATCCCGTAACGCAACTCACCTTCGAGAACAAACAAATCTACGACCAACTGGAAATGGGTAAAGTAGAGGGACGCTGGATGAAAACCACTGACGGCAAGCAGATGTTGACCTGGATTATCTATCCGCCGCATTTCGACCCGAACAAGAAGTATCCTACCCTGCTCTTCTGCGAAGGCGGTCCTCAAAGTCCTGTCAGCCAATTCTGGAGCTATCGTTGGAATTTCCAGATTATGGCGGCCAACGATTATATCATCGTAGCTCCCAACCGTCGCGGTCTTCCGGGATTCGGCGTAGAATGGAATGAGGCTATCAGCGGCGATTACGGCGGTCAGTGCATGAAGGATTATTTCACCGCCATTGATGAAATAGCGAAAGAGCCGTTTGTCGATAAAGACCGTTTGGGTTGTGTAGGCGCCAGCTTCGGCGGTTTCTCCGTTTACTGGCTTGCAGGACATCACGACAAACGTTTCAAAGCATTTATCGCCCATGACGGCATCTTCAATATGGAAATGCAATACCTGGAAACCGAAGAAAAATGGTTTGCCAACTGGGATATGGGCGGCGCATACTGGGAAAAGAACAATGCCACAGCCCAACGTACGTTTGCCAACTCCCCTCACCTCTTTGTAGACAAATGGGACACTCCTATTCTCTGTATCCACGGTGAAAAGGATTTCCGTATTCTCGCCAACCAAGCTATGGCCGCTTTTGATGCAGCCGTCATGCGCGGCGTGCCTGCCGAATTGCTCATCTATCCCGATGAAAACCATTGGGTACTGAAACCGCAAAACGGTATTCTGTGGCAGCGTACATTCTTTGAATGGCTGGATAAATGGCTGAAACCGGCTAAACAATAAAGAAAGCAGATAAAAAAGGATATGAAAAAAGGAAGTTAACATCGTTGGTACGATGATGTTAACTTCCTTTCTTTATGATATTAACTTGCTATAAATATTCTATTAACTTCTTATTTACCAATGCATCAATAGGATATTATTCTATTAATCACACCAGAATGCCCAATATCGGGAAGGTTGCTCCCTGTATAGCGAAGCAGATACCAAAGACGGCTGCACTCACAATCCAAAGAATAACCAAAGTCCATTTCAAGCCGGAAGCCATCGGCTGCCACTTAAATATCTGGCTGAATATTGCCCAAACAAGACTTACCAATGGAATGCCCACCAGCAAAATACCCGCAATGTACATTACAATAGCCGATAACGGAGAAGTAGGCAATATCACATCAAAAGTGGGGAACATCGAGATAAGCGCAGCTCCGCCACCAACAGCCACCATCACGGCCGCAAAAAGCAACGCGACAAATACTACTCCGAACACAAACAATAGCGGGCTGCAAATAATGGCAAATATCACCAGGCAGATTTTGAAAAACCAACCGGCCACCATCACCAAAGCATCACCCAGCTTCTGCAAGAAAGTACGGGGTTTATCGGATTTCATGTAATCATTCACACCGTTGGCAACCTTTTCAAAACCATCGGTCACGGTCTTCCCTATATTTTCTACCGTAACGGCTTCACCGCGCATACTCAGTTTCTCGGCGGCTGTACGCGCTTCGGGAATAACCAACCAACAAACGATATAAACCGGAATCAATGTTCCTACTCCACAAATCAATACAACCAGCAACAACAGACGGAGCAGAGTCACATCCCATCCCAAATACGCAGCCATACCGCTGATAACACCCCCCAGTAACTTATCATCCGGATTACGGTAAAGACGGCGGTGTATCGTAGTACGGGTTGCATTGCCAACCGACGGCTCACTATCATTTTCCGCTTCCATATCTTCCGGTTTTCCCATACGGGCAATAACCTCTTCCACATCAGTAATGGTAATCACCTGCGAACCCGCAGTAAGTTTCTCCGCAAAGAGCTCGGAAATACGGCGCTCAATATCATCAATAATCTCGTCTGCACCGGCTTCCTTACGGAAATGTATCTTCAGATTACTTAAATAATTATCCAAAAGACGGTAGGCGTCTTCATCAATATGAAAAACAGTTCCGCCTAAGTTTACCGTTAATGTCTTTTTCATTGTTATATGTTTTTTATTTATTACTTTATTATCTAATATGTATAATTGCCAACCGCTAATTATTCGCTATATGATTGACCGTATCACTTAATTCCCGCCAAGAGACTTCCAGCTCGCCTAAAAACAGCTCCCCTTTCTCTGTAAGCTTATAGTATTTGCGTGGCGGCCCTTGCGTGGACTCTATCCATTCGTAACTCAATAAATCATCATTCTTCAAACGGGTAAGTAACGGATACAGCGTTCCTTCCACCACAATCAACCGGGCTTCTTTCAGTTTTTGTATAATATCCGAAGCGTAAGCCGGTTCTTTATGGAGCAATAGCATGATGCAATATTCAAGCATGCCCTTACGCATTTGCGACTTTACATTATTAACATCCATAATCCATTCATTATTAATTTGCTCTATTAATTACAACAAAGATGCCCTACCGACATTCTTTGTATGGCACAAATATATGTATTATATTAGTACTATGTATTGCAAAGTACTTTATATTTATATTAATTAACAATAATCCCGGATTTTACACCGCCAATACCTAAAGTTTATGCCTTTTATTCCTAAGGTTTGCAACACATATACCTTGACGCTAAGCTCTGATGCACCGGATTATAATTTCGGCCGATTAAGATACACCGTTTCATAAAGCATGCTATATTTGTATCCGATTAACAATATAAACGCCACAAATATGTTTACTATCAGAAAAGCGACAAGCGCCGATTGTGAATTGATTCACAAACTTGCCTGGCAGATATTTCCCGAAACCTACAAGGAAATACTTTCAAAGGAACAAACCGAATATATGATGGAGTGGATGTACTCTTTGGAGAATATCCGTAAGCAAATGGAAGAAGAAGGACATGTGTACCTCATAGCCTACGAAGAGTGTGAAGCAGCAGGATATGTATCCGTACAACCGGAAGGCGACAACCTGTTTCATCTGCAAAAGATTTATGTACTCCCCTATTATCAAGGGGCGCACTGTGGAAGTTTCCTGTTTCGTGAAGCCATAAAATACATCAAGGAAGTGCATCCGGAACCATGTATGCTGGAATTAAACGTAAACCGTAATAATAAGGCAATACACTTTTATGAGCGTATGGGAATGAAGAAATTAAGAGAAGGAGATTTCCCGATAGGAAACGGGTATTATATGAATGATTATATAATGGGAAAGGAAATTTAAATGAAGAATGAGAAATGAAAAATTCTTCATTCTTCATTTCTCATTCTTCATTTAACTGGGTTTTCATTTATTTTGCCACTCTCTCCAGCCACTTAACCATTGAGAGCATTACAATCATAGAAGCGCCCGTCGCACCTACAAAGACTAACCAACAAGCCCAGATTGGAACGGTAGTATAAAGAATACCGCCAATGAAAAGCAACGAGTTACCTACTGCGGTCGCAGCCAACCAACAGCCCTGCATCAAACCTTGCAAATGAGGAGGAGCCACCTTCGAGACGAAAGACAATCCCAGCGGCGAGATAAACAATTCGGCAACCGTAAGGATGAAATACAAACCGATCATAATCCACGGAGTTACACGGATGGCATTAATTTCAGCCGCACTCATTGTACTCAGCGCATCTTTGGCGGGCAGCGTGAACGAGAATACCATAAGGAAAATATAAGCCAATGCCGCGATACCCATACCGATGGCAATCTTCATCGGTGTGGAAGGTTCTTTCTCCTTCTTCTTCAGCGCGCCGAAGAACCACATGATAAACGGAGTAAGGAATACCACAAAGAACGGATTTACACACTGGAATATTTCAGCACCCTTGATACGGGTAAAGCCGAGGTCGATATCGATTACGCTCAAGTCTACATAGTCGCGCGCAAAGTAAGTCAGCGAATAACCATTCTGGTGGAACGACAACCAAAAGAAAATCACTACACCGAATACAGCGAACAAAGCGTAAATACGCTGTTTGATTTCGGCCGCACTCATCTTGATTTCTTCCTTGCTTACAGTAGCGTTCTGCTCTTTGGCAGCTACCACTTTCTTTGCAGGATCGGGGAAACGGTTCTTATTGGCCAAATAGATTACCAATGAAATCAACATGGCAACAATGGCAGCCATGAAAGCATATTGGAAACCACGGTTAAACACATCCAGGTAGTTGTTGACAAATACACCCATATCAGCCACGTGGCTGCCGTCGAGCGTAACCTTATCGGCCAACGATGCAAGATTCTCCATTGCCTGAGGAGCCATTTTATCACCTTCTTTAAGGAATTGGTGACAAAGCTCGGGTAAAGTGGCATCATAATCGAAGTTATTGACCTTCAACCACCAGTTACGTACACCGATAGCAATCCACGGAGCAAAGAAACCGCCGATATTGATAAACATATAGAAAATCTGGAAACCGGAGTCACGCAGACTCGAGTATTTGGGATCATCGTACATCTGACCTACCAATGCCTGAAGATTACCTTTGAACAAACCGTTACCAAATGCAATAAGAAACAAGGCAACACAAGTAAGAGTCAATAACCAAGTTGTATTTTGCGATGTCGCAAGGATTGGAACAGATAGGATAATGTATCCTATTGCCATAACTACAAGACCAGTCTTAATGGTTCCTTTGTAGTTTTGCGTGCGGTCTGCAATAAGACCTCCGACAAGGCTTAAAATGTAAATACCAGCATAAAAGAAGGAATAAATGGTACCACTGGCGGCTTCGCTCAAACCAAATTTAGAACATAGGAATAACACTAACACGGCATTCATGATGTAATAGCCGAAACGTTCTCCCATATTACTTAGAGCCGCAGTAAGCAACCCTTTAGGATGATTTTTGAACATAACTTTTGTTTTTAATTTGTATTGGTAAATAATTAAATTTTTTCATTCACGCTAATAGTCTGCAAATATAAATTATTTTTTTATCTTTAGTCATTGAAAACGTTTGAAACCTATCGCTATGTTGAAGAATAATAAAATTTTCAAGACTTCGGATTTACAAAAATTGGATAAATATACGATTG
>OGRC01001775.1_pt1 | contig 13238 bp, 10 predicted proteins | sample 1553431 | NCBI WGS metagenome assembly OGRC01 (sample SAMEA2580064, study PRJEB22360) | human gut metagenome | biome: human gut; feature: human-associated habitat; material: faeces | place: Denmark | collected 2008/2010
CAGCGGTCAGACATAAAGCCGGACCGCTGGCACTATTAAATTTTGTCGTTAATAAAACAGCCTCCTTTTTTCTTTATAGTTTTCGTCAATTTTCAACTTGGAAAAGGAATTGAATAAAAGACGACAAACGCTCAACCCCCTTGTATTTACAGGGGAAACGGCTCTTTTTATTTCTATTTCTGCACAATATTAATTATTTTTTTCGGTACATAAATCTCTTTCACGATCGTGCCTGTCAGTTTATCAGCGACTGCCTCTTTTCCTGCCGCTATTGCCTCTTCTTTTGATGCATCAGCAGAAATGCTGATAACTGCTCTTGTTTTTCCGTTAATCTGTACCGGAACTTCAATCTCATCATCTTTCATTGCGCTTTCGTCGTATGCCGGCCATCCTGCTTTGAAGATTGTTTCCGCATGTCCAAGCTGCTCCCACATTTCTTCTGCAAAATGCGGTGCAAACGGGGAAAGAAGAACAGCAATCGTTTCTAATGTTTCTTTATCAATTCCGCCTTCCTTTTTCGCTATTTCGACAAACTTGTTATTATATTCCATAAATCCTGAAATTACAGTATTTAAACTAAAGCTCTCAAGACGGCTCGTGATATCATAAACCATTTTATGACGAAGTTTTATCATTTCTTTTGTCGGCTGAATATCTGCTTCTTTGCTGTCCATAAGCAGATTCCAAAGACGTTTCAAGAAGCGGTTTACTCCGTCGATTCCTCTGTCATCCCATTCTGCATCCAACTCCGGCGGTCCTACGAAAAGTTCGTACATTCTCAGAGAGTCACAACCATAATCATTAACAAGCGCATCAGGTGAAACAACGTTTCCTTTTGATTTACTCATCTTAATTCCGTTCTTACCTGTAATCATTCCCTGATTGAACAATTTGTGGAATGGTTCGTCAAAATCTACAACTCCGATATCATACAGGAATTTCGTATAGAAACGAGAATACAGAAGATGGAGCACGGCATGTTCTACACCGCCGATGTACATATCTACCGGAAGCATCTCATCTGCTTTTTCTCTGGATACTAATTCTTTATCGTTTTTGCTGTCCACATAACGCAAGAAATACCAGGAAGAGCCCGCCCACTGAGGCATCGTGTTTGTCTCACGTTTTGCAGGTTTTCCACACACCGGACATGTACAGTTTACCCATTCTTCAATTCCTGCAAGCGGTGACTCTCCTGTTCCTGTTGGTTCATATGACTCTACATCCGGAAGTGTAAGCGGAAGGTCTTCTTCCGGTACCGGAACATTACCACAGTCAGGACAGTGAATGATCGGGATCGGCTCTCCCCAATAACGCTGACGGGAGAATACCCAGTCACGCAGTTTGAAGTTGACTGTTGCTTTTCCAAGTCCGCGCTCTTCGATAATATGAGGAGCTTCTTTTTTCAGCACTGCCGATTCCATTCCATTCCACTCACCTGAGTTGATCATTGTTCCCGAAGCTTCTGTATAAGCTTCTGTCATGTTTTCAATTTCTTTTCCGTCTTTGGCAATTACCTGAATAATCGGAATATTGAATTTCTTTGCGAACTCAAAATCACGGTCATCGTGAGCAGGAACACACATGATCGCTCCTGTACCATAATCCGCCAATACATAATCAGACAGCCAAATCGGAGTCTTTTCTCCGCTAAGCGGATTGATCGCATAGCTTCCCGTAAATACGCCTGTCTTCTCTTTATCCTGAAGACGATCTACGTTTGATTTCATTGACGCATCGTAAATATATTTTTCCACTGCATCTCTTGTCTCATCTGTCGCAAGAGATGCCGCCATCTCATGTTCAGGAGCAAGCACCATAAATGTCGCACCGTAAAGTGTGTCAGGTCTTGTCGTATATACAGTAATTTTCTCATCTCTTCCGTCAACAGGGAAATCCACCTCTGCTCCGTAAGATTTTCCGATCCAGTCAGCCTGCATTTTCTTTACTTTTTCCGGCCAATCCAGCTTATCGAGATCATTTACCAGCCGATCCGCATAGGCAGTAATCTTCAGCATCCACTGACGAAGATTTTTCTTCGTAACTTCTGCTCCGCAGCGCTCACATTTTCCATTTACAACTTCCTCATTTGCCAAACCTGTCTTACAGGACGGGCACCAGTTGATCGGAAATTCTTTTTCATATGCAAGTCCTTCTTTAAACATCTTCACGAAAATCCACTGCGTCCACTTATAGAAGTTCGGATCTGTCGTATTGACTTCCATATCCCAATCATAGAGCGCTGCAATTTCATTAATCTGACGTTTAATATTTGCCACATTTTCTGCTGTAGATTTTGCCGGATGTACTCCCATCTTGATCGCATAATTTTCAGCCGGAAGTCCGAATGCATCCCATCCCATCGGATGTACGATATAATATCCCTGCTGAAGTTTATAACGGCTCCATACGTCGGAAATTACATATCCTCTCCAATGGCCGACATGAAGACCATTTCCTGACGGATATGGAAACATGTCAAGACAGTAATATTTCTGTTTTTTATTTCCATTATCATCTACTCTTGGATTTACTGGATTTTCTGCCCATTTTTCACGCCACTTTTTTTCGATTGCTTTGTGGTTATACATTATCTTTGTACCCATATGTTTCTCTCCTTCATTCATCGTTATATTATGCATTTTTATTACAATCGGTAAGTACTCTTTCTGCCAACTGATTACAAGCACAACGGCTGTCCTCCGAATGATCAATGCATAAAAGAAAGCCTCCCGTTCCTGAAAAACTCAAGAGACGAAAAGGCTTATTTCCGTGGTACCACTCTTGTTCATCTGATAAAACCAAGCCGTTTTCTTCCTGTCTCCTTCGTCTTAGCCCAACCAAATGCACTCGTTCATTCTATAACGGGAACTCCCGCTTTCGTCTACTCCAAATTCAACGAAAGAACTCCGAGGTGAGTTCAAAACTTACGTTCCTGCCTCGCACCAACCGGCAGATCTCTGAATACGATACGCTTCTACTATTCCTCTTCCATGTTTTTGCAATATCCTTACTTATTATAAATATGTCATTAAAATAAGTCAAGGTATTTTCATCAGAACTACGTCAATTCCGCAATCCGCGACACTCCGACATAGATTTCAGATATTTTGTACCATGTGCTGTAATCTACTTTTCCTGTTTGCGGTAATCCGAACACTTCCTGAAATTTTCTCACGGATTCAGCTGTTGCCTCTCCATAGATACCATCTACCGTAATTTTAGGAATTGCGGGATACGCTCCGGCAATCACATTCAACTGTTCCTGTATCTGCCTTACTTTTTCACCACTTGAACCGATTTCCAATATATATCCCGGCCATGAAGACGGAACACCTGATATTTCCGGAGCGATATTGATATACATATCATCTCCGTAGAAATAGCGAAGGATCTCGATCGGCGTCAACCCTCTATCGCCAAGTTCCTTCGACCCCCACTGTGTCATCCAATCCGGACAGCTCACCCTTCTTCCATCGCAATATTGTGTCAGTATCGGCTGCCTTACATTCGGTCTTGAAAGATAATTTGCAAACAATTCGTCAACGATCACCGATATACTTTCGTACACATTTCTTTCCGGTATCCACTTGTGATCAAATGCCGTGGACGAAGTGATCGTAAAATCGTATCCTTTGTTTCTATACCATTCCGTATAAACGCGATTCAACGTAAACGACATAATTGCAAGCACGTTCGCACGGATCGTATTTGCAGGCCATGTAGCATAAATCTCACTGGAGGCGACATTTTTAATATAATCTTTATACTTCACATAGTAATTTTTTGCCGTTGAATCTCTCGGAGAACCGTCATGAACAACAATGTACTCCGGTACAACAACCCGGCTCAAAACAATCTCTCCGCTTTCATTGATAGGCTTAATCTCATCCTCTGCTATTTTGGGCGGATATTCGGCATATAAAGTATGAGCAGGGATGACGAAAATCTCTTCCTCTTCCCTGCCCGTATCTGTCGGTCTCATCCTGATATTTTGAATTGCTTTTGTATTTGCCAGAATCTCTGCTCCTGCAATGCTTACAGGTTCAAACCCCGGGGCGCTTACATCCAATGTATATTCCGAATATGGCTGACGTTCGTTGTTCGGATCTAAACTCCACTCTTCCGGCGGAGCGCTCAACTCGATTGTCTCTGACTGTCCCGATGAATCTGTTGTCAGTTGTTCCAACGTATTTTCAGGGACACCGGTATATGAAATTGAAATACGCGCTTCTGAAATCGGATAAGAGTTTACTGATGAAGTCACATTGATCTGCAGCGTTCCCTTATCTATCCCCTCATTCTGCATTGCAGCTTTATACATCTTGTTATTCTCTGTCTCCCGCATATATTCTCCTGTATCAGATTTATTCTCTCTAAATATATATGCAGAATTTCCCATTTAGAACAACTTCATAATATCGTTATACATTACAACTACCATCAAAATCATAAGCAGAGCAAATCCTGCGAAATGTACCATTCCTTCTTTTTCCGGCGGAACACGCTTTTTGCGGATTGCTTCTATGATGAGAAAGACAAGCCTTCCTCCATCCAGCGCAGGAAGCGGAAGCAAGTTCAATATTCCGAGATTGGTCGTAAGTAAAACTCCGAAATTCATCATACTCAGCATCACTACTCCGAATCCTGCCGGAGCTGCTTCCTGATACATATTATCTACTGCGTTTACAATTCCGACCGGTCCGGAGAGATCTTTTAATCCCGCCTGACCTGTCACGAGCATACGCAGACTGTCTACTGTATAATTCATCCAATATTTCACTTTATAAACACTGTATTCAATCGATTTAAAAATTCCAGGTTTCACGATATCCCCGCTTGTTACACCAAGAAGCGGGACAGCGTCGCCTTCCAACTGTCGTGGTTCCAGTTTCGCGGTATATTTCTTTCCATCGCGTTCGTATTCTACTTTAAAAGGCGCCTCATCGGCATGTGTCAGCGTATACAGACTGACATCATCCCATATATGCACGTTTCGTCCGTTGATCTCTGTAATAACATCTCCGGCACGAAGTCCTTCTTCCTGTGCGGAATAACCATCCAGTACCCCTGTTATTTCCGGGCTTCTATAACCGGTTATCATAATCAGTATAAAACAAAAAATACATGCAAGAATAAGATTGAAGATCGGTCCTGCCGCAATGACTGACATTCTCGCCCACACGGACTTACTGTTAAAACTTCCCTCGGACAGATCGTCGGCATCATCTTCTCCCATCATACACGCCCCGCCGAAAGGAAGCAGTTTCAGCGAAAATTTCGTCTCTCCGATCTGCTTTCCGAATAATGTAGGTCCAAGACCCAAGGAAAATTCATCTACCCGAATTCCATTTTTCTTCGCAAGAAGAAAATGTCCTAATTCATGAAAGATGATAATAAAACTAAATAATAAGACTGCAATAATGATTCCCATTCGCTACCACCTGTTTTTTATAAATTCATATGTTTCCTGCTCGATCTTTAGTATCTCTTCCACTGTCGGATCTGCAATATTTTTATGGTTTTCCATACAAGCCGAAATAATCTCCGGGATCTCAAGATACGCGATCTTTCTATCAAGAAACATTGCAACGGCCCGCTCGTTCGCAGCATTAAATACAGTCGGAAGCGAACCGCCTTTTCTTCCTGCCTCATACGCCAGCTTCAATCCGTAGAACGTCTCCATATCCGGCTTTTCAAACGTAATCTGTGAAAGCGCAGAAAAATCAAGACGATCACCCGGAAGATATCTTCTCTCCGGATAGTAAAGCGCATACTGGATCGGCAGCTTCATATCCGGCGTTCCAAGCTGTGCGATCACTGCGCCGTCCTCATATTCCACCATCGAATGAATAATACTTTGAGGCTGTACGACAACTTGAATCTGATCGACAGAAACATCAAACAGCCATTTTGCTTCGATCACTTCAAGACCTTTATTCACCATTGTAGAAGAATCAATCGTAATCTTTCTTCCCATCTCCCAGTTTGGATGTTTTAATGCATCCTCAACTTGTATATTGACAAGATCTTCTCTTTTTTTCCCGCGGAAAGGTCCGCCTGAAGCAGTCAATAATATTTTATGAAGCGCTTTCTGCTGCCCGCCCTGAAGGGACTGAAAGATTGCGCTGTGTTCACTGTCAACCGGAAGGATCGATACTCCATATTGTTCCGCCAACGGCATAATAATATGCCCTGCCGTCACAAGTGTTTCTTTGTTTGCCAACGCGATGTCTTTCCCTGTTTTGATCGCCTCGATCGTAGGCAAAATTCCAATCATGCCAACGATCGCTGTCACAACGATCTGCGACTCTTTCTGTGATGCAGCGGCAAGCAGTCCATCCATTCCTGTTAAGATCTCCACATCCAAATCTGCTGTCCTGATCTTCAGCTCCGCCGCTTTTTGTTCATTCCACACCGCCGCAAGCGATGGCCTGAATTCCCGGATCTGCTTTTCAAGAAGTTCAATATTGTTTCCTGCTGCAAGCGCTGTTACTTCAATATCTTTATTTGTTCTTACAATCTCAAGCGTCTGAGTCCCGATTGAACCCGTAGAACCTAAGACAGCAATTTTTTTCATATATCCGTACCTCTTTTCTGTATCTGTCCTGTATCATGTCACATCGAGTTGTGTTTCTATGTCTTCCTATATCTTACAATAAAACTGCAAGATAATATATGATCGGCGCAGTAAAAATGACACTGTCAAAACGATCCAGAATGCCGCCGTGTCCCGGGATCAGTTTTCCGTAATCTTTAATATTATGATAACGTTTGATCGCCGAGGCAGCCAGATCTCCGATCTGAGAGATCGCGCCTCCTACCGCTCCGATCACCGCGTAAGAAACAATGCTTGCTCCTGCATTTCCCCAATGGTTCACAGCCAATGCATAAAGCACACCGATCAGCGCTGCGCCTGCGATTCCGCCGATCCCGCCTTCTACGGATTTCTTCGGGCTCAATACCGGAGCCATCTTATGCTTTCCGATCAGCATTCCTACACAATACGCACATGTATCACAACCCCATGAGCAGATAAACACAAGCCATACGGTAAAAACGCCGCCCGGAAGTTCTCTTGCAAGATAAATATAAGACAACATCACCGCCACATAAAACACTCCGAAAAATGCCGCCATAATCTGCTGCGTATTATATTTCGGATAAGAAAATACAAGCACTGCCATCTGACAGATTAAATATGCCATGAAAAGCATCATAAACCATGTATGTTTTTCTCCCGGAAGATATTCCTGCGCATAGAGAAGAGCATAATACCCAAAAGCAAAAATATAACCGACTATTCCCGGCATTTTTTTCTCAATGCCGAACACTTTATACAACTCTGACATTCCGATCAGACTGATTACAAAAAGAACTGTAAATAAAACTTTCCCTCCGGCAATCACTGTCGCCAATGCGATAATCATCAGCATAATGCCGCTCAACAACCGTGTTCTAAACATAGATTACGCCTCCTCAACTTTGCCGAATCTTCTGTGCCTGTGGTTGTATTCCTCGATTGCTTTTACAAGTTCTTCTTTTGTAAAATCAGGCCACGGCACATCTGTAAAATAAAATTCCGAATACGCAAGCTGCCAAAGGAGATAATTCGACAGCCTCTGTTCTCCGCTCGTACGGATCATCATATCAGGATCCGGAATGCCGTGCGTATCCAAATAGGACTCAAACACGGACTCCGTGATCTCTTCTGCCTTAAGCTTGCCTTCCGCACAGTCTTTTGCCATTTTCCTTGCTGCCCGAGTCAGTTCATCCCTGCTTCCATAATTCAAAGCAATCGTAAAGTTCAGACCGCCGTTATTGATCGTTGCTGCCTCTAATTCCCGAATCCTGCTCTTAATATCATCATCCAGCGGCTCGATATCTCCGATCACCCGGATCTTCATATCATTTTTGGCAGCTGTTTTCAGACATGTTTTCATATAATTGCGCAGCAGTTTCATAAGGGCTGCAACTTCATTTTCCGGACGACTCCAGTTTTCCGTCGAGAACGCATAAACTGTCAGATATTTAATTCCCATACGCCATGCTTCCTCGCAGATTTTCTCTACATTTTTACTTCCCTGCGCGTGTCCGTAGTTTCTCGGCATTCCCTTTGCCTTCGCCCATCTGCCATTTCCATCTAAAATAATCGCTATATGCTGTGGTACTTTCATCTTCTCTTCCTCTCTATACGAAAGGGGGCTTACAGTCAAAGCCCCCAGTTTTTCCGCTATAATTATAAAGATCCGATTACACAGTCATGATCTCTTTTGTCTTTACATCGACCATTTTATCGATCTTTTCGACATATTTATCCGTAATCTTCTGAAGATCGTCTTCCAGATCTTTGATCTCATCTTCTGAAACCTCTGTTCCTTTTAATTTTTTAAACGCCACATTTCCGTCACGGCGGATATTACGGACAGCTACTTTTGCAGCCTCGCCTTTCTTCTTCACATCTTTTGCAAGTTCTTTTCTTCGTTCCTCTGTAAGCTCCGGAAATACAAGGCGGATCGTTGAACCGTCATTCGTTGGATTAATTCCAAGATCTGATACGAGGATTGCTTTCTCGATCTCTTTGAGCATGCTCTTTTCCCACGGCTGAATCTGAATCATACGCGCCTCCGGAACAGACACGTTCGCAACCTGCTGGATCGGTGTCGGAGATCCGTAATAATCAACTGTCAGTTTATCAAGAACGTGAGGGTTCGCACGGCCTGCTCTGATCGTTGCCAATTCTCCGTCAAGATTATTGATTGTTTTCGTCATCTTTGAATCATATGTTGTCAATTTTTCATTCATACTTATATCCTCCTGCAATTTTTTTCCGCTTATACAGTCACTTTCGTTCCCGTAAAGTTTCCGCTCATCGTTTCTACGATACTGTTCTCTTCATTCAAACCGAACACGAGCATCGGCATCTGATTCTCAAGGCAAAGAATCGATGCAGTAAGATCCACTGCGGCAAGCTTCTTATCGATCACTTCCTGTATTGATATCTCATCGTATTTGACTGCTGCCGGATTTACTTTCGGATCACTGTCATAAATACCGTCGATCGCCTTTGCAAGCAGCATCGCGTCTGCTTCGATCTCGATCGCTCTTAATACCGCTCCTGTATCTGTCGAAAAATACGGATGTCCCGTTCCGCCAGCGAAAAAGATCACTTTTCCCTCTTCTAACGCTTCTACCGCCGCATCTTTTGAAAACAATGACGTAAACGCACCGCATACAAACGGTGTAAACACTTCTGTTTTCATTCCGACATGACGGAAAATATCAGATACATAAATACAGTTCATTACTGTCGCCAGCATCCCGATCTGGTCTGCTTTCGTACGGTCGATCGTCTCACTCGTTCTTCCTCTCCAGAAGTTGCCTCCTCCTGTTACGATTGCCACCTGGATTCCGTCCTCTGTCAGTTTCTTTACCTGTTCTGCAACTTTGATACAAGTCGCCTCATCGAATCCCGTTTTTTTATCTCCTGCGAGCGCTTCTCCGCTCAGCTTTAACAGTACTCTTTTCATATCGTACTCTCCTTTGTTTTCTTCACATCTACTGTTTAAAATCAATGCTGACCTAAAATGAAGTATAACATAAGTTTTCCATTTTGTCATGTACATATCCCGTATCTCGTTCATCTGTCATAACCGTCAGTTTATCCCCTGCCATAAGCATCGTTTTTCCTTTCGGAATAAACTCTTTCCCGCCTCGTTCCACCGCAACAAGAAGACAATTATTAGGCAGATCGATTTCCATTACCGTATGCTTTTCCAATACCGATCCGCTCATAATCACGAACTCACTCAACACTTTCTGTCCTCCTGCATAGACCGGCTCTTTCTCTCCTTTTCCTTTCAGCAGATTGGCAAGAAGGCTTTCATAGATCGGTTCTGATTTCAGAAGCGTTGCCGTAATATAGGCAGTCACGGAAACAAGCGCAAGAGAGAGCATCTGACTTACTGACCCGGACATCTCAAAAAGAAGGATAATACCTGTTATAGGCGCGCGGACAATCGCCGTAAAAAATCCCGCCATCGCCAGCAAAACAAAATTATTCATATACATCGGATCTAACCCGAAACATTCTGCTCCGATCATAGAAAAAATCCCGCCGATCATTGCGCCTAATATCAAGAGCGGGAAAAAAATTCCGCCCGGCGCACCAGAACCGAAACTGACTGCCGAAAACAAAAATTTGACTGCAAGCGTAAGAATCGCAAGTTTCAATATCATTTCTCCGTTCGTCAGGGAAACGATCAGATTCCTGCCGCTTCCAAGTACCGACGGCATACACAATCCAAGCACTCCTGCTGCCGAAAACGCGATCATAAGCCGGGTTGTTTCATTTAAAAATTGAGGCTTTTTATAAAGTTCCTGTGCTTTGAGCATTACCTTATTATAAAACGCTCCGGCAATCCCTAAGATCACGCCTAATATAAGGATCATCCAATAATAATTCTGAGGCAGCGACTGATCCAGCCGAAAATGAAACACCGGATCAAGCCCTATAATATGAGAAGATATATAATCCGCCGTAACCGAAGCTGTCATAACCGAAACAAGAAGACTTGTGGAAAACCCTTTATGTATCTCTTCCAAAGCAAACATCACCCCGGCTAAAGGGGCATGAAACGCAGCCGCAAGTCCGGCGCTGGCTCCGCATGTCATCAGATACCGCTCTTCCGTTTTCCCTCTGCCGAAAAGTTTTGATATTCCCTGACCGCTCATTGCACCAAGCTGAATAGACGGACCTTCTCTTCCAAGAGACAAGCCTCCGAACAGACAGAGAAACCCTCCCGCAAATTTAGCCGGCAGAACCTTGAGCCAATTTTGATGCAGTTTCCCAAGTATTTCTCCTTCCACCTGCGGAATTCCGCTTCCTGATATCATCGGTTCCCATTTCACCAGTTTTCCGACAATCACTGCAAGCAGCATCAAAACAGCAAACCATCCTGCGATCCGCAGCGGATTCCCCTTAATAAATGCCAGCACTTCATTCAGCCATTTTCCCGCGTAAGTAAGTGCAATCCTGTAAAGGAGAACAACTCCTCCTGCAACTGCTCCGACAAGAAGTCCTTCCCCGATCAGAATAACCGGTAATCGCTGTGCTCTTTTTATTGTATGCGATGTATTCTTTTTCATTTTTCCCTCATCTCTTTCCATAAAACACGTTACAAAAGGAACATAGAAACGATTACTGTAACGATCCCGCAGATACCGATCGCAAGCCCGCTCATTGCTCCTTCCACTTCTCCGATCTCAATCGCTTTCGACGTTCCTACCGCATGGCGGGATGCTCCGATGGCAATCCCTGCCGCTACCGGATCGGATACCTTGAATATTTTTATAAGAAGAGGCGCAAATATCCCGCCTAAAATACCTGTCCCTATCACTGCAACAACCGTGATCGGAACAACGCCCCCTGCAGGTTCTGATATACTCACGGCAATCGGCGTCGTTACGGATTTAGGCAGCAGTGAAACCATCAGCCTTTCATCCAACCCAAATACCTTGCACAAACCGTAAACGCTCCCCATCGATGCCAGTGAACCTGCCGTGCATCCCACGAGAATCGGAAGCCAGTATTGTTTCAATATTTGCATTTTCGTATAGATTGCCACGGCAAGACATGCAGTGGCCGGAGCAAGAAACATATTGATAATTTCTCCTCCTACATTATAATCTTCATAAGGTATTTTAAAAACAAGAAGCACCCCGACAATCAAAACAATAGCAATGACAAGCGGATTGCAGACCGGCGTTTTTAATTTTTGATTTAATTTTACTCCGATTCCAAAGGCAATCACACTTAACGCAACCCCAAAATACGGAGAAGAACACAATTCTTTCATTTTCTTTTTCCCCCTGTCTGCAGTTTTTCGGATTTTTTTCCTCCCATCAGACGAATTGTCAATTTTACACTCCATGCCGTCACTGCAAAAGTGATGATCGTTGAAACAATACAGATTATAATCAACTGTACAAACGAATGTTTCAGCACATCAAAGTAATTCATAATGCTCACACCGGCAGGAACGAAAAAAAATGCCATATTTCCAAGCAGAAAATCCGCCTTTTCCTGAATATGTTCTATTTTTAAAACTCCGGTAAGCAGACATAAAAAAAGAAGTACCATTCCGATCACACTTGCCGGAAACGCAAGCGGAAGCAGTTTCTCTACTACAAGACTAAGCCAGCATACTGTAAAAATAATCCCGATCTGTTTAATGATCTTCATTTGCATCAACTCCTCAACTGATTTTTTACATTTTGACCTTTTCTAAAATACCACTCCATTTACAAGACTGTCAATGTCAGACAGGTTTCCTCAAATCTATTTTCTCAAAAAATCTTACCTGAATCCCATATTGAAGAGCACGGCTTTCGCTAGTTATCACTTTTATGAATAAAAAATTATACAAAAAAAATCATTGACATTCTTTTTTCTGTATTCTATGATACTATTAGTTTCGCACTTTAAACAGTTAAAATTTTGCAGTATGAAGTTGAATGCTTTTCGTTTTCCTTCACTGCCAAAATATTTTTTTCATAATATAGGGAGGCATTTTTATGATTATCGTACTGAAACCACATTCAACAGAAGAAAATATTACACGCGTAGAAAATATGATCAAAAACAGAGGGCTCGACACGCACATCGTCCGCGGTACAGAGATGACAATCATCGGATGTATCGGCGACACAACGCTGATCGACCCGAGACTCTTTGAAGTTGACAGTTCTGTAGACAAAGTTATGCATGTTCAGGAGCCTTACAAACTTGCCAACCGCGCTTTCCATCCTGAAGACTCCGTGATTGATGTCTCAGGCGTCAAGATCGGTGGGGGACATATGGGACTGATCGCAGGACCTTGTTCCGTAGAATCGTTCGATCAGGTTCTTGAAATTGCAAAAGCTGCAAAAGCTGCAGGCGCTAATCTTCTTCGCGGAGGAGCATTTAAACCGAGAACAAGTCCATATTCATTCCAGGGATTAGGACTTGACGGACTGGAAATTCTCTGTGAAGTCAAAAAAGAAGTCGGGCTTCCAATCGTTACAGAATTGATGTCACCGGAATACCTCGATGTTTTCAACGAAAAAGTAGATCTTATCCAGATCGGTGCACGTAACATGCAGAACTTCGATCTGTTAAAAGAATTAGGACAACTTGACCGTCCAATCCTTTTAAAGAGAGGTCTGAACGCAACTTACGAAGAATGGATCATGTCAGC
>OGRC01001784.1_pt1 | contig 13209 bp, 10 predicted proteins | sample 1553431 | NCBI WGS metagenome assembly OGRC01 (sample SAMEA2580064, study PRJEB22360) | human gut metagenome | biome: human gut; feature: human-associated habitat; material: faeces | place: Denmark | collected 2008/2010
TGAAACCGCCGGCATACTTGCCGCTGGGCGACATGGCAGCCCCCATCTGGAAGGTGTCCAGCTTGCGGAAACGGGCGAATTCGTTGTCCTTGGCGAGCTGGTTCACGCGTATCTCCTGCGAAGCCTGGTCGGCTACGATGGCGATGGTGGTGCTGCGTTCGGCACCGGTGTCGTTGTCATCGACGGTCACGGTGAGCGTCCGGTCGTCCGTGCGCTCCACCTTTACCCACGTTGCCCCGGGAGTGGCTTCCCACGTGGCCGGGGAGGCTTTCACCTCGATGACCAGCGGCTGATTCCCTTCGCCCAGGAACGAGCACGACACCTGGCTCAGATTGACGTACTGAAGAGTCTCTTCCGTTCCGGTAGTACAGCCTGTCAGTACGGCTGCCGCACAGAATGCGAGGATACCTCCTAAAAATAGATTCTTTTTCATGTTTTTACAGTTTACAGGTTCTTGTGAACAATTAACAAATAAAGGTTGCTTCCCAATTTAAGCTCCCAAAAATAATGATTAAATCCATATTAGATATACCCGTGTTGAAAAATACGCATATTCATCTTTTATGAATTTTTATAAAACATAAGCGCTGTTTTTATCTCCCTTTCCCGGCAGCGGAACGATACATTTGGAACACATCCGGATTTTTTGATGCAAACCCGAAAGCAATACCACAAAAGCGCGGCGATTTAACACCCGTTTCCCGGCAGCCACAGCAGCCGGCACTTCCCTTCCGCAAAATATCCGGAAAGCCCTCACGTTTATAAAACGAAGATTGGTCATATCTTTGTATGCAATATCGTCTTTTTTATTATGGCCGACCACGAACAGCACACGTTATCCGTAAAGGAACAGGTTGCCCTGCTCCCCTCTACTCCCGGCGTCTATCAATTCCTCAACCGTGCCGGAGAGATAATTTATGTCGGCAAGGCCAAGAATCTGAAGAAGCGCGTTTCGTCCTACTTCATGGAGTCGCGCGAACACGCTCCGAAAATCCGGATGATGGTACGGCAGATAGCCGCCCTGCGGCACATCGACGTTCCCACGGAACAGGATGCGCTGCTGCTCGAAAACTCGCTTATCAAGACCCTGCAGCCGCGCTACAACACGATGCTCAAGGACGACAAGACCTATCCCTGGATAGTGGTGCGCAACGAGCCCTTCCCCCGTGTGATGTCCACCCGGAGGCTGGTGCGGGACGGTTCGCAGTATTTCGGTCCTTACTCTTCGGTGATGGTGCAGAAAAACATGCTCGACCTCATTCACGGCATCTACCAGCTCCGCACCTGTTCCCTGAACCTCTCGCCCGAAGCGATAGCCCGGGGCAAATACGGCGTATGCCTGGAGTACCACATCGGCAACTGCAAGGGGCCGTGCGCCGGCCGGCAGAGCGCCGAGGATTACGCCGCAGGCATCGAACGGATAAAGAAGACGCTGCGGGGCGACCTGCGCTCCACACGCGAGTTCCTGCACCGGCAGATGACGGAGGCCGCGGCGGAGCTGAACTTCGAGGCGGCGGCACACTTCAAAAACCGCCTGATGCTGCTGGAGAACTATGAAAGCAAATCGGTCATCGTAAGCACCACCCTGCGGCGGGTGGACGTCTTCTCGCTCCTGATGGACGAGACGGACAGCACGGCCTACTGCAACTACGTGAAGGTCGCGGACGGCACGGTGGTGAACAGCTTCACGGTACAGCTCTCCGTCGGAGCGGGAGCCGACGAAAAAGAGGTGCTCTCGCGGGCCATATCGGACATCAGCGAAAAGCTCTCCGGCCGGCTCGCCCGCGAAGTCATCGTCCCTCTGCTGCCGGAAGAGGGGCTCTTCGAGGAGGTAAAGTTCACGGTGCCCACCCGGGGCGACCGGCTCAAGCTGCTGGAGTTCTCGCAGCGAAGCGCACGCCTCTACCGCCTCGAAAAGCTGAAGAACCTTGAAATCAAGAACCCGGAAAAACATACCGACCGGCTGATGGAGTCCATGCGCAAGGCGCTGCACATGGAGGTACAGCCGCGCCATATTGAGTGCTTCGACAACTCCAACCTTCAGGGCACCTATCCCGTAGCCTCGTGCGTGGTCTTCCGCGACGGCAAACCCTCGCGCAGGGAGTACCGCCACTTCAACGTCAAGACCGTCGTCGGCCCGGACGACTTCGCCTCCATGCGCGAGATAGTGGGCAGGCGCTACGGCCGCCTGCTCGCCGAGGGAGCCGAGCTGCCCGACCTGATTGTCGTGGACGGCGGCAAAGGACAGCTCAGTGCCGCTTACGGCGTCCTTTGCGAACTGGGACTGGAGAACCGCATCGCCATCATCGGTCTGGCCAAACGCATCGAAGAGGTCTTTTTCCCGAACGACCCGATGCCCTACTACCTCGACCGGACGGGCGAACCGCTGAAAGTCATCATGCACCTGCGCGACGAGGCGCACCGTTTCGGCATCACGTTCCACCGCAACAAACGCTCGGCAGGTTTCGTCCGTACCCAGCTCGAAGAGATAGAGGGGATAGGAACCAAGACAGCCGACCTGCTGCTGCGCCGGTTCCGCAGCGTGGCCCGGATACGCAGGGCTTCGGAAGAGGAGCTCGCCGATGCGGTCGGAACGGCGAAAGCCCGCAGGGTCTACGCCTATTTCCACGACGGCACCCCCGCTCCGGACAGGCCCGGCGAGGACGACGGAGCGGGAGAATCTCCGACGGCAAACGGCGCTTCCGATGCCTGAGACACAAATCGGAACGGCCCCCGCAATACGTAGGGCTTATCGCACCATAACAACTAATTATAACCGTTTTGGATTTATTAAAGGCAGATTGCCTATCTTTGCGAGACAGATAAACCGACAATTATGAGCGTAGAAAGAGTAAAATGCCTCATCATGGGCAGCGGCCCCGCAGGATATACGGCCGCAATATACACGGGACGCGCGAACCTCAGCCCCGTCCTCTACGAGGGAATGCTGTCCGGCGGACAGCTCACCACGACGACCGAAATCGAGAACTTTCCCGGATACCCGGAAGGCGTCATGGGTACGCAGCTCATGGAGGACCTCCGCAAACAGGCCGAACGCTTCGGCGTGGAAATACGCCGGGGCATCGTCACCGATGTCAATCTGGAGGCTTATCCCTTCATCCTGACCGTGGACGGCGACCGCACCGTCGAAGCCGAGTCGCTCATCGTAGCCACCGGCGCATCGGCCAAATACCTCGGACTGCCCTCCGAAAACAAATTCAAGGGAATGGGCGTGAGCGCATGCGCCACCTGCGACGGTTTCTTCTACCGCGGACAGGACGTAGCCGTGGTGGGCGGCGGCGACACGGCGGCCGAAGAGGCGAGCTACCTGGCCAACATCTGCAACAAGGTCTACATGATTGTGCGCCGCAACGAACTCCGGGCATGCCACGTCATGCAGAAACGGGTAAAGGAAAACCCGAAAATCGAAATCCTGTTCGAACACCAGACCAAGGAAGTGCTCGGCGACGACAACGGCGTGAACGGCGTCATCGTTGTGAACACGAAAGGGGAAGAACGACGCCTGGACATCACCGGATTCTTCCTCGCCATCGGTCACAAGCCCAATACCGACCTCTTCCGCGGCAAGCTCGACCTCAACCCCGAGGGCTATATCGTAACCCGCAGCAACACGAGCCACACGAGCGTGAACGGCGTATTCGCTGCGGGCGACGTGCGCGACCCGCGCTACCGTCAGGCAATCGTCGCCGCCGGAAGCGGCTGCATGGCGGCAATGGACTGCGAGAAGTACCTCATGCTGGGCGGCGATATCTGATGTACCGGCCGGGAGAGCACGGGATTCCGCTGCAATCGCCCGGAAACGGCTTTTCGGAAAGGGCTGTGTCAAATTGAACGAATGCAGTTCAAAAGGGCGCAGCCTTTTCGAATGTATGAGGAGCGACAGGAGGCAATATGCCGAAAATCCCGGTAGAAACATGACGGCAGGCACCGATGCCGATTAAAAACGCGGCAATTCACAGCGATTCAGACCGAGATTCGTGTCCGATATAGACCACGGGATAGCGCACCTATCCTCTTTGCTTCTGAAAATATCCCCTCCATAAATTTATAAGATGAACGACATCATCGACGCACGCTGCGGCTGGGCCGGGAGCGACGAACTGTACATCAAATACCACGACGAAGAGTGGGGACGGCCCGTTACCGACGACCGGACCCTGTTCGAATTTCTGGTACTCGAAAGCGCCCAGGCAGGGCTGTCCTGGATTACAATCCTCCGCAAACGCGAAGGTTACCGAACGGCTTTCCACCACTTCGACATACAGCGGGTGGCACGCATGACATCGGAGGACATCGACCGGCTGATGCAGTTCGGCGGCATCGTCAGAAACCGGCTGAAGATTGCCGCCGCAATCGCCAACGCCCGGCTGTTCATAGCCATTCAGCAAGAATTCGGCAGTTTCTACGACTACGTCCTCTCCTTCTTCCCCGACCGACAACCGGTCGTCCATCACTTCCGAAGACTGGAACAGGTACCCGCCACATCCGCCGAGGCGGACGCCCTGAGCGGTGACATGAAAAAGCGGGGTTTCAAGTTCTTCGGCCCGACCATTTGCTACGCCTTCCTACAGGCGACCGGTTTCGTGAACGACCACCTGGAGGGGTGCCGCTGCAAAGTGCCCGACCGTCCCCTCCCCGACCGGAGGGCAGAAGCCGACTCCCGGCGCACGGTCGGAGACGGCTCCGACGACAGCCGATGAACAGGCCCTACACGAAACCGCAGGTAATTTACAATCATATTCAGGAGACATGCTGACCATAGAGGAGATACTTACGATAGATTCCGGGGAGGCTTTCGAGCGGACAGCCCTGGAACTTTTCGCTTTCCAGGCGGAGCGGTGCGCCCCCTACCGCGACTACCTCGATGCGATAGGCATCGCGCCCGGCGAGGTGACCTGCAGCGCCGACATTCCGCACATGCCGATAGAACTCTTCAAGAGCCGGAAAGTCTATTGCGGCACGAAAGAGCCGGAGCTGGTCTTTACGAGCAGTACGACGGGCGGGGACACCCCTGCCCGGCACTATGTGGAGAACACGGAGAATTACCGGCAGACACTCCGCAAGGCGTTTTCGCTCTTTTACGGACGGCCGGAGAATTGGTCGTTCTATGCGCTGCTGCCCTGCTACCTCGAACGGGAGGGTTCGTCACTGGTATGGATGGCCGACGACCTGATAAGAAGCGGCGGGGGAGGCTTCTTCCTCGATGAATACGAACAACTGCTCGAATGTATGGCGGCGGACAGCCGTCCCAAAATCCTGTTGGGCGTGAGCTATGCACTGCTCGACCTGGCCGAGCAATACGCCCCCCGGTTGCGGGACACGGTCGTGATGGAAACGGGAGGGATGAAGGGACGCCGGACGGAACTGCCCAAAGAGGAGTTCCACCGGATTCTGTGCGACGCATTCGGCACCGACGTCATCCATTCCGAATACGGCATGGCCGAGCTCACGTCGCAGGCCTATTCCTCCGGGAACGGGATATTCCGAACCCCGCCCTGGATGCGCGTCATGATACGCGACTTCAACGACCCGTTCGAGACGCTGCCGGCCGGCCGACGCGGCGGCATCAACATCACCGACCTGGCCAACCTCCACTCCTGCGCATTCATCGAGACACAGGATGCGGGAATCGCCTATCCAGACGGTTCGTTCTCCGTACTCGGCCGCATGGACCGGACACAGACGCGCGGATGCAACTTGCTGGTCGATTAGAAGGCAGGGAAAGGCGGCAGGCCGTTTTCGCAGCGATGCGACGCGCAGCTAATGAAAAATCATTAATTTTGGCCGGGCGGACGACGGCAGCCGCGACCGGATTATTGCCAAAAAGATGGGAAAACGCAAAAGGGAACAGCGACGCAGGGATTACGACATCCGGCAGGCACAGCACGAACAAGTTATCGAACGGATACCGCTGGAGCGCGGATGCAAACTTATCATGGTATATGTGGAGGGGTACGAAGACGTGGCCTTCTGGCGCAGCGTCTTCGACGACTACGAATCGGACGAATTCATGTTCGAAATTTCCGTACCGCTGCGCAACGACCTTGCCAAAGGGAAAAAGGTGGTGCTCCATCTGGCCGAAGACCCGGAGGTCAGGGATACCCTCTTCTGCATCGACAGCGACTTCGACTATCTTTTCGCCGACCAGACGCCCGTATCACGGGAGATAAACCGTACCCCGCACATCTTCCATACCTACGCATACGCCACGGAGAATTACCTGTGCTACGCCCCATCGCTGCACAACATCTGCGTGAAGGCCACCAAAAACGATACGAACATCTTCGATTTCGAAAAGTTCTTCGCCGACTATTCGCGCACGATATACCCGCTTTTCCTGTGGTACGCCTACTCGGCGCAGATAGCCACACCGAACATCTTCCCCCTGATAGAGTTCAAGAGCAGCGTCAAACTGAACTACCTCGAAGTGGAAGGGAACGGGGCGGAGACGCTCGCATGGCTGGAACGACAGGTACAGCGCAGGCTGCGGAGCCTCCGCGGACAGCATCCCGACATCGAACGGCAGTTCCCCGCCTTCATCGAGATGCTCGGCAAACGGGGCGTCACGCCGGAGAATACCTACCTCTTCATGCAGGGACACACCCTCATGGACAACGTCGTCATGCCTGTCCTGGAGGCCGTATGCGACAAACTGCGCTACATGTCCATCTCCCGCATCAACGGGTCCGACCGCAGGGGGGTATCGCTCGTGAACGAGCAGAGCAACTACAACAACGCCCTTCAGGACGTGCGCAGTGCGCTATCCTTCAACGAGAACTACAAGGAGTGTTTCCTGTACAAAAAACTGAAGCACGATATAGAGAGATACCTCGACGCCCTGCGCCGGGCCCAGCCGGACTACAACTGCCGGAAAGGCTGACGCAGACTGCGAAGAAACCCCGGCCGTCACTTACTGTATTTCGACGCCCATTCGAGTATCTCTTCGCTGCGGACATGAACGCCATATTTGCGTGCCTTTATCAGAATACGGTGTGCCAGAAGCGCTTTCTTCTCCTCCGGCGCATAGCGGAAATAGGCCTCGGCCGCACGTACATGGGGTGCATCGGGCATCGGAAATTCGCGCGTTTCGGGAATCCCGAAATCCGTGGAACGCATTTTCCGCCGGTCGCTCGCCAGCAACCTGTCGGACGTATGTTTATCATATGCCATAATCTCGTAATTTTATTTCATTCTACATGTGCCCCGCCGCAAGCGCGGGGAAGAACGACAAGGGGCGCCCGGCCTGACGGAACATCTCCGCAAACCCTTCAGGCGCCCCGCATCGATTGCGAATCCTCCGTCACAGGCGGCCCCTTTCGGGAACCCGCCATGTAAACGGTATCCTATTTTCTACCCAGTTTATCATCGATTCCGTGACGGGTGCGGTCGTAAGCCTCGTCCACTTTATTGCCAATCCGGTGCCCCTGCTCCTGCATACGGTCCTTTATCTGATGAATACCTTCGTCGGCACGGTTCTTCCACTGCTGACCTTTCTCCTGCATGCGGTTCTCCACATGCTGAACCTTCTCTCCTGCGACATGCCCTGCGTGGCGTGTCTTGTCGGCCAGCTCGTCGGCCGTCTTCTCGACCTTGTTCTGAAGGTCATTCTTCATCTTGTTTTCCATAATCAAGCATTTTTTAAGTTATACAAAAATTCCGTCGCCGCACACGAGGGACGGATTGCACGAATGCGAAGGGTTCACTCCCGTTTCCTGCGAGTGAAAAGCCCTACTATCAACAGCAGGACTATCGCTCCGAAAACGGAGGTGAGCAGGCTGCCCAGCATGTTCGTGCTGGCGATGCCCATCAGTCTGAAAAGCCATCCGCCCAATACCCCGCCTACCATACCGATGACGAGATTGAGCAACATGCCCGAACCGCTGCCCTTCACAATCAGGCTGGCGACGTAACCCGCCGCAAGCCCGATAAGGATGTACCATAACCAATACATGGCAAAAAGTTTTAGTGATTCAAAATAATATATCCGTTGGGGGGCCCTGCCGCAATCGTGTGCGGTGCCACGGTTAAGACAAACGCAATAGTTGTGCCAAGACCGGAAGCGCACCGGACGGTGCATTCCATGCAAACGATACGCAAGCCGCCGCGGTCGGACAATATCCGCAAGGGGAACGGTCGGTCGGAGAGGAAACCGGCCCCACATTCCCTAAGGGCCGAACGTCAGCAGTATCGTTCCGCTCCGGAAACGGACTTCGCGAGCGCATGCCTTTCCCGCACACGAGCCCCCGTCGCACCGAATACCCGTCTATATCCGACTCAACCGCACCTGCGCCCGCAACTGTGCCATTGTCCGACAACCGTTGCCGTTTTTTACCGAATATTTTCCTATATTTGTTTCAACCGAATCGCACCTGCGACCACGGACCGGGCTGCCGCCCGACGACCGCTTTCGGTTTTCATCGAATATATTTCGTATATTTGTTTATCGAGCCACGGAAAGACGGTCTCCGTTCCAAACCGGAAACGCACGCGATATCCGTTTCAAAGGCCCGAACCGACCTATGAACGCCGTAAAAAAAGCATACAGGATAAACGTGGCGCTGAGCCTGTCCAACGTGAATGCGGACTTCCTGCAACTCATCCTCTGCATGATGGTGAGCCATTACATCATCGCCAACCCCCTGTACGGAGCCGCCCTGTTCCTTTTCGCCAATATCTGGACGCTCTATTTCGAGGGCAACCTGCGCCGGCTCTCTTCGGGAGCGGCGCCACGGAAAACCAACTTCGTCATGTGGATACTGCTGTCGGCATCGGTATTCGCCGGACTCGCGCTGGTCTTCCTCTACCCCATCGTCATGCGGGCTCCGGGCACGAATTTCGTCTCGTTCTTCGTCCTCCTCATCGCGGCCCGCAGCGTACTGACATGGAAGGTGAACGACGCGCTGAGCAAACCGGGGCTGGCCCGCAGGATATACAAAGGCCTTTTCCAGATACTCTTCTTCGTGCCGTGCCTCGCTTTCGCATGGATAATCGACGACGAACCGGTCATGTGGATGACGCTCGTAGGGTATGCCCTGACCGGATTCCTGCTCTCCTACCAGAGCAGCACCATGGCGTCGCTCTCCAAATACATAGCGAATACCCGCCGCGACAAGCTGCACGACATATTCTCCTACCGCGTATTTTCCAACATGTCCCTCTACGCCCAGATAGCCCTGAGCCTGGGGGTACTCATGTATATCTGTTACGTCAGCTTCAGCACGCCGGCATTCTCGTCCGACACCTACGTCTACATGGGCGTGTGGATAGTCGCCGTACTGCTCTTTTCGGAACTGTTCACCAAACTCGTCAACAAACGGGGATGGATACTGAGTCTCAACATCTTCATCGTGGGAGCGGCCATGTGGATAACCGGCTCCCTGATGATGTTCGACTTCAAGGGGTTATGGGGCTCGACCTTCTGGGCGGGCCTGTGGGGTTTCGGCCTGGCGTGTATCACCTCGGTACTGAACCGCTACAACGGAGACTTCAAGATGGTCGCCCGCATAGCCGGCCGCAAGGTAAGCGACCGCGACCTGCACTTCCGGTCGATGATAACGCAAATCATCTCGGTCATCTTCTCCAATGCCATCATGCTCTGCGTGGTCACGGTCTGGGTATTCGTCATTCCCGCTTCGCACACGCCGGAGCTGCCGTGGGTATTCCGCAGCACCATGGTACAACTACCCGTCCTGTTCATGCTGGTCAGCGTATTTTTCGCGCTCAGGCAGCCGCTGGACGAACGCAGCCGGCAAAAACTGCTGAACTATACACAGGGAACCAACAACAACACCCCTACGAAACAGAACCTCCGCAGCAACCTCGTGGAGAAGAAAAGAGTGAAATTCGGCGTGAAGATACTGGCCTTCTTCGTGAGGCCCTTCCTCCACCTCAAAGTCTCCGGCAAGGAGTACATGGAGATGGAACACTTCCCTTCGGTCTTCGTCTGCAACCACGGCATCATCTACGGCCCCATAGCCGCGGTGATATACCTTCCCACCTATTTCCGGCCATGGATAGACCGCAAGATGGTGGACAGGGAGATGGCAGCCAAAGAGATGTACGGACGTTTCATCTACCGCATCCCGCTGCTCCCGCCGAAGGCGAAGATGCGCATCGCCCGCCTGCTGGCCGGGCCGGTCACATGGGCGCTGAACTCGTTCAATCCGATACCCGTCGAAAAGAACAACCTGCGGAACGTGATGACCACCTTCGACGATACGGTAAAGGTACTCTCCGAGGGCGACAACGTGCTGATATTCCCGGAGAGACCGCGGAAAGTGAAACGGGGCGACAAGATGACCGTCGAACACCTCACCGACTCGGTAGGGCGGCTCTTTACGGGATTTGCCAACATCGGACGCCTCTACTACGAGACCACGGGAAAATGCCTGCGGTTCTACCCCATTTACGCGAGCAAGAGAAACCATACGTTCCGTATCGGGCAGCCGGTGGTCTTCAGTCCCGACAACGACCCGCACGACGAGAAGCAGCGCATCGCCGACCTGCTGCACGACAAGATGCTGGAACTGGCGGAGTGAGGCGCACCCTCCGCGGGCCGAAGCATCCGTCCGGAAACACCGACCGTCCCCATACGGGGCGGCACAAAGGATAACGACCATGAAAAGGATAGCGACAGCACTGGCCGCCCTGTTGCTGGCGGCAGGCATCTCGTGGGGACAGGACCCCGACCTGACCGGATTTCTCGAACAGCTCGAAAACGTCAACGGACGCATGGCGACAGCCATGAATAACGACGATAAGGAGGAGATGGAGAATCTCTATACGGAAATCGTCGTCATGTACGAACAGCAGCCGGGCAGCGTAAAAAAGACGGCCGCACCGATAATGGGCGGCGTATGGTACAACCTGGCCTGTCTCCGGTCGCTGCGGGGCGATACGGACGGTGCAGTGGACGCCTTCAAACAAGCATTGGGGTACGGCTGGAACGACTACGCCTATACCATGAACGACCCTGACCTGAAGACGGCCCGCGAAGACCCACGGTTCATGGCCCTCGCCGAAAGCATCCGGTAAGGCACCGCTCCGAAGAGGGCGGACACCCGCGGGGAGAGCGGACGAACGACGGACAAAATAGGGCCCGCTGCACGGTTTAAATGGCACCGCATGGTGATTATCTCAGGAATTATTGCTATTTTTGCGGGCAACAAAATCCCGATACCATGTCATTTATCGATGAAAGAGTACTTACAGAGGGACTGACGTTCGACGATGTCCTTCTGGTGCCTGCCTATTCGGAGGTGTTGCCGCGGGAGGTCGACATAACCACCCGTTTTTCACGAAACATTCGTCTTAACATTCCCATCGTATCCGCCGCAATGGATACGGTCACCGAAGCCCCGCTGGCCATCGCGCTCGCACGGGAGGGAGGTATCGGAGTGATACACAAAAACATGTCTGTCGAGCAGCAGGCAGCGCAGGTGCGGAAGGTGAAACGTGCCGAAAACGGCATGATTTACGACCCGGTCACCATTTTCAAGGAGAATACCGTAGGCGACGCGCTGCGCCTCATGAAGGAGCACCGCATAGGCGGCATCCCCGTCATCGCGGCCGACCGGACGCTGATAGGCATCGTCACCAACCGCGACCTCCGTTTCCAGAAAGACACTTCGCGGAAGATAGAGGAGGTCATGACGAAGGAGGGGCTCATCACCACCCACAACTCCGACCTCAAGAACGCCGCCGAAATCCTGCTCAGGCACAAGATAGAGAAACTGCCGGTGGTAGACCATGCCGGAAAACTCATCGGACTCATCACCTACCGCGACATCACCAAGATGAAGGACAACCCCAATGCCTGCAAGGACGACAAGGGGCGCCTGCGGGTAGCCGCCGGGGTGGGTGTCACCGCCGACGTACTCGACAGGGTAGCGGCGCTTTACGCCGAGGATGTGGACGCCGTGGTACTCGATACCGCTCACGGCCACAGCGTAAACGTCGCCAGGACACTGCGATCCATCAAGGCCGCATACCCCTCGCTGGACGTCGTGGCGGGCAACATCGACCCAGGGGCTGCAGCGCGTGGGGTCGCCGATGCGGGGGCCGACGGCGTGAAAGTCGGCATCGGGCCCGGTTCGATATGCACCACCCGCGTAGTGGCGGGCGTAGGCGTACCGCAGCTCACCGCCATATACGGCGTCGCGAAGGAGCTCGCCGGGAGCGGCATACCGGTGATAGCAGACGGCGGACTGCGCTACTCGGGCGACATCGTGAAGGCACTCGCGGCAGGCGGCGACTGCGTGATGGTCGGCTCCATGCTGGCCGGCGTGGAGGAGTCTCCGGGCGAAACCATCATCTACAACGGCAGGAAATTCAAGTCCTACCGCGGCATGGGTTCGGTAGAGGCCATGAACAAGGGCTCGAAAGACCGCTATTTCCAGGGCGAAGAGACCGATACGAGCAAATTCGTACCGGAAGGCATCGAAGCACGCGTACCCTACAAAGGGTATCTCAGCGAAACGGTCTACCAGCTCATCGGCGGTCTGAAGTCGGGTATGGGGTACTGCGGCGCAAAGGACATCGCCGCCCTGAAACACGCCGACTTCGTGAAAATAACGTCGGCAGGCGTGATAGAGAACCACCCGCACGACGTGACGATAACCCGCGAAGCACCCAACTACTCCCGCGGAGAGTAACAGCCGGTTATCCCGGCCGCAAAGGAGTGATATATCGGATGAGGATTTGTACAGGGAGGATTCCCGCGAGGCAAATCCTCATCGGATTCAAGGAAGAAGCGGCCGCAAACGGCCTCCCACACCAACGAGCAAGGACGGCACAACGGCCTTTGCCAATAACAGAGAGGAGAGCGGACGAATTACGGTTCCCGCCAAAGAGAGGACGACAACGGACGCTCCCCATTCCTACGAAGAGCTAAACGACAGTATGAATACCATGCAGGAAAAGATTCTGATACTCGACTTCGGTTCGCAGTACACGCAGCTCATCGCGCGTCGTGTACGCGAACTGAACGTCTATTGCGAGATACATCCCTACAACAGGATACCGGCGCTCGATGCGGGTGTCAAGGGGGTGATACTCTCCGGCAGCCCCTATTCGGTACGGGACGAACAGGCCCCGCATCCGGAACTGGGCGCCATCAAGGGCCGACTGCCGCTGCTGGGCGTATGCTACGGCGCGCAGTGGCTCGCCCAGAACTACGGGGGGCAGGTC
>OGRC01001788.1_pt1 | contig 13199 bp, 12 predicted proteins | sample 1553431 | NCBI WGS metagenome assembly OGRC01 (sample SAMEA2580064, study PRJEB22360) | human gut metagenome | biome: human gut; feature: human-associated habitat; material: faeces | place: Denmark | collected 2008/2010
TACTATTTGTTGAAAATGGTCATGTTTATTTTGTACTATTTATATTCTAACACCACATGCTTTCAGTTCATCTACCGGGATCGTCCAGCTCTGGACATTCTCCCTGCGAGGCTGAAAGATGTGCATCGTGACTCCCTTGATGTCATACAGGCTGTCGAAGATGTTCAGCGCGCCGATGGAATAACACATCAGTTGCGTATTCTGTTCGGCATCCACCAGGACTCCAATCCCGTATTTGAAATCAATAATCTGCATGGTATCGTCCGATACAATGATGCAGTCTGCAGTGCCATAGCCATCCGGGACATATTCCGAATAGTCTACTTTCTGCTCGATCAGCACCATCAGGTCTTTGCAGGTCTGCTTTGCCACTTCAAGCTGCTCCAGCACATAATCCACATAACTATCGGTGTACTCCTGCATCTCGTCACTATCGTAATCGGAGACAGGTCTTTTGCTTCTTCTGCGGAGTGCTTTCTTTAACTTGTGTTCGCAAAAGGCGTGGGCTGCAGTTCCTTCTTTGGCGGCTGAACTGCTGCCACCAGGAAACTCGGATTCGAGCATTGCACTTGGTGTGCAGTTCAGCCAGCGGTGTGATCCGGAAGGAGAAAGAAAAGCGTGTTTACTCATTTCCTAACACCTCCGCTTCTGCGAGAAGTGCCTTGTACTGTGCCGGGTCAATATCTGACAGTCTGGTGCCGCCGTATTTTCTGATGAGTTCTCTCACCTCGGCAGTCATACCAGCTGACTCTTCTGACCCAGAACGGCACGGACATCTTCCAGGGTTACTTCCTTCTCAGCAGGGAGTTCCTTTACTTCCTGTGCATCAATGACCTTGGCATCGGCTTCTACTACAGTTGCATCTCTGTAGGTATCTGCGATTGCCTCGAATACATCAGCCAGGGAGCGGATGATTCTCACCGCATCAAGAAATAAGTTGTACTTCTGATTGTTAGTCACGGTCCTTACCTCCTTCCTTCAGTTCTCGGATCTCGACAGTCTGCACCGAGTTGCCGGGGGACAAGACAAGGACATTGACCTGCTGTCCAAAGAGGAAGTCGAGCAGACGCTTTCGAATCTGCACCGTACCACTTCTTACTACCGGGGTCGGTGTGCCGCCGGGTTTTGCAATGTTGATGCATACTTTGTGTTTCATTGCATTGGCTCCTTTCCGAGGGCCTTTTGTTGTATCCCTCTGTCCATATGCGAAAGAAGCGGGGGAATCGAACCCCCATTTCTTAGATTTTTTTCGCAAGATTTGCGAAAATCTTTTTCAGGCGGTTACGGATAGCCGCCTCAGACACACCTTCTTCCGCTGCAATATCCACGTTGGACATGTTGCGGTAGAACTTTTTATAGATGGTGTCTCTCTGCAGGTCAGTAAGTGTGGTAAGTGCTGCCTTGAGCCTGTCCAGCTTGTCCGAATGCTCCTGCTCTCTAATTGAGGCGAGCATATGTTCCAATGGGTCTGCAGCTGTGTCACATAAGTAAGGGTTGCGGTCACCCGCATCTTCACCTTCGCCATCGGAGTATGCCTGGTAATGAACCGGGCAGTGATAATCCTCGCGGCGGTCAACATCGACCTGTTCATCATCCATCGCATGAAGCTGTGCAATGATGGTTGTGTTTTCTCCGTTCTCACCCGGAGTGATGACGCACTTGCTGCCGTCATTGAAGTAATAAATGTAGTTGGTGCGGTTATCCGCTGCTGTTTTGAATTTCCTCATTTGAAATCCCTGCCTTTCCGTCCTAACGGAAACGAAGGGATGCAAAAAGAGCCTGGACCGAAGATGGCCACAGGCTCTGACAATCCTAAAAAAGGCGCAGAAAACTATCGGTGGATGCATCTTCGTTTCTGAAGCGGTCGTTATCACCGCTACCTAAACTCTCTGTGCATCCCATCGTCCTTTGGCGCCTCATGGACTATGAGAATCTTTGATTTTTGACGACTGACCTATTTCAATCGTCAAGGAAAGGATATCTGATTTGTTTTTCTTTTTTTAGGAACATAAAGTTGCTATTTTCAGGCAAAAAAAGAAGGCCCTGCGTACCTTTTCGATACACAGAGCCTTGCTCTTACTGTAATAATCCAGGGGAACTTAAAGTTGCCCTCGGGATAAAAAAATTATGCTGTTTTTTGATTCCTTAGATTAGGAATTCTCGGTTGATGGCAGGCATCCAAAATCCTATTCCATAATTCAAGCGTTCCCTCATCGTGATCGAGGCATAATTTGTATGCTCGATCTCGTGGACTGTCACCAAGAGTATAACTGCAAGTTCTCAGAAGGTGAATACTGTAAGCCTTCGGAAGATTAAGCCCTATACAAACCGCCATAGCATTTTCAATAGGAGGATTAGATGTACCGGCGCGATATTTCTTTATTGTTGTATCACTCAAACCGGAGCGTTCAACAAGATCATCGACTGTAATCTTTTTTCGGTCCATATGGTATATTAACGTATCAGCAAAGGCATACAGGCGTTTCTGCTGCATCTCCAGCATTACTTTATCCTCGGCCTCCTGTGCCTCAAGAATAAGTGTCACTTCCTTATTGATATCATCTGCTTTCTGCAGGCAATTATGGTTGAAGTCTTTGTCATAATAATGCTCGACGTAGTTTTCACCCTTCACTTCCTTACTGAGATAGGACACACCATAAAACTCATACTTGTCCTGCATCTCCCGCAAATAGGAAGTGCTTTTGAAAGAAAATTTAAGGCAACATTCGTCAGCGTGTTCACGGGCATAATCAGAAAGCTTCAGTTCCGCTCTGTCACCGACGAAATCAACGGTTACATACTTTGGATCATTGATGCAGACTACATAACCAAGATAGATATATTTGCCGGAATCAATAAGCTCCGCAAAATCCGGATTCTTGTTGTATATGGATTCATAGCCAGCCCTGTCAATTACGTAAGTCTGGTTATAATCTAAATATCCCCACTCGAATACAAATGGTTCATGCCACTTTCCATCAACATAAACAAAGGCTCCATCAGCCGCTTCGTAATCGAGCTGACGAACTCGTTGTTTAGCAGCAAAGACCGGAACATCAAACAGCTCTGCAATTCGACGTATAATGTCCTCGACTATTTCGCCTCTAAAATGCTTAGGGGGTACAGCAACATCAGCCTCAGCCATCGCCTTTACCATCAAATCTTGAGGCATTGCTATACGAAGAGCCAGGGCATTAGCCTGCCACTCTGCATACCAGTGAGCTTTTTGTGCCATCGTCATGCTTTCTTCATAACGGCTTGGCTCAACTTCACAGGACATCATATCCGACTGATCATCCAACAGAGCCAGTAATTTGAAATACTTCTGATGCAAATACCAGTGAATAATTTCATGAGCGATTGTAAGACGCTGTGTTCCGTCGCTGCCAAGGTAATACTTATCACGGCTAATGAGCATCGTTCCGGGCTCAATGATTTCATTTTCCTTCTTCACCTCTCCCACGTAAGGAAGAGTCTCGTAAACTGTCGCTGTGGCCTTCCTGAAATACATACGGCCAAAGCAGTTATCCGGCAAATCAGCCAAGTAATACTTGATCTCAAAGGCTTCTAATATATGTGCTACAGGCAATTTATACCCGTCGTAGATGGCATCACAGCAATAGAACTCAGTAAAGTCATCCGCCGTATCTTCCAGGGTGGCAGTATATATGTAAGGGACCAGGAACTGATCCAGCGCGTTTTCCTTCTCGAACTTCCCGTTGTGAAACTCCTTAACATCGAGGACTTCCACATCCACAAGTCCGTCCCTCAGAATTCCTTGCAAATAGACAGTAAACCACCTGCGTTTACGGTCGGCTTCATATTCTTTTGTACCGAGCCCCAGCTCCACAATATCCGCAGACAGGCCGACATCCATCTTTACGATCGGGCCTGGCGCATCATGGCAAGTGAGGGCCCTCACCTCGACATTTTCAATTTTATGCTTAAGTAAAGACAGCACGTTGATGCTATGAAAGCCGCTGCCATCAAAATTACCATCAACGAACTTCTGTATTTCGCTTGCGAAAAGCTCTATGTAATTTGCCTGTAAATAGCTTTTTAGATCAGGATACTTCGCCATTCACCGATCACCTCTGCTTTCTTAATAGTACTGTTCAATATAGCTGTATGCCTTATCGAATACTTCCTTATCCTTAATTTTGTATTTTACCCATACGACACTGCGGAGGGCCTTCTTAACTTCCTGACGACCGCCGGTCGTATTCTGCCATCCATCGAAGCGGACAATCTTTACGATGTCGTCGATGTCTGTAACGATACGCTCCACAATTACAGGGGTATTGGTATTCTTCACACCGTTGAAAAGTTCTGTAAGTGCTGCCTTGCCCTTATCGACTTCTTCTTCCGGTACTACTTCCTTCTCAGCCTGTGCCGCTTCTCTTGCGAGCTCAAGTAGCATCTTCAGGAATTCAATGCTGTTAATAAGGCCCTGTTCGTGCTGTTCACGAAGCTTCTCCAGCTTGTCACCAAGGCGCATGAATTTCGGATCCTCCGAATGCTTATGGATACGAGCCACCAGGTCAATCTCAACCTTCTTTGCAGCATTCTTAGCACCCTTATGCTTCTCAATAAACGCATCGATGAGTTCGGCATCAAGAGAAAGAATCTCTTCATCCTCATGAACCTCGCCGACATCCATGTTGGAGTTTACGATTTCCATTGTCTTCGGTCCAAGAGCGGCCCAGATAAGTCCGCCGCCACCGTTGGTAGGCTTTACGGATTCAAATACCTTTGTCAGCCATACATAATCGGCCTGGATAGGTGAAAGTATCGGATCAGGGGAGACCGCGTTCCATGCACGGTTCAGCACCTGGTAGTCCGCTGCAAACTTATCCTTCTCGGCATTTGTAGGCAGGCACTCCTGAGCTGCCATTAAACCTTCCCATCCATCTACGGTGCGGTCGACACCCATGAAGTAGCTGAGGCACTTCCTAAGCAATGCCGGAATCTGCTTCTTAACTTCTTCGATGTTTGTAATGACCTTCTTCATGCTGCCTTCGTCGAAGTCCAGAGCCTTGGCTACGTTATCGAAGATTCCGATGTAGTCGACAATCAAGCCGTGCGTCTTACCCTCATCGTAGGTACGATTTGTACGGCAGATTGCCTGCAACAAGGTGTGATCCTTCATCGGCTTGTCCAAATACATAACCTGAAGGATAGGAGCGTCAAAACCGGTCAGCAGCTTAGCTGTTACGATGACGATCTCAAGTGGATCGTTAGGGTCTCTGAAGCGATCGAGAACCTTTGCTTCCTCGTCCTTTGAACGACGATATTTCTTGTACTCGTCCGCCTTATCATCATTCGTATCCATAACGATTGTTGAGCACTCTTCGCCAAGCAGTTTATCAAGCTCCGCTTTGTACTTCAGGCAGCAAGGACGATCGTAAACAACCACCTGTGCCTTATATCCGTTCGGGCGGATTTTTTCAGTGAAGTGCTTTGCAATGTGCGCACAAACCTTATGTATACGCTTCTCGTTATACATGATGGCCTGCATGTTTACACGCTTTGAAAGCTCGGCCTTATCAGAATCTGGAAGGTCACGTGTCAGGATATCAAACTCGCGGTCCATCGTATCCCTGTCAACACGGAGATCCACCGGTACCGGCTCAAAGTTAAGAGGCAGTGTCGCGTGGTCACGAATGGAGTCAGAGAAGGAATACTTGCTCATGTATCCGCTGCGGTCTTCCGTTGCACCGAATGTTGCAAATGTATTCTTGTCCAGGCGGTTGATAGGTGTACCTGTCATACCAAAGAAGAATGCATTCGGAAGGGCTGTTCTCATCTTGATACCGAGATCACCTTCCTGGGTTCTATGGCATTCGTCGACCATTACGATGATGTTGTCACGCGGGCTAAGTTCACCGGTAACTTCCTGGAAGCGGAAGATGGTCGTAATAATAATCTTACGGATATCCTGTCTCAACATCGTCATAAGCTGATCGCGGGTAGAGGCAGATTCCAGGTTGCCTACATCAGAAGAGTGGAACTGTGCCGTAATCTGTGACTCCAGATCCAAACGGTCGTCTACGATAATAACCGTAGGATTCTTGAGATCCGGAAGCATACGAAGCTTCACTGCGGCGAACTCCATAAGGTAGGATTTACCGGAACCCTGGAAGTGCCAGATAAGGCCCTTTTTCGGATAACCCGCACGTACACGCTCGACGATCATGTTGGCGCCTTCGTACTGCTGATAACGCGCGATGACCTTGTACTTACGATACTTGCTGTCAGTAGCGTAAAGCGTGAAGAACTGGAACAAATCCATGATCTTATACTTCGTGAGCATGTCCTGTACGCTTGTCTGTACTGCTGCCAAAGATCCATCCGACTTATCATCCGTTGTGTGCCAAGGACCATACTTTGCAGCCGGCATACAAACAGAACCGTAACGATAGCATTTGCCTTCAGTAGCGAAGTTAAATACGTTCGTTACAAACATCTGTGGAATGCTCTGCTCGTACTTGTTGATGTCCTGAGCTCCGTCCAGCCAGGTAATAGCTGCACGAACCGGAGTCTTCAACTCTCCGATTGCAAACGGAAATCCATTCACAAGGAGCACAATATCCAGACGTTTGCCGCCTTCCTTCTTCGGATATACCCACTGGTTCGTAACAACATACCGGTTCTGATCCAGTTTGCCATTGATTTCGGTACCGAAGAAGTCAATGGACACCTGCTTACCATCTTCGCCAAACGGATAAGAGTTCTTTTCGAACACCATCTGCTTGAATGCTTCGTTTTGGGTAACAAGGTTCTGCGGATTTGTTGAGAGGAAGAGCGTGCGCAGTTTATATATGATTTCATCTGCGCGGGATTCATCCTCTGCAATTTCGGGATTGAGTCTTATAAGTGCTTCTCGCACCATAGACTCCACCATGACATCGCTTTCTTCTCTGTCAAGGTCGTCTGCTGAGATATACTCCCAGCCATTTTTCTTGAGCGTAGATATAATCATCTGCTCAGTTGTGTTGTCTTCATTAAACATGTGAGTAACCTCCTGTCTACTTGATTCATTATCTCATACCTGTTTTGTAGTAATAATTTTGATTTATCGCTCTGACGTACTATTGTCTCAAATTCCAGCTGTATCCCTAACGGCGGTACTGGTATAAGCTCTTTTTTAATATTGGGTACAGTTAACTGTTGTTGGCTTGAACCATTGCCGATAACGCCTACTGCATCTATGGCAAATTTTAAATATGTTACATTGATTTCTGATCTTGGAATAACAGCTATAAGTCGTACAACAGGTGTAAAATACGGTTTTCTTATGAATGTCGCACCTATTGTACCTCTTGCAGAGATAGTAACAGCAGCTTTATCCACCCTATGTACTTTTGAATAACATTGCAGTCCTTCATTTTCTATACCGTTAGCATATACAGGAAAACGATATTCTGTGGTTAGGACATCCGAAATATCCTCCGGTTTATCCCCACCGGCTATTACCTCAGTTAGTTCTTCTATTGTCGCCAATTTATATTTTCCATTTTGAATAAACATCTCGATAAATTGAGATTTGAACATATCCGAGCAGCAAATTTTGATTTATCGCTCTGTTCTGCTAACTCAACAAACCTGTCTTGCTGTTGTATATCAGCCAACGGTATCGGCAGTTCATGAACTTGTTTTTTGTTGATCGCCTTAAATGTCGATCCCACACCCATGTTATCTATTTCTTCCTCAATACTACGCATGGAGTACAGAATAAACATTGTAGTTGATTTTCCTGCTATTGGCCTTAATCCAGCAAGACCGCGTCCAAGACAGCATCTTTGAGTAGCAATATTTGTACTTCCTACGGGTGCTCTTACAGACATAAGAACATCATTTGCCTCAGCAAATCTTGTTGGTTCTGTCGTCCAAGTAGCTGCAGCGCCTATATATAAATCTCCAAATTCAGTCTTCCCTTGATAAAATGGGGTTCCTTTTCCATTTTCGTTGTATGACTTTCCTGAAGGAGACTGTCCCATAGTTATAACCGCTACATCTTCAAGCCTTCCTTTAGGAGTCCCTGCAAACATCTCGATAAATTGAGAATTGCAAACAGCTATCCGATGAACTTACGATGTGATTCCTTCACGTTATTCTGGTTTACCATTGCGTACTGCAACGTCGTATCTATACTCTGATGGCCAAGTAGCTGCTGAACCTGTTCTATCGGCATACCTTTATCTATTGCCATCGTAGCCAGCGTTCTACGAAACTTGTGTGGATGTACCTTCTGAAAGTTGAGTTCCCGACCGATTTTACGGAGACGAATTTCCACACCACTAATCTGTAAGCGATCAAATGGCTTAAGCAGTGATACAAATAACGCATCGTTTTTATCTGTCCTTTCGGCAAGATATCTCTGCAGATGGATTTTCGTTCGAGCATCAAAGTATACTTTTCGTTCCTTATTGCCCTTTCCAAAAACAATACATTCCCTATTGTCAAAGTCCACGTCATTGCGATTGAGCTTTACCAACTCTCCAACACGAATCCCTGTCGATGCTAAAAGATCAATCATCGCAAGGTCTCGAGTATTTTCGCAATGATCCCGCATCAGCTCCAGCGATTCATCAGTATAGGTTTCTTTTACCGTTTTACCGGTCTTGACCTTATGAATTCTTCTCACCGGGCTCTTGACGATGTAATCTTCATCTTCAAGCCAGGCAAAGAAGCTGGACAGGATGCGTCTCACATTATCGAGAGTCACTTTACTCACAGAGCCCCGACGCTGGTATGTGTCGAGATATGAGCGGAGATCCTCTGTTGTTATCTGACATTCCGGTTTACTTATGCTTTCCAGCATATTCCGGATTGTAGATTCATAGTATCTGAGGGATTTCTCTGAACATCCCTCGACACGCTTTGCGGCAATAAAGACCGGTAGCATGTCACTTTTCTCTGCTGTGTCTTCCTTCTTGCTTTCTTCAAGAGGAGCTAAGTGCTTTTTCAACACTTCCGAAAGACATTTCATTTGGTTCTCATCCAGGACTCCACTCAGTTCATCCTGGATTTTAATTATTACTTGACTGATCATGATAGTTTCCTCCTTTTCTCATCCTCCGTTACCGGTGTCCTCACGAGCCGGAGGAAACTTCATGACCTTATTTCTTAGCCAAGATTCTCTGTTATGATACGTTTGTAGGTAGCAGTCAACTCTGAGAGAGCCTGTTCCATTTCAAATTTTGATTTATCGCTCTGTTCTAAAAAAGATATAAACTCCTTCTGCTCATCATCTGACGGTACCGGTATCATTAAATCATTAATATGCTCATTACGTAGGTTGTTGATGTTTGAGCCCTGCGCAAGTTCCATTATGATATGCCTATATTCATGGCCAGTCATATATGAAACGATATACTCTGATCTAAGTCCTCCAGTAGGCCGGATTATTTTACAGAAAGCGCCAAACGTATACTCACCGGTTAATCGGCAAAGTGCTGCTTTTCCAACATGCTCAAGACTTCCGCTCGATGCACACATTAAAATATCACCATCCCGAATAACCTGAACGTCTGATACCTTGCCTTTATCGACAAACTGAACCTCGTCAAAATTGATCTTTCCACCATTCACATTATTAGCGCGGAGCAGTGTTATGTGCTGATCATCTAATTCTGAACCAAGATCCTTCGGCTTATATGAAACGCCTCTGACCTGCTCAATATAGTTTCCAAGGTGCTCTCTCATGTGATTACCAAACTGCACCATAAATTGAGATTTCACCAGTTCATCTGTGGCTGCAATCAATTCCTGATAGGACTTCTTTGTATCCTCGATTGCCCACAAAAGCTCGGCAAGTTCTTTTTGCTTATCCATATCAGGTAACTCAAACTCATAGTTTTTGAGATGCTCCCACTTCACACGTGGTGAGAGAGAGCCGGCGGACTTTCCTACTGCAAAATCAAACAAATCATCATTTTGAATAATGAACGGTAAGAGTTCTGGAAATATTTTATCCGGGTCTGCCTCAATCACAGTAATGTCACCAGAGCAGATTCCGTCGAACGGCGCAACAGCAGCTTTCTTAAGATAAGCACGCCGACGACCGAACAACACATTGCCCTTGCGGAACATTTTTGTAAATGTGTTCTCTCTTCCCTCATCCCATGTTGTGAGAGTGATTTCTTCAGGGATCAAATGCTCTAATCCCACAATAGGGTATCCGTCTTTGCTTCCCTTACAGGTTTCTTTATGCTCGTGAGCAACATCACCCAATAGGACCTTAGACATCCTTCTCACCGCCTTTCTTTATCATTTCGTTCAAGAGCGTATAGTATTTGAGAGCTCGTTCCGAGGATGCTCTCCAGCTTTCATAGTGTTGCTGTAACGTATAGGTATCAATCTCAGACTCATCGACAGCAGGCTTCACATACAACGGAATACTCAACGAGAAATTATTCTCTTCGATATCCTTTATAGTTGCTACATGAGCAAAACCATCATCATTCTTGTAGTTTGCATAAGCATCAGCGATCCTCTTTATGTGGGCATCCGTTAAATAGCTCTGTGCATTTTTACGCTCCACGTCATTAACTGCATTAATGAACAAGACCTTTCCTCGACGACCGGTGGATTTATTCATACGACATATGACGATACATGCTTCCATTGGCGAGTTATAAAACAGGTTTGGAGCAAGACCGATAACACTTTCTACATAATCTCCACGCACAAGTTTCTCACGCATATCGCTTTCCTCGTTACGGAATAAAACACCATGAGGAAAGAGTATTGCACACCGACCGGTCTTTTCATCCAGGCTCTTTATAATGTGCTGCAAGAACGCGTAATCAGCACGTCCCTGTGGGGGAACCCCCAGAAAGTTTCGACCATATTTATCTGCTGAAAAAGCATCACGGCTCCACTCTTTAATAGAGTACGGAGGATTCGCCAGCACCAAATCGAAAGTCTTTAATTTGCCTCGCTCAATGAATGCTGGTGCTGCAAGTGTATCACCGTTAACAATCTGAAAATCCTCAATTCCGTGAAGGAAGAGATTCATTCTTGCAATAGCTGCAGTCAGAGCATTTATCTCCTGTCCAAAGAGAGATACATTTCTCCACTCCTTCTTCTGATCTTTCAGATAAGATATTGCAGAGATTAACATACCGGCACTTCCGCATGTCGGATCATATATTGCTTCACCTGATTCCGGCTTCAACATCTCTGTCATAAGGTGGACCACGGTTCTATTGGTATAAAACTCCTGCGCCGTATGTCCGCTATCGTCCGCAAATTGTTTAATCAGGTATTCATACCCTTGTCCAAGTTCATCCTCCGGGCAATTTTCAATTGAAAGTGTCTTTGAGCTAAAGTGTTCCAACAAATCCTTTAGCAAGCGGTCCGGAAGGCGTCTTTTATTGGTCCATGTGCCATCTCCAAATATTCCGGTCAGTTTGTCGCTATTCGCACTCTCAATGGCACGAAACGCTGACTGGATAACCTTACCTACATTTTCAGGAACATTTCTGACATCATCCCAATGCGCTCCATCAGGAATTACATAGTTATGCGTCTCCTCCCAATCAGCCGCTTCCGGTCCGTTATTCTTAACTGCATTCTTTGTCTCTTCTTCGTAGACATCGTTCAAACGCTTAAAGAATAGCAAGGGAAAAATATACTGCTTATATGCTCCTGCATCGATATGGTTTCTCAGGAGGACTGCTGAACCCCACAGATAGGATTCAAGCTCTTCTTGTGTTATCTTTTTACTCATTGACATACCCTCCTTCGATGAGCAGCTCTCTCATTTTCTCTTCGGACTTACGTACCTTCGTAAGTGCTTCATAATACGCCAGCAATACCTTTTCATGTGGTATCACTTCCTTGGCTTTCTGCTCGATATACTTCTTTACACTCAGCTCAAAGCCGCCCTTTTCCACATCATCAATCGTCACAATCTTGCACTTTTCGATAACGTCTACGTAGTCGGTATAGAACTTATAAAGGGTCTTCACGTTATCCGTCGAAATAATATTCTGTGCTCGCTGTGGTGTGTAAACCTCTGTTCCATCAATCAGACAAATTCTGCCCTTGTGTTTATGCTCCTTCTTATTATTGAGGAACAAAATGCAGGCAGAGACTCCAGTGCTATAGAATACGCCACTTGCCAAGGTAATAACTGCTTCCAATTTATCCGAACGAACGAGCTGCTCTCGAATATCACCTTCTTTTCCAGAATGGAATAGCACTCCTTGCGGAAGGACAACTGCACATCGACCAGTCTTCGGGTCCATAGATTTAATCATGTGCTGCAGCCATGCAAAATCAGCACTGGAATCTGACGGGCATCCCCACATATTACGTCCATACTGATCTGACTCAAATTGGCCAGCACCCCACTTTTCCATACCGAAGGGAGGATTTGCAAGTACACAGTCAAAGGTTTTAAGTTTTCCTTTTTCGAGGAACAATGGATTTCTTAACGTATCTCCTTGCTTAACCTGAACATCCTTTGCACCGTGCAGATACAAATTCATTCGTGCAATGGCCGAGGTGGAAAGGTTGTTTTCCTGACCAAAAATTCTGCCGTAAGCGAGTCTGTCATTGTTCATATGATGTATCGCTTCGATAAGCATTCCACCCGTGCCGCAAGCAGGATCCGTTGCCGCACCGAAATTGATACAATGTAACGATGAACCAGATACCCCATTAACGATGAACACGCCACCCTACTAACGATAGTGAACCGGTGCATGGAGTGCGCCTGCCAAAAACAGTCCTAAAAAAGTGCAAATGACTCTCTATCATTTGTACTTATCCATCCCCAAATTTCTAAGCGGGGCGGCGGGGAACGACACCGGGGACAGGGTTCGGGCCATGTTGGCCCGATGTTCCGGCCCCATAGGTATGAAAAAACGCCCGGACAGCATGAAGCCATTCGAGCGCAAAAAATACGGTATTCAGTTACATTGTGACAATTTTCGCACTGGCCGCCAGACGGAGCCTGTTCGGTGGCCGGGCTTTTTTTGACGATAGTTCAAATATCGTCTGAATTTGTCGGCGGTCAGTGTGCTTCATGGCGGCTCCCTCCTAAAGCCGCCGTGTCAGCGTATAGGCGTCACTCCTTTGTCGAGGGCATAAGGAACGGCGGCCTTGATGTACTCAAAACCGCCGCAGTCCTTGAAAATCCATTATGGGCGCACGAAGCTACCTGCCCTGCAACGGTTTTTTTCTTT
>OGRC01001791.1_pt1 | contig 13193 bp, 10 predicted proteins | sample 1553431 | NCBI WGS metagenome assembly OGRC01 (sample SAMEA2580064, study PRJEB22360) | human gut metagenome | biome: human gut; feature: human-associated habitat; material: faeces | place: Denmark | collected 2008/2010
GTAGCGACTAAAGACACAAATATAGGCTATCGGTTCTCTTCCTGGGCGTCTCTCTCTTAATGAATTAAATAGTAACCTCAACTATTGCAGTTTTTTTTATCCTGTGATAGAATAGTAAAGATTAGGTCATAATTTATGACTATGGGAAGGATGTGCCCGAGACTTCTGAAAAGAGCATTGGAGGAAACAGTGCTTTTTTCAGTGGTTTCGGAAACCTTCCCTCATTAGATAAATATATTTTTTCAGGAGGTTTAAGTAATGGTAAAACAGTTTTCTATGGAACTGGCAGGAAGAACACTGACAGTTGAAATCGGAAAAGTGGCAGCGCAGGCCAATGGTGCCGCACTTATGCGCTATGGTGATACAGTGGTTTTATCCACAGCAACAGCTTCAGAGAAGCCAAGAGAAGGAATTGATTTCTTCCCTCTTAGTGTTGAATTTGAGGAGAAGATGTACGCAGTAGGTAAGATTCCTGGAGGATTTAATAAGAGAGAGGGTAAGGCATCTGAACATGCAGTTCTTACATCCCGTGTTATTGACCGTCCAATGCGTCCATTATTCCCTAAAGATTACAGAAATGATGTAACTCTGAATAACTTAGTTATGGCAGTAGACCCTGATTGTTCTCCAGAAGTAACAGCAATGCTTGGCGCTTCTGTTGCAACATCTATTTCTGATATTCCATTTGATGGTCCTATCGCCGGAACAAGAATCGGTCTTATTGATGGAGAATTTATCGTAAACCCTACAGCAGACCAGCAGTTAGTTTCTGATCTTGCACTTACAGTTGCTTCTACAGCAGAGAAAGTAATCATGATTGAAGCTGGTGCGAATGAAGTTCCAGAAGATAAGATGATTGAAGCTATCTTCAAGGCACATGAAGTAAATAAGGAAGTAATTAAGTTTATCGATCGTATCGTAGAAGAATGCGGAAAAGAGAAACATGAATACGAACATGTAGACACTCCAGAAGATTTATGGAATGATATGGTAGATTTCATCACTCCAGAAGCTATGGAAGAGGCAGTATTTACAGATGTAAAGCAGGTTCGTGAGGAGAATATCCGTCAGATTAAAGAGAAGTTAGAAGAACGTTACGCAGAAGAACACGAAGACTGGCTTCCATTAATTGATGATGCAGTATACAAGTTCCAGAAAAAGACGGTTCGTAAGATGATCTTAAAAGACCATAAGCGTCCAGATGGCCGTGCTATTAACGAGATTCGTCCATTAGCTGCAGAGATTGATCTTTTACCTAGAGTACATGGTTCAGGTATGTTTACTCGTGGACAGACTCAGATCATGACAATTACAACTTTAGCTCCATTATCTGAAGCACAGAAGATTGATGGCCTTGATGCAAATGTAACTTCTAAGAGATATATGCATCACTACAATTTCCCAAGCTACTCCGTAGGTGAGACAAAGCCTAGCCGTGGCCCGGGACGTCGTGAGATCGGTCATGGGGCATTAGCAGAGAGAGCTTTAGTTCCAGTACTTCCAAGTGAGGACGAGTTCCCATATGCAATTCGTACTGTTTCTGAAACATTAGAATCTAACGGTTCTACTTCTCAGGCAAGTATCTGTGCATCTACTTTATCTTTAATGGCAGCAGGTGTACCTATTAAGAAACCAGTTGCAGGTATTTCTACAGGTCTTGTAACAGGAGACAGCGATGATGATTACATCGTATTAACAGATATTCAGGGCCTTGAGGATTTCTTCGGAGACATGGACTTTAAGGTTGCCGGTACACATGATGGTATTACAGCAATTCAGATGGATATCAAGATTCACGGTTTAACACCAGATATTATCCGTGAGGCAATTTCTCGTACAAAAGAAGCTCGTGAACATATCCTTACTGATGTTATGGAACCAGTAATCTCTACACCGAGAGACCACGTTGGAGAATATGCTCCAAAGATTATGCAGATGCATGTAGATCCAGATAAGATCAGCGAGATTATCGGAAAACAGGGAAAGACAATCAACGCAATCATTGATGAGACAGGCGTTAAGATTGATATTAATGATGAGGGAAGAGTAGATATCTGTGGTGTAGATCAGGTAATGATCGACAGAGCAATGGAAATCATTCGTCTTATCGTAGAACCTGTAGAAGCAGGCAAGATTTATGAGGGAGAAGTTGTTCGTATTATGAACTTCGGTGCATTTGTACAGTTAGCTCCAAATAAGGATGGCCTGATTCACATTTCTAAACTTTCTAAAGAAAGAGTAGAGAAAGTAGAAGATGTTGTTAATATCGGTGATAAAGTAAAAGTAAAAGTTCTTGAAATTGATAAGATGGGAAGAATTAATCTGGCACTTCGCGAGATTATCAAATAAATTATTTTTACGAGGGGGCAGTGAGGTTGGAGTTCCTTTTAGAACAAATCAGCCAGATTACGCATGGTGTTGTACTGAATAGGATAAAGCCAAAGATATTAAGTGAGGGAGCAGAGTATCCCATTCTTACGATTAGTCAGTTAATTGACGAGGAAAATGGAGTGTGGGATTATGAAGTTCCTACGGCTTTGGTTGATAAAAAAAAGGTGAAGAATTTAAATCTGGCAAAAGAGCATAGCATCGTAATCGGACTGACCTCCTTCCATCGTGCTGCCGTACTGGAGAAACAGCATGAGGGCAAGATTATCCCATCCAATTTTGTTTCGATAGAATTTCAGAATGGGATAATGGATCCCTATTACTTTGCATGGTATTTTAATGAACATCCAGAGATAAAAAGGCAACGGATGATTGCCATTCAGGGAAACTCTTCAGTTAAGGTATTATCTGTACACATGATTCGTCAATTGATGATTGAGTGTCCGAATTTATCAACGCAGATGTCAATTGGTAAGCTGTACTATTATCAGAAGCGGAAAAAAGTACTTCTTATGGAAAAGATGCGTTTAGAAGAGGCAGTTCTGACAGAAGAAATGATGCACCATTTAGAAAAATTATAAAAGGGGAAACGGATGGACGAAAAACAGTTACAATATGAATTTTTGTCAATTTTAAGTGAGAGTCATCCGGGTCTGACATTTGAGGAATACAGAGATAGTTGTGTGTTCCTCTTATTTTATCAGTATCTTTGTTTAAAACATGGTGACTCACTAGAAGAGGCTTATAAGCCGGGTGAATTAGTGAAGATGGCAATACGTGGAAAGCTTCAGGTAGCTTCCTTTTTAAAATTTATGGAATCCGCTTCCTCTTTTTTACATCTTTTGAATAAAGATTTTCAACTTACAGAATTTTCATTTTATAAAAGCCTTGAAAGAGTACATTCTTTAGAAAAACAAAAAAGTTATGCAAGATTTTTTCGTAAATTTCTAAAAAAAATTGATGGCTGGGATTGTAAAGAAGAATTGCTCAGGCAGTATCCAAAACTATTTATTTTGCTGATTGCAGAATTTGCAAAGTTAAAAAAAGATACCTATATATCGGAAGAACTAAGCGAACTGTATCATAAGTTTTTTTGCAGGCGATTTCATAAGAAAAAAGGAAAATGTAAAGTTTTATTTCCAGAATTTCAGTATGGTATTTTGGCATCTTCCATTATAAGTACAGAAAAAAATATAGAGATTTATGGCTATACAAAGGAACAGGAATATATTGATATTTTTACGATTGTATGTTATATGAGAGGAATTCCATTAGATTCCCTACATCTTTTCATGAAAAAGGACTGGAGAGCAATCAGAGATTTGCCAGATGGAGCAGATAATATCCTTATTTTTATGCCGGAAGGTGTAGAAGCAGGAGAATATATAGCTTCACCAAAACTTTCTCTTGGAAAAGAACAGTTTTATGCTGGAACGAAGGGGGAATTTCCATTTTTACTGACAGCAATTTCTTGTTTAAAAGAGAATGGATTTTTGGCGGCAGTTTTTCCTGGTGCGATGCTTTACCGGGAAGGAAGAGAAGCGCAAATTCGTAAGTATCTTGTGGAAGAATTGAATTGTCTTGATACAATAATGCTGCTTCCGGATTCCATATTTCACTCTATAGGGCAGGCCGAGGCAATTTTATTTTTCCAGATGAATCGAGAACGAAAAGATATCTTGTTTTTTGACTGCTCGGAGATAGAAAGTCTTGATAAGGAACAGATAGATACTATAGATCAGCTTTGGAGTGAGAGAAAGACAATTCCTGGATTGTGTGCCTGTGTGGAGAGGGATGAGATAGAAAAAAATGAATATAATCTTAATCTTCCCCGTTACATTACAAAAGTTGTGAAGGAAACAGCAATTGATATGGAAAAAGGTAAGGCACGGATCAGGGAAATTGAGCAGGAATTGCAGGAAATTGAAAACCGCATCGCAATTTATCGTAGAGAGTTAGGATTGTAAATCGGAAAGCAGACAGGGAGGAACACCATGCGAAAAAAGAAGAGGATACCTGTTAGTATCATGCTGTTAGTATTCTTATTTCTTCTGACAGGATGCACATTAGGGGGCACTAAGCAAGAGGCAGAGACAAAGGTAGATTATTATATCGGCGTGATAGATGATAATGCACCATATTATTACGAAGAAGATGGACTGCCAAAAGGATACTATGCAGATTTTGTTGCAGCAATGGCAAAAGAAGAACCATTTACTTATAAATTTGTTCCTGTAGATGCATCTTCTTATAATGAAAATCTTTCTAAGAAGTCTATAGATGGCTTTATCGGAGCGACAAATGCATCCTCAGGTAAGAATATTTTGGCAAGTAAGTCATTCTACACATCTAATATTTGTGTTTTAGCGCCAAAAAGTTCTAACATTTCGACTTTAAAACAAATAAAAGATAACAGTATTGCAGCACCTGCCGATACAGAAGAGGAAGTATTTGCGAAATATCTTGCAAATCGTTATAAGGGGCGGGCAGTTCCATTTTTGTCTGTAAAAGAAGCACTTTCAGATATTGAGGCTGGTAATACACAGATACTCGTTGCAGATAAGGAATATTATAAGCAGCACAAAGAAACATTTAAAAGTTGGAAGGTTCTTAAAACAAGCCATCGTTTTCAAAATGAACATCGGCTTTTTATGCAAAAAGATGGAAAGCTGCAGGAGATTTATTCTAAAGGAATAAAAGCTTTAGAGACAAACGGAAGTCTAGAGCATTTTTCAAACACGCTCTAAAGAATATTTTCACACAGGATTAAAAATAGATAAAACACCCAGGAATTATTAAAAAAGGATATAATTCTTAGGTGTTTTTTCTTTCAAAATGAGCATGCTAAAGGGAAAGCTGCTTTCGGAAAAATCGTTTTATAAGATTAGAGCGTGTTTGAAACATGCTACAGGTGTAAAAGATTTCGGAAGCACATGAAAATATAGAGGAGGATGCTCATGAATACGCAATTAGAAAGTTTACTAGAACTTGGAGAAGTATTACTGGAGAATAACGGGACGGGGCAACATATTTTATTTTTATCTGTTATCGGTGAGATAGAAGGGCATCATTTATCATCAGACAGAATAAAGACAACAAAATATGAACATTTATTACCGCTTCTTACCCAAGTACAGGATAATCAGGAGATAGATGGATTATTTCTCCTGATTAATACGGTGGGAGGCGATTGTTCCTGTGGCCTTGCGGCAGCAGAAATGATTGCATCTATCAAAAAACCGACGGTTTCTCTTGTGATTGGAGATAGTCATTCTATTGGAGTACCTCTTTCAGTAGCGGCAGATCGAACATTTATTGCACCGACGGCAACGATGATTCTGCATCCAGTACGACTGAATGGTACGATTATTGGTGCGCCGCAGACATTTGAATACTTTCGGCTGATACAGGATAGGATTGTTACATTTGTAGAAGCACATACAGGAGTTGCGAAAAGCAGGCTGGAAAGAATGATGATACGTCAGGGGATGATGGTAAAAGATTTAGGAACAATTCTTGTAGGAAAAATGGCGGTGGAAGAAGGAATTATTGATGAAGTTGGTGGTGTTTCTGAAGCGCTTTTCTGGCTGCATCAGGAGATTGAAAGAAGCAGGAAGAAAAGACAGGAGAAAAAATGATAGAAGAAAAAATGTGTTATTTATTTTAAGAACGCATCTTTTTTTCTGACGGTATTTGTGATATGATGATAAAGATATCAAACTTAGAAAATAAAGGTGTTATGTATGGCAAGTAATAAAACAAACGAGAATAAGATAAAACGAAAAACAACAAAGAAAGTCACAACAAAGAATAATGTGACCAGAAAAACTACAGCGAAAAATCATACTTCGGGAACCAGAAAAAACGCATCCCAAAAGGCAGAAGGAATTCCGATGAGCAGTGAGATTACGTTGGTTGTTGCTTTTGGTCTGGTCGTTCTTATGATGTTTAGTAATTTTGGACATTGTGGATTGATTGGAAAATGGCTGGCCAGCTTCTTTTTTGGTATTTTTGGCTGTGCCCAGTTTGTTATGCCGGTATTTTTCTTCCTTGGTATAACAATTTTGGTTGCCAATGATTACAGTACGTTGGCAATGAAGAAGTGTGGTGCGGGATTTGTCATTTTGATGGAAGTATCGGCCGTATCGCAGTTGTTATATAAAGATACGACAGTGACAGTGCATGATTTATTTTCTGTGGCGATTAATAATCATGCAACAGGAGGAATTATCGGGGGCGGAGTTGCGCTTTTATTAAGAGAGGGATTTGGAACAGCAGGAGCGATGGTTGTTCTTATCTGTGTATTTTTGCTCGCATGTATTTTGCTGACACAAAGATCTTTTGTTTCTTTCTTTAAAAAGATGGTTAAGAATGTGCGGGCTTCAAAAGAAGAGTGGGAAAAGTCTGCCGAGAAACGGCGTTTAGAAAGAGAAGCGGCAGCAGCAGAAGACAGATTTATCAATTTAGAAGAGGAAGAGGAATCTTCAGATAAGGCGACTTCATTTTTGAAGATGAAGAGTGGCTATAAGAAGACTTCGGATAAGAAAAGAGCAAAACAATGCGAAGAAAAGGTGAAAGAACTAGAAGAAAAGAAGGAGAAAAAGAACCCGAAAAAGCAGCCATCTACGTCAGCAGAACAAGAGAAAACAATAAAAAATATAAAGGTGAATGTTCCGGTGTTTACTTCCTCTGATGAGGTGAAAAGAAAGGATTGTGTAAGGGAACTTCATCCGCAGATTTATCCATTCACAGAAGAGGATGGGAAGACAGAACCATTTAAAGGTAAGTTAGATTTCAGTGCGTTTACATTCCCAGAGGAAAATACCTCATTAATTTCAGAACAGGCACAAGAGAGTACTTTAGAAGTGCAAGAAGAAAGCTATGCCCCACCATATAAAGAAAAGGGAGCATTCCATACTTCACTGCCAGAAGAAATCCGAATCAATGAAGATTTGGGTAGTTTGATAGAAGAAGTTTCTGAAAGTATTGTATCTGAGGCAGAAGCCATTTCGGAAGAAAATGTTTATCCGGATGCGGCTGATCAGGCGATTGAACAGAAAGAAGTCCCTGAGATAGAAGCAGTAAAGGATATGAAGGAAAAACAGGAAGAAAATGAGGAGAGCAGAATCTGGAAAAATGGGGCTGAGATAAAGCAAAGAGATACAGAAGCAAAAGATAATGCTTCGGAAGTTAACGATAGGGATATTGCCATTCAAGAAAAGCAAATGGCAAGGCAAGATACCATTAAGAAAGAAACAGCTCAGAAAGTATCATCTGTAGAAAGCAAAGAAGTAGTTCCAGATAGAAAGAAAGCAGAAGGAAAAGATTACCTGTTTCCTCCCGCAAGTCTTCTTATAAAAGAAGAACAGGGACACTCCTCTGGCCAGCAGCAGTATTTACAGGAAACAGCGCAGAAACTGTATGAGACATTAAAAAGTTTTGGAGTGAATGTGACAATTACAGATATAAGCTGTGGCCCTTCTGTTACGAGATATGAGATGTTCCCGGAACAGGGAACAAAGGTAAGTAAGATTCTTTCTCTGACAGACGATATTAAGCTGAATCTTGCAGCATCTGATATCCGAATCGAGGCACCGATTCCGGGAAAGGCAGCAATTGGAATTGAGATTCCGAATAAACATAATCAGACCGTACATTTTAGGGATTTGATAGAAAGTCAGACATTTAAAACATTTAAATCCAAATTGGCTTTTGCAGTTGGAAAAGATATTGGAGGAAAGACCGTAGTAACAGATCTTGCCAAGATGCCACATTTATTAATTGCAGGAGCGACAGGATCTGGTAAGTCAGTGTGTATCAATACTTTGATTATGAGCATTTTATATAAGGCAGCACCGGAAGAAGTCAAGCTTATCATGATTGATCCTAAGATGGTAGAATTAAGTATTTACAATGGAATTCCACATCTGCTTATTCCAGTTGTTACTGATCCGAAAAAGGCATCAGGAGCATTAAACTGGGCTGTAGCAGAAATGACAAATCGTTATAAGAAGTTTACAGAAACTGGTGTTCGTAATATTGAAGGTTACAATAAAAAGGTAAGGGAACTTCAGAAATCTGGAGAGATTGATCCAGAAACTATAAAAAAAATGCCACAGATTGTCATTATTATCGATGAGCTTGCAGATCTTATGATGGTGGCTCCTGGAGAAGTAGAAGATGCTATTGTAAGATTATCACAGCTTGCAAGAGCAGCAGGAATTCATCTGGTTATTGCAACACAACGTCCATCGGTTAATGTTATCACGGGGCTTATTAAGGCAAATGTACCATCAAGAATTGCATTCTCTGTTTCTTCTGGTGTAGATAGCCGTACAATTATTGATATGAATGGAGCCGAAAAGCTTCTTGGTAAGGGAGATATGCTCTTTTATCCGGCAGGATACTCTAAACCGGTGCGTGTGCAGGGGGCTTTTATTTCCGATAATGAGATTAGCGATGTGGTTACATTTTTAAAAGAAAATGAAGATGTGGCAGTATACGATACAGAAGTAACTGAAAAAATTGAAAATAAATTAAAGAGCAGTGCGGTTTCTCAGGAAAGAGATGAATATTTTGAAGCAGCAGCCCGCTTTGTTATTGAAAAAGACAAGGCTTCCATTGGAATGCTGCAGCGAATGTTTAAGATTGGATTTAATCGAGCAGCAAGAATAGTGGATCAGCTTTCGGATGCAGGAATCGTGGGTCCGGAAGAAGGAACAAAGCCGCGGAAAGTATTAATGTCTTCAGAACAGTTAGAATCCTATTTTGAGGAATATTTATAAAAATTGCAAAGAATTTGTAAAGAACTGGCGGCAGGACTTTACGAAATGAAAAATTTGTTGTATTATTAAATATCTTGTGGCTATTTAAAGTGAAGATAAATATCGTTAATGTGTTTACTTTTTGATTTTAAATAGGTACAATATCTATGTATAAATACATAATAAATGAAGAAAAGAGGAGATACTATGTCTTTAAGAATTGATGGAAAAAAGATATCTTCCGATATTAAAGAGGAATTAAAAGAACAGGTAAAGCTGTTAAAAGAAGAAGGCATTTCTGTATGTTTAGCTGTAATTCAGGTAGGAAGTGATCCTGCATCAAGCGTATATGTGAATAATAAAAAGAAAGCATGTGCGTATATTGGAATTGAGTCACAGGCTTATGAGCTTCCAGAAGAGACAACACAGGAAGAACTGCTTAGTTTAATTAGCCGTCTGAATAAGGATGATCATGTGAATGGTATTCTTGTACAGCTTCCAGTGCCTGCACATATGGACGAGAAAGAGATTATTCAGGCAATCTCTCCAGCAAAGGATGTTGATGGATTCCATCCACAGAGTGTAGGTGCTTTATCTACAGGAGAGCCAGGCTTTGTATCTTGTACTCCAGCAGGAATTATCCAGTTATTAAAACGTTCCGGCATCTCTATTGATGGAAAAGACTGCGTTGTTGTTGGGCGCAGCAATATCGTTGGTAAACCGATGTCCATGCTTCTTTTAAGAGAGAATGGAACGGTAACAATCTGCCATTCTCATACAAAAAATTTAAAAGAAGTATGCCAGAGAGCAGATATTTTAGTAGCTGCGATTGGAAAGCCAAAATTCTTTGATGACAGCTATGTAAAAGATGGGGCTGTCGTAATTGATGTAGGAATCCACAGAAATGAAGAGAATAAACTTTGTGGTGATGTTGATTATGATAAGGTAGTAGATAAAGTTTCTGCGATTACTCCTGTTCCAGGAGGAGTAGGCCCGATGACAATCGCCATGTTAATGAATAACTGCGTAGAAGCAGCGTTAAGGATGAATAACCGATGAAAAATGTATTATTTGTATCACTAGGATGCGACAAGAACCTCGTAGATAGTGAAAAGATGCTTGGACTTTTAAATGAAGCGGGATACCGTGTGGCACAGGAAGAGTCCGAGGCAGATGCGATTGTAGTAAATACTTGCTGTTTTATTCATGATGCGAAAGAAGAGAGTGTAGAAACGATTCTCGAGATGGCAGAATGGAAGAAAAAGGGCAGACTCAAGGCACTTATTGTAACAGGATGTATGGCACAGCGGTATCAGGATGAGATTCAGCAGGAGATTCCAGAAGTGGATGCAGTAATTGGAACAACGGGATATACAGAGATTGTTCCGATTCTTGATGAGATTCTTGCTGAGGCAGAGGCATCACAGAAAGAAGCTGCAGTAGAAGAACCCAAGGAGAAGTCCTTTGTAAACTGTTGTCCTTCTATTGATTTGCTTCCTGCTTCCTTAGCAGATAAACGTGTAGTAACAACTGGTGGATATACTGCTTATTTAAAAATTGCAGAAGGATGTAATAAGCGCTGTACATACTGTATCATTCCATATATTCGGGGACATTATCGTAGTTTCCCAATGGAAGATCTGTTAGAGGAAGCAAGAAAGCTTGCTGAGGGCGGGGTAAAGGAATTAATTCTTATTGCCCAGGAAACAACGGTTTATGGTATGGACTGTTATGGAAGAAAGGCACTGCCAGAACTTTTAACAAAACTTTGTGAAATCGAAGGAATTGAATGGATTCGTATTTTGTACTGTTATCCGGAAGAAATTACGGATGAATTGATTGCTGTAATGAAGAAAGAGAAGAAGATTTGTCATTATCTTGATATTCCAATTCAGCATAGTGAGGATACGATATTAAAGCGTATGGGCCGCCGCACCAATAGAGCAGAATTAGTTTCTCTTGTAGAGAAGTTAAGGAAAGAAATACCGGACATTGTTCTTCGTACAACTTTAATTACTGGTTTTCCTGGTGAGACCGAAGAAGAATTCAAAAATATGGTGGACTTTGTAGACAGTATGGAATTTGACCGACTTGGTGTATTCCCATACTCAGCAGAAGAAGGAACAAAAGCTGCAGAGATGGACGGTCAGATTACAGAAGAAGTAAAGGAAAGCCGCCGGGATGAGATTATGGCATTACAGCAGGAGATTTCTGCTGATAAAGCTGCAAGTCGAATTGATGATGAAATGTCCGTTTTAATAGAGGGTTACTTATATGAAGACGATATCTATATTGGAAGAACTTATATGGATGCGCCGAAGGTAGACGGAAATGTATTTGTCCGGGCGGAGGAAGAATTGATTTCCGGTGATATCGTTCCTGTTCGCATTACGGGAGCAAATGAATATGATTTGATGGGAGATGTTATTTATGCCGATGAATTTACCGAATAAGCTTACAATTGTAAGAATCATTATGATTCCATTTTTTGTATTTTTCCTGTTAACAGATTTCGTTGCAGGTTCTAAATGGATCGCTACAGTACTGTTCTGTGCAGCTAGTATTACAGACTTTTTAGATGGACATATTGCAAGAAAGTATAATCTTGTCACAAATTTCGGGAAATTTATGGATCCTTTGGCGGATAAACTGCTTGTTTGTTCGGCAATGATCTGCCTGATCCCTTCCGGAAAATTAACTGCAGCGATTGTGATCATCATTATTGCAAGAGAGTTTATTATCAGCGGCTTTCGTCTTGTGGCCTCTGACAACGGGATCGTGATCGCGGCAAGCTACTGGGGCAAATTCAAAACAGTATTCCAGATGGCAATGATCATTGTACTTATTGCAGATTTAGGAGGCGTCTTTGATCTGATCGGGGAAATCCTTATTTGGGTAGCAGTGGCGCTTACGATCATTTCTTTGATTGATTATGTGTGGAAAAATAAACAGGTACTTACACAGGGTGGGATGTAATTATGTATCTTGAATGGTATTTAAAAGAAAAAACAGCATATGAAAAAACTTTGGAAGAAACGGTAGTAGAACTCTTATCTGAGAAACAGCTTCATGTGACGACAGCAGAATCCTGTACAGGAGGATTGATTGCAGGAACACTCGTAAATGCAGCAGGAGCGTCAGCCGTGCTAAATGAAGGATACGTCACTTACTCAAATGAAGCGAAAGAACGTCTTCTTGGAGTATCTCATGAGACGCTTGAAACTTATGGTGCAGTCAGCGAACAGACCGCGAAAGAGATGGCGAAGGGAGCGGCAAAGGCAGCGAATGCCGAGGCGGCTCTTAGCGCAACCGGAATTGCGGGACCGGGCGGAGGAACAGAAGACAAGCCTGTAGGACTTGTGTATATCGGATGTTATCTGAATGGGAAGATAACGGTAAAAGAATGTCGTTTTCATGGAAATCGGATGGAAAACAGAGTTCATACAGTTGAGACTGCACTTGAGATGTTGAAAGAAGCGTTGCTGAGAGAGTAGAAATCCCGAAAACAAAACGATATCAAAAATTCTAAATAATATCATAAAAATTTTAAGTGAAAACTTTGTCAAAGTTTGATTGACGAATGAAGCAATTTATGAGAAAATAAGATAGGTATGGCACGAGTATGTGTTCGTATGCAGAAGAAAATCATAGATATTGAAAGGAGTTTTAACATGATTTATTCACATGAAGTAGAAATGATGTGTCCGGTAGCGCAGGGCGCAAATCACGGACCGGCTCCGATCCCGGAAGAAGCAAAATGGGTGAAAGCGAAAGAAGTAAAGGATATTTCCGGTTTGACACATGGCATTGGCTGGTGTGCTCCGCAGCAGGGTACATGTAAATTGACTCTGAACGTGAAAGACGGTATTATTCAGGAAGCGCTTGTAGAGACAATCGGATGTTCGGGAATGACACATTCCGCAGCTATGGCATCTGAGATCCTCCCGGGCAAAACAATCTTAGAGGCACTTAACACAGACCTTGTCTGTGATGCGATCAATACAGCAATGAGAGAACTGTTCCTGCAGATCGTATACGGAA
>OGRC01001793.1_pt1 | contig 13187 bp, 12 predicted proteins | sample 1553431 | NCBI WGS metagenome assembly OGRC01 (sample SAMEA2580064, study PRJEB22360) | human gut metagenome | biome: human gut; feature: human-associated habitat; material: faeces | place: Denmark | collected 2008/2010
TTGTATCTATGGAAGAGACTGGAACATACGGATACAGGATTACGCAGGATGTAAGGAAAGTGATCGAAGTATCGGAGTCAACATTGTATCCGGTTTTGCGAAGACTTCAGAAAGACGAGTATCTGGAAGTGTACGACAGACAGTTTGAAGGGAGAAACAGGCGGTATTATAAGATCACTTCAAAAGGGATGCAACAATTAGATTTTTATAAGAAAGAATGGGAAACTTATACCCGGAAGGTCAACGCGATCTTTCACGGGATGATCGTGAATGAGGAGATTTCAGAATCAGATCGGAAGTAAAAGACGCCAAACCGGAGCAGATGAATAGAATTGGAAAAACAGGCAACACTTCTTTGCAAAGAAATGAAAGGAGCAGTTGTATGTCGGGAAAAAAATCAAAAAAGATCGATTTGGCAAACCTTGATCCGGAAGAAAAATTAAAATACGAAGTAGCGGAAGAATTGGGACTTCTCGATAAAGTGATGGCAGAGGGGTGGAAATCCCTTACATCGAAAGAAACGGGAAGGATCGGAGGGCTTGTAACAAGAAAGAAAAAAAGCAGTCGGGCAGATCAGACATAGCAGAAGAATAAACAAAAACGGCAGAACGGGGCATTGAGAAAGCGGCGAAGGGCGGAATATTTCTTTACAAAGACAAGCAAATTTGATAAAATTGTACATCCGAGGGAGACGACAGGTGATGTGTATGAAAGAAAAAATAACTGTTTTGAGTACAGAAATGGACTGCCTGACAGCGAAAGAAGCTATGGTGAAGGCAATCGCGTTTATGGAGAGAGAGTCGGCTGATATCATAGAGATCCTATCCATGAGCACTCTGATGAGTGTGCGGGATGAAGAAGAATGGGAAAAAACGATATCCGGGTTTGGTCTGATGCTTCCGGGGGAGACAGAGATCCTTGAAGCAGCAGGGGAAACGGACAGAGTGAAGCTGAGAGAAGCAGACAATCAGACATTTATAAAAATGTTTATGAAATATCTTCAAAGGAACAGAAAAAAAGTATTTCTGCTTGCAGACTCCGAGGAGAAGCTTGCATCTGTCGAGCATGCGATGAAGTATTATGATAAAGGGATCTGTCTGACGGGACATGCGCTGATCCGGGAAGGTGAAAACAGAGAAGAAGATGTAGTAAACGAAATCAACGGAACCGAAACAGACTGTATTTTATCCGTGCTGCAGTCGCCTTATCAAGAACAGTTCATCGCGAAATATCAGGCTCTTTTGAATGTGAAGACGTGGTTCGGATGCGGATCGCTGCTGGAAAAAAGTTATGGTGAAAGAAAGCTTTCCAAAAGACTTTCCCGCTTTTTCTTAAAAAAGAGATTTCATCTGTTAGTAGGAAAGCAGCAGAAAAAGACGAAATAGACAAATGCTGGACAAAGTGTCTATATTTGGAATTTGTGAACAATGTATAAGATGTAAAATATGAATTTTTTGTAAAATGTCTGAGGAAATGCATAAAAAATATGTATTTCCTCTTTCTTTTTTTGCTGTTTTGCATTAATATAATACATGAGTCTAAGAAAGATGATTTTTTTCGCTTTTTAAGTTTGTGAAAAATGTACATGATATAATTCCAAAGAGTGGAGGAAAAAGAATGATTTCAAATCAGATACTTCAGAATACGATCGATGGACTGAAAGGAATTTCCAAAGTTGATTTTGCTGTATTGGATACAGAAGGAAAGGAATTGGCTGCTACATTTGATAATGTACAGGAAAGAAGCGGCGCGGTGCTCTCGTTTGTAGAATCGCCGGCTGACAGTCAGGTAATACAGGGATGCCAGTTCTTTAAGATCTTCGATGAACAGAGACTGGAATATGTTCTTTTGGCAGAGGGAGACAGCGAGACGGCATACATGCTCGGAAAAGTTGCGGCATTTCAGGTTCATAGTCTTCTTATCGCTTATAAAGAACGATTTGATAAAGATAATTTTATTAAAAACCTGTTGCTGGATAACCTGCTTTTGGTAGATATTTATAATCGTGCAAAAAAATTACATATTGACACAGAGGTAAAACGTGTTATCTTTATTATTGAGACATCACACGAAAAGGATAATGCTGCGCTTGAGAACGTAAGGAATCTTCTCGGCGGAAAATCAAAAGATTTTATTACCGCAGTCGATGAGAAGAATATTATCGTAGTGAAGGAACTTGCAGAAAAGGATGGCGCAAAAGAGCTTGAGAAGATGGCGAAGTCAATGTTTGATATGCTGCGTGAAGACACGAAGGACGAGAAGATCCGCATTGCGTACGGTACGATCATCAGCGATATCAAGGAAGTTTCCAAGTCTTATAAAGAAGCGAAGCTCGCTCTTGACGTAGGAAAGATCTTCTTTGCAGAGAAAGATGTCGTTGCATTTACGACGCTTGGCATCGGACGTTTGATCTATCAGCTCCCGATCCCGCTGTGTAAGATGTTTATCAAGGAGATTTTCGAGGGGAAATCACCGGATGATTTTGACGAGGAGACATTGACGACGATCAATAAGTTTTTTGAGAACAGCCTCAATGTGTCAGAGACATCCAGACAACTGTACATTCACAGAAATACTCTTGTATACAGACTGGACAAGCTTCAGAAGAGCACAGGACTCGATCTTCGCGTCTTCGAAGATGCGATTACATTTAAGATCGCGCTTATGGTCGTAAAATATATGAAATACATGGAATCATTAGAGTATTGATCTATATTCATACAGGAGTATAAATAATTAGGAGGAACTTATGATTGAATTAAGAAACGTGACGAAGGAGTACTCCAAGGGAAATGCTGCCCTTAACGGAGTCTCTGTGAAAATCGAACGGGGAGAATTCGTTTTCATCGTCGGGGACAGTGGTTCGGGAAAATCTACCCTGATCCGTTTGATCATGAAAGAATTGAACCCGACTGAGGGTACGATCATCGTGAACGGGCAGAATCTGAACCGGATGAAGCACAAGAATATCGCAAGATACAGAAGAGGTTTAGGAGTTGTGTTTCAGGACTTCCGTCTTTTAAAAGACAGGAATATTTATGAGAATATCGCATTTGCCCTGCGTGTGACAGAGACACCGACGAAGGTGATCAAGAAAAAGGTTCCGGCAGCGCTTTCACTGGTCGGACTTGCACAGAAATACAAATCATTTCCGAAGGAACTGTCAGGAGGAGAGCAGCAGAGAGTTGCAATCGCAAGGGCGATCGTAAATGAACCCGCTATTTTGTTGGCAGACGAGCCTACGGGAAACTTGGACCCAACGAACTCATGGGAGATTATGAGCCTTTTGAAAGAGGCGAATGAAAGGGGAACGACAGTGCTTGTCGTGACACATAACCAGGAGATCGTAAACGAGATGAACGAGCGCGTGATCACTATGAAACAAGGTGTGATCGTCAGTGATGAACAAAAAGGTGGGTATATAGATGAGGATTAGTACATTTGGATACGTCGGAAAACAGGGCGTTAAGAATATCTGGAGAAACAAGATGTTTTCACTCGCATCCATTGCGACAATGTCAGCTTGTATCTTCTTGTTTGGATTATTCTTTTCGATCATTGTAAATTTTCAGTATATTATAAAAACAGCGGAGGAAGGCGTCGCGATTACTGTATTCTTTGACGAAGACGCTACGGATTCAGAGAAGAAAGCAATCGGAGAGGCGCTGGAGTCACGCGAAGATGTGGCAGAAGTAAAGTACATATCGGCAGAGGAAGCGTGGGAAGAGTTCCAGAAACAGTATTTTGCTGATAATCCGGAGCTGGCAGAAGGGTTTAAAAACGATAATCCGCTTGCATCTTCGGATAACTACGAAGTATATATGAAGACATCGGAAGATAATAAGAGTCTTACAGCGAGAAGCCGTTCTCTTTCCGAGACGCAGAAAGAACTTGTTTCTTATGCGAAAAAACTGGATGGTGTGCGTGAAGTGAATAAGTCGGATGTAGTGGCGAAGATGCTTTCAAGTGTGAATACGCTTGTAGCTGTTATTTCAATCGCAATTATCATTATTCTTCTTGGAGTTTCCATCTTCCTGATCAGTAATACGGTTACGATGGGTATTACCGTCAGAAAAGAAGAGATCGCGATTATGAAGTATATCGGAGCGAAAGATTTTGTTGTTCGTTCTCCGTTCGTTATCGAAGGTCTTATCATCGGTATTTTCGGTGCGGCAATCCCGCTCGTTCTGTTGTACTTCCTGTATGACAAAGCAGTTGAGTACATTATGATGAAGTTTAGTATTCTTGAGAATATTATTACATTCCTTCCGGTATCGTCTGTATATCAGATTTTACTTCCGATCGGTGTAGTGATGGGAATCGGAATCGGTTTCCTCGGAAGTTTCTTTACGGTGCGTAAACATCTGAAAGTGTAGGAGGTATACACGATGAAGTGTAGAATGAAGAGGGTGGCGAGTCTATTTCTTGCGTTGTCACTGTGTGCCGGAATGACGATGAATGTAGGCGCCGTTACCGTTCAGGAAGCGGAGAATAAAGCGGACGAGCTGGAAGGCAAAAAGGAACAGGCTCAGGAAGAGGCGAAAGATCTCACAGAAAAGTTAAAAGAGATCGTTGCCGATATGGAAGAAACGCAGGAGAAACTGACGGAAAAGGAAGAAGAGATCGAACAGGTTGAAAATGAACTTGTTCAGGCTCAGATTGATGCGAACGATCAGTATGAGAGAATGAAAGTTCGTATCAAATATATGTATGAGAGCGGGAATACCCAGTTTGTAGCTGTCCTTGCCGAGAGCAAGAATATGGGTGACTTTCTGAATAAGGCAGAATATATTTCCCAGATTTCAGAGTATGACAGAGACGAGCTTATAAGGTATCAGGATACGGTCGAAGAGATCAAAGTGAAAGAAGAAGAAGTTCAGGCAGAATATGAAGAACTGAATACGCTTCAGACAAAGCTTGTTAGTCAGCAGACGGAAGTTCAGACGATGATCGATGCGAACAAGGAAAAGCTTGATAATATCCAGTCAGAGATCGATGCGAATGCGGTTGCATTGGAAAAGGCGAAAGAGATTGAACGGATACAGAAGGAGCAGGCGGGAAATAATTATATTCCGTCAACAGGTGGAAATGTCGTAAGTGGAAATGGATATTTTACGCATCCGTGTCCGGGCATGTCTTATCAATCCAGTTATTTCGGTGAGATCAGACCGTATGAGATCGGCGGACATAAAGGGCATGATTATGCGGCTCCTACCGGAACACCTACATATGCGGCTGCCGCAGGAACGGTTGTAATCGCAGGATTTAGCAACAGCGCCGGAAATTGGGTTGTTATCAATCATGGAAATGGACTTGTGACAAAATACATGCATCACAGCGCGCTTTGTGTCAGGGCAGGGCAGTATGTGGAAAAAGGTCAGCCGATCGGATATGTGGGAAGTACGGGACAGTCAACCGGACCGCATCTTCATTTTCAGGTAGAGCTGAATAATGTAGCTGTTAATCCTGATTTGTATCTGTAGATTTATCGTGTGTATGTATAGAGTGGCAGATGCAGATAGGATTTGGTAAATGGAATTTAGTATATGGGAGATGTCCTGTATATGGTATAAGAGGGGAGACAAGGCAGAGCTCGATCTGTTTTGTCTTTCTTCTGTATAGGAAAAAGTTTGGGTGACGTTTTATAAAAGCAGAATGGGAAAATGAAACAGTTATATAATAGATAGAGACAAAATGAAACAAAACCGATGAATGTATGAAGATGGGGTGAATGGAAACAGTATGGATCAGAATAGGAGTCAAAGAGAACCAAACGAAATGAATCAGGAGCAGTTGAACAGAAGAGAACCGGGAACAGACAGTGGGAAGAAAAAAAGCCGGTTCGGTGTAGGCGTTCTTGTAGGAATTGTGATCGGCGCCGTTTTGTTTACCGGAATATGGGGCGTTGGAAGGATGACGGTTTCTGTATTACGAAGAGGCAATTTTGGAACGGAGAGTACGTCAAAATCAGATGTAGAACATAAATTGGACCGACTGAATGCATTGATTGAAAAGTATTATCTGTATGAGGATGAGATTGATAAAGACGCGCTTGTGGAAGGAATTTATTCGGGATATGCAGGCGCGCTTGGCGATCCGTACACAGAATATTATGATGAGCAGGAGACGAAAGAACTCTTTGAATCAACGAATGGAGAGTTTTCTGGAATCGGCGCTTCCATGTCGAAATTGCAGGGAACAGATGAGATTACGATCATCAATGTGTATAAGGATTCTCCGGCGGAGAAGGCAGGATTGAAAGCCGGAGATGTTTTGTATAAAGTAGACGGCAAAGAAACGGCAGGATATGAGCTGGATACCGTCGTTTCATGGATCAAAGGTGAGAAAGGAACGTCGGTCGTGCTTTCAGTATTAAGAGATGAAAAGGAAGTGGAAGTGACGGCGGTTCGGGATACGATCGAAGTGCAGACCGTTGTGTATGAGATGGAAGAAGATCAGATCGGATATATCGCTGTAAGTGAGTTTGACAGTGTAACATATCATCAGTTTGAAGCAGCTCTTGAGGATCTTGAAGCGCAGGGGATGAAAGGACTTGTGATCGATCTTCGGAATAATCCGGGCGGAAACTTTGAGACGGTAACGGATATGCTGAAACTGCTTCTTCCGGAAGGCGTGATCGTGTCAACGAAAGATAAAAACGGAAATGTAGAAGAAGTTACATGTGATGGAACGAATGAATTTGATAAACCGCTGGCTGTTCTTGTAAATCAGTACAGCGCCAGTGCGTCTGAAATCTTCAGCGGAGCTGTGCAGGATTATGGAGTAGGGAAGATCGTCGGCATGACGACGTATGGAAAAGGCGTTGTCCAGCAGCTTATGGATCTCGGCGACGGAACGTGTTTGAAGATGACGATTGCAGAATATTATACGCCGAACGGACGGAGCATCAACGGGAAAGGCGTTGAGCCGGATGTAGAAGTTGAGTATGAATATGATGAAAATAATCCTGAAGCAGATTCACAGCTGGAGAAAGCTTTGGAAGTCGTGAAAGATCAGATGTAAAAGCAGAAGACTGCTAAAGAAAAAAGCGGAACAGTCATCCACACTGTTTCGCTTTTTTTCTTTAAAGAATTAATTATTCAAATCGGTTTTCTTGAATTGGTTCTCTTATATTATGTCCTGTTTTTCGGAGTGTTTCTGTGATAATATCACTTAGTATGGGAGTTTTGTGATATGATCACACGGGCTCATCGGCAGTGTTTTGTTTTGGACTTTTCGCTTTGCAGATGAGCTGAGTCATTGTTCCCATGGGACAGTAAACACACCAGCTTCTCGGTTTGAACAAGATCATTGTCACTAAACCAAGTACGGTAGAGGTAAGCATAACGCTGTAAAATCCAAAAGCGAATTGTGCGACGCCGGGGTGGAAGACTGTACCGTGATATGCCCAGTTCCATGGAAGAGAGAAAGTCCACAAAAGCGTAACCGCCTGTTTTAGGCTGCGGACGTTTGCAAATACAAGTCCTGTGTTCCAAAGCATCTGGAAAAACATAATAAAGAAAAAGATTAAAAATCCATAACGGAACCATTTACTTTTCATCCAGCGTGGAATATCTTTTTTTCTGGAAAGCCCGAAACGGCCGCCGATCAGACCGAAGAGCTGCCCTCTTCCACAGTAGCGGTTGCAATATCCCTTTGTTCCTTTTGCAAGAGAGATAATCAAAGGGATGAAGAAACAGAGAAGTCCGATCCATGCAAAGAGGATGTTGAAAAATCCGAGGATCAAATAAGCAAGGGATACGATCCACAGATAGTCATACCAATGTTTTTTCATAACTGTACCTCCTTGATCGCGATGACAGATGCCGGACATTCGACAGAACATTTTCCGCAGCCGACACATTTTTCGGGATTGATCTTAGCCACGATCCCCCTGAAGATTTCGATGGCGTTCATCGGACAGACTTTGACGCAGCATCCGCATGCCACGCAGTCACTTTCCGAGACGAATGCTTTTCTTTTTTTTCTGATTTTCTTTTCCGCAGTTTTTTCCATGACGGACCTCCTAACAATTTTGTTTTATCAATATAGCATGCAGCAGCAGATGTTTCCGTGATATAATCACGCAGCAGCAGAAGATTCTCTTTTATACATGACGAAACGTTCAAACTTTGATATAGTAAGGAAGTATGAAAAATCAAGTATAAGGAGTCAGGGAGATGGATATATTAATTGTTATGTGTATTGGGATTATTGCAGGGCGTTTTTCTTTTCTGCGGCGCGGAAAAAAGATAAATGAATACTTTTCCCTGCTCTGCACATTCGTTTTAATCTTTTCTATGGGAGTGATGCTTGGAAAGAAGGAGAATTTCTTTGAAGAACTGTCATCGCTTGGTCTGACAAGCTTTCTGTTCTTTCTCATTCCGACGGCGCTTTCTATCCTCTTTGTCTATGTACTGACAAGAGTTTTTATGAAGAAAGAAAAATAAGTTGTCAGGAAGAAAATAAGATTTTGGGAAAGAAGGGTTGAAGATGATTGTTTTTCTAACAATATTGTCCTTACTGTCAGGACTCGCTTATGGTTATTTCGATGTGGAAAGCAGCTTCATTACTGCCATTACGCAGAACACGAATATTGTTTTATATTTGTTAATGTTTTCCGTTGGGATAAGTATCGGAATGTATGACGGGATCATGCAAAAAATACGCGAATATCATATTAAGATTTTTATTATTCCGATCGGGATTATCATCGGTTCTCTTTTGGGAGGTGTGCTTTGTTCTGTCATTATTAAAATGCCGGCAGGAGAAGCGACGGCGATCGCAAGCGGACTGGGATGGTACAGTCTTTCAGGTGCGACGATCAGTAAAATGGTAGGAGCGGAAGCAGGAAGCATTGCTTTTTTGAGTAACCTTATGAGGGAAATCTTTTCTTTTTTTATTATTCCGTTTTTGGCGGTGCACTTTAATTATTATACATGCATCGCTCCGGCTGGAGCGACCAGTGAAGATACGACGCTTCCTGTCATGTTAAAATATACAAATGAAGAGACGGTCGTACTGTCTGTTTTAAATGGTGTGATCTGCTCTTTTTGTGTACCGATCCTTATTTCGTTTTGTTTAAATATAAGATAAGAAACAGAATAATATCCGGGGGACGAGTCAGAAGATTTATGCTTTTTAAAGAAGCCGGGTTATAAAAATATGAAAAAAATTAGCACTCGATGCTTGACAGTGCTAACAACAAGTGCTATATTCCTAATAGAACACGAAAACAAAGGAGGGATTAGCATGAATATAAACAGATTTACACAAAATTCACTTCAAGCGGTGCAAAACTGCGAGAAGATCGCCGCAGATAACGGGAATCAGGAATTGGCGCAGGAACATTTACTGTATGCGCTGCTTACACAGGATGACAGTCTGATCTTAAAATTGTTTGAAAAGATGAATATTCAAGGTCAGCTTTTGATCAACAGAGTGGATCAGGCGATCGGAAAGCGTCCAAAAGTTCAGGGCGGTCAGCTTTTCGTAGGGCAGGATCTGAACAATGTGTTGATCCATGCCGAGGATGAGGCGAAACAGATGGGAGACGAATACGTTTCCGTAGAGCACCTTTTCCTTTCCCTGTTAAAATATGCAAGTAAAGAGATGAAACAGATCTATCGGGAATTTGGTATCAGCCGGGAAGGATTTCTGCATGCACTGTCTACTGTCAGAGGCAATCAGAGAGTGACAAGCGATCATCCCGAAGCGACTTATGATACGCTGAACAAATACGGACAGGATCTGGTAGAACGGGCAAGGGATCAAAAGCTTGATCCGGTGATCGGTCGTGACGAGGAGATCAGAAATGTGATCCGCATTCTTTCCCGTAAGACGAAAAACAATCCGGTGCTTATCGGAGAACCTGGAGTCGGAAAGACAGCGGTCGTGGAAGGCCTTGCTCAGCGGATCGTCAGCGGAGACGTTCCCGAAGGACTGAAAGAGAAGACGATCTTCTCTTTGGATATGGGTGCTCTTGTTGCAGGTGCAAAGTATCGGGGAGAGTTTGAGGAACGTCTGAAAGCAGTTCTTGAAGAAGTGAAAAACAGTGATGGAAAGATCATCCTGTTTATTGATGAGCTGCACACGATCGTTGGAGCAGGAAAGACGGACGGCGCTATGGATGCCGGAAATATGTTAAAACCGATGCTTGCAAGAGGTGAACTTCACTGCATCGGAGCAACAACGCTTGATGAGTATCGTCAATATATCGAGAAAGACGCGGCTTTGGAACGTCGTTTCCAGCCGGTTTTGGTTGACGAACCTACGGTGGAAGACGCCATTTCTATTTTGCGCGGACTGAAAGAGCGTTATGAAGTATTTCACGGAGTGAAGATTACAGACAGCGCCCTTGTGGCTGCGGCTATGTTGTCGAACAGATATATTTCAGACCGTTTTCTGCCGGACAAAGCGATCGATCTTGTCGATGAAGCCTGCGCGCTTATCAAGACAGAACTGGATTCCATGCCGACAGAGCTGGATGAACTAAGAAGAAGGATCATGCAGCTTGAGATTGAAGAAGAAGCATTGAAAAAAGAAGAAGACCGATTGAGCCGTGAACGTCTGGAGCATTTGCAGGAAGAGCTGGCAGGGCTGAAAGAAGAATATGCGGGCAAAAAGGTACAGTGGGACAATGAAAAGCATTCTGTTGAACGGGTACAGAAAATCCGTGAAGAGATCGAGCAGGTAAATAAAGAGATCAGTAAGGCGCAAAGAGAGTATGATCTGAACAAAGCCGCAGAACTGCAGTACGGAAAACTTCCTCAGCTTCAGAAACAGCTTGAAGAAGAGGAAGAGAAGGTGAAAGAAAAAGAGCTGTCGCTTGTTCATGAAGCAGTGACAGATGAAGAGATCGCAAGGATCGTTTCCAGATGGACAGGAATTCCTGTAGCGAAATTAAATGAAAGTGAAAGAAATAAAACACTTCACCTTGCGAATGAACTTCACAAAAGAGTGATTGGTCAGGACGAAGGGGTCGAACTTGTAACAGAAGCGATCATTCGTTCCAAAGCCGGAATCAAAGACCCGGGCAAGCCGATTGGATCGTTCCTTTTCCTCGGACCGACAGGCGTAGGAAAGACAGAACTGGCGAAAGCTTTAGCACAGAGTCTGTTTGACGATGAGAATAATATGGTGCGGATTGACATGAGCGAGTATATGGAAAAATATTCCGTGTCAAGACTGATCGGAGCGCCTCCGGGATATGTCGGATATGACGAGGGCGGTCAACTGACGGAAGCCGTTAGAAGAAAACCGTATTCGGTCGTACTGTTTGACGAGGTGGAAAAGGCGCATCCTGACGTATTCAATGTATTGCTGCAAGTGCTGGATGACGGAAGAATCACGGATTCACAGGGACGTACTGTAGATTTTAAAAATACGATCCTGATTATGACATCCAATATCGGTGCAGGTTATCTGCTGGACGGCATAAACGAAGACGGAACAATCGCGGAAGATGCACAGAGTATGGCGATGAATGATTTGAGAGCTCATTTCAGACCGGAATTTTTGAACCGTCTTGATGAGATCATTATGTTTAAACCATTGACGAAAGAAAATATTCGTGCGATTATTGACTTGTTAGTAGCAGATGTAAACAGACGGCTGGAAGAAAAAGAGCTGACGATCGAGCTGACAGAAGCGGCAAAAGACTGTGTCGTAGAGGGCGGATACGATCCGATGTACGGGGCAAGACCGTTGAAGAGATATCTGCAGAAAAATGTAGAGACACTGGCTGCGCGGCTGATTCTTGCCGGAAATGTCGGAAGAGAAGATACGATCCTGATCGATGCGGCAGACGGAAGACTGAAAGCAGATGTGAAGCGGATAAACAGTGCAGGCGGACACGAAGTATAAGCCAAATATGAGAAATTCAGAAAGAAGAGAGCCTGCACAGTGCCGGTGCGTGAAAGGATGACGCAAGTGACACCGATTATCTTTCATATTGATGTAAATTCGGCTTATTTGAGCTGGACGGCTGTAGAACAATTAAAAAACGGTGCAAAAGTGGATATACGCGAGATTCCGGCAATCATCGGCGGAGATCAGAAATCCCGTCACGGCGTTGTCCTTGCGAAATCCACTTCTGCAAAAAAATATGGCATCCGCACAGGGGAACCTGTTGCGAATGCCTTTCGCAAGTGTCCGAATCTTGTGATGTATCCGCCGGATCATCGAATGTATCGGGAGAAAAGCAGACAGATGATGGAATATTTAAAGACATTTACGAAGGAGATCGAGCAGGTCAGCGTAGATGAATGCTATATGGATTTCACAAAAATCAGCGACAGATACAGCTCGCCCATCGACGGAGCGATCGAGATCAAAGACGGAATCAGGAAGAATTTCGGATTTACGGTAAATGTCGGGATCTCAACGAACAAATTACTTGCGAAAATGGCGTCAGATTTTGAGAAACCGGATCGGATACACACGTTATTTCCGGAGGAGATAAAAGTAAAGATGTGGTCCCTTCCGATCGGGGATCTTTATATGGCAGGAAAATCCAGTGTGCAGGTTTTGAAAAAACTGGAGATCAACACGATCGGGGCATTGGCGCAGTCAGATCCTGAACTGATCGCGCTTCATCTGAAAAGTCATGGAAGGATGCTGTGGGAATTTGCAAACGGGATCGGTGCATCGGCTGTTCAGTCAGAACCGGAAGAAGCGAAAGGAATCGGAAATTCCACTACTCTTAGAGAAGATGCGCAGACGTTGGAAGACGTATGCCCGGTATTTGAAGAATTGGCAAAGAGCGTTGGAAGACGCTTGAAGAAAGCGGGAAAAAAGGCGAAAATGGTCAGTATGGAGATCAAATATTATGATTTTCGGACAGCTTCCCATCAAAAACAGCTTTTAAAACCGACCAATGAAGATCAGGTTCTTTATGAGACTGCCTGCCAGTTGTTCAAGGAGATATGGAGCGGAGAACCGGTTCGTCTGCTTGGGATCCGGACGGCGAAATTATCTGCGGAATCAGAACCGGAACAGATGACATTGTTTGATATGGAATTGCCGCAGCCGCCGGATGAGAAGCATCAAAGGCTGAATGCGGCGATGGAGGCGATCCGGAAGCGTTATGGAAACGATGCGGTCAAAAAGGCAAGCCTGATGAAAAAGACGGACGGAACAGTACGGACGTGCCATGTGGCAAGCCTATGTAAACGATGGCGAGAACC
>OGRC01001799.1_pt1 | contig 13122 bp, 11 predicted proteins | sample 1553431 | NCBI WGS metagenome assembly OGRC01 (sample SAMEA2580064, study PRJEB22360) | human gut metagenome | biome: human gut; feature: human-associated habitat; material: faeces | place: Denmark | collected 2008/2010
TCAGCATAGATACGGTTTGTTTTGCTGGTTCAATCTGAGCCTGCTGTTCTTCTTGTTTCTTCTGAGCTTTCTTTCCAAAGAAATAAAGAGCAATCAGAGCACCGATCAGGATGATCAGGATTACAAGAAGGACGATGGTAAGTGTACTCATAAATACCCTCCTCAATATGTAAATTTACAAACTAATGTCATGCGAAATATATTCTAACATCATTTATTACAAAAGGCAAACAAATTCAGGAAAATTCCATGAAGAACAGGAAAAGATATGGAAATACAGCGGGCAAACAGGTATAATAGAAACATATTTCTTATATGTGGAACATGTAAAAATCAGCAGGCTGTAATAAAATACACCGATTTACGGGTATACTAGGAATTACAGAATAAACCATACAGGGAGTTAGTATGAGGGAGACAGTGAACAACAATACAGATACAGGCCAGGAGGGCGGATATACAGATGTGACCGAGGATACAGACCGTGAGCTGAGGGAGAGGCGCCGCCAGCGCAGACTGAGACGCCAGAAGAGGGAGCGAAGGAAAAAGCTTATGATCCTTGGTGCGACAGGTATTATTACGATCGTAGTAGTGGCTGGGGCAGTAAGGGGGATTGCAGGTTTTATCAGTCACAGCGGCACACAGTCGACATCTTCTGTGAAAGAGACACAGAAGAAAGAAGATTCACAGGAAGTCCCGGCGGAGCAGCAGGGACCAAGTGCAATGGAGCAGGCGAAGCTTCTGGCCACGCAGTATGATTATCAGAGTGCGATCGATCTTCTTAAGAAACAGTCGGATTACGAGAGCAATACTGACATGCAGAATGCGGTAAAAGAATACGAATCAGACAGAGATTCCTGTACTTCATGGCCACTGGAAGAAGTGACGCATGTTTTTTATCATACACTGATCAAAGATACGTCTAAAGCATTTGACGGTGATTATAAAGAAGCGGATTACAATCAGGTCATGACAACGATCGATGAATTCAACAAGATCACGGAGACCATGTATGAAAAGGGTTATGTCATGGTCAGTATTTACGATATGGCTAAGGCGAATGATGACGGTACAATGACACCGGGAGAGATTCTTCTTCCGCCGGGCAAAATCCCGTTTGTATTATCGCAGGATGATGTCTGCTATTACCACTACATGGATGGTGACGGATTTGCAACGAAACTTGTGGTAGATGATGAAGGCAAGGTTCGTAATGAGTATGTCGAAGATGACGGAAGTATTTCAGTCGGGGATTATGATATGGTGCCGTTGATTGATCGTTTCGTTGAGAAGCACCCTGATTTTTCCTACAGAGGAGCAAAGGGAATTGTGGCACTCACCGGATACAATGGTATCCTTGGTTACCGTACGGATCAGAGCTATGAAACAAGACCCGATGACCTTGATCAGAATAAGGTCGACTGGCTTGACAGCCATCCGGATTTCAGCCTTGAGAAAGAACGGGAAGGTGCCAAAAAGGTCGCCGACACCATGAAAGAAGAAGGCTGGTTGTTTGCAAGTCATACATGGGGCCATCAGAATATCGGACAGATCTCACTGGAGACTTTGCAGGCAGATACGCAGAAATTTAAGGATAATGTGGATCCGCTGATCGGTGGAACGGATATCATTATTTTTGCGTTCGGAACGGATCTTACAGATGCAGAAGATTATTCCGGAGATAAGTTTGAATATCTGAAGAGTATGGGATATAACTATTATTGTAACGTAGATTCGAGCAAATATTTTGTACAGATACGAGACCGGTATTTCCGTCAGGGGAGAAGAAATTTAGATGGATACCGTATGTATTACAATCCGGAACTTCTGGAGGATCTCTTTGATGCAAAGAGTGTGTTTGATCCTGCCAGACCGACACCGGTTCCGCCAATGGGCTGATGATAAGTAAAGGGGAACAATGAGATGAAAAAAAGAGCAATGATACTGACGGCTGTTCTGACAGCGGCTGTTCTGGCAGGCGGAGGTTATTTCCCGACAGACATCGGAAACAGACTTACGCAGACTGTTTCAGCAGCCAAAAAGGATTCAGATAAGAAAGATGATACTTCAGAGAGTGAGGGTTCGGTGCTGGATCAGGCAACGCTGATGTACCAGCAGTACAATTATGATGAAGCAATCAAACTTCTGAAACAGCAGGATGATTTTGATACAAATAAAGATTATATGGATCTTGCAGCAAAATGCCAGGTTGCCAAATCCACACTGGTGGAATATCCACTGGAGCAGATTACACATGTTTTTTTTCATACGCTGATTGATGATACAGGCAGAGCTTTTGACGGCGATTCAAAATCAGGTAATTATAATCAGGTAATGACGACAGTCAGTGAGTTCAATAAAATTATTCAGATCATGTATGACAAGGGATATGTTCTGGTAAGTCCACATGATATGGCGACAGTGAATGATGACGGTACGATGAGCCGTGGCAAGATCATGGTGCCGGAAGGCAAGATTCCATTTGTTCTTTCACAGGATGATGTCAGCTATTATCACTACATGGATGGTGATGGCTGCGCATCGAAACTGGTTCTGGATGAGAATGGAGAGGTAAAGAACGAATATGTCGAAGCAGATGGAAGCGTATCAGTCGGTGATTACGATTTTGGATACTTTTATTAAAGAACATCCGGATTTTTCTTATCATGGACGCAAGGGAATCCTTGCTATGACCGGATACAACGGAGTGCTTGGATACAGAACCGATATTGCTTACAAGACCGGTGAGAACTTACAGGATGATCAGAAGAAATTCCTGGAGGACAATCCGGATTTTGACTATGATCAGGATGTGGCAGATGCGACGAAAGTTGCTGATGCCATGAAAGCAGAAGGATGGGAATTTGCAAGCCACACATGGGGACATATGAATGCAACGGAGCGTTCCGCAGAAGACCTTAAGACGGATGACCAGAAATGGAAATCCTATGTTGCACCGATCCTTGGAGATACCGATATGATCATCTTTGCATTTGGTGCCGATATCGGTGACTGGTCGGGATATTCTTCAGATAACCCGAAATTCCAGTATTACAAGAGCGCAGGATATGATTATTTCTGTAATGTAGATTCCAGCCAGTATTTTGTACAGATCACAGACCAGTATTTCCGTCAGGGAAGAAGAAATCTCGATGGATATCGTATGTATTACAATCCGGAAATGCTCAGTGATCTCTTTGATGTGGCTGATGTATGGGATTCCTCCAGACCGACACCGGTACCTCAAATGTAAAGATGTTAAAATGAAGGGAGTTTTATTATGAAGAAAAAAGCAGTAGTTGCAATGTTAATTATGTGTATGGCGGTTTCAGCAGCCGCATGCGGCAAATCATCTGATACAGAAAAAACGACCACAGAAACAACCGATACAAAGGACAGTGAAGATTCGAAGGAAGACAGTACAGATACAGATACAAAAGAGACTGATTCTTCTGAGGGAAACAGACTGGTTTCCGTCAAAGATGTTTCAAAATATGTGACGATAGGTGAGTATAAAGGTCTGGAGCTTAACCGTACTTCACAGAGCGTCACAGATGACGATGTTCAGGCAGAGATCAATTATGATCTGGAAGACAATGGTACCGAAGTCAAAGACGGCACCGTAGAAAACGGTGATACAGTAACGATCAATTTTACAGGAACTATTGACGGCAAAGAATTTGACGGTGGTTCTGCAGAAGATTATGAGCTTGTGGTTGGTGACGGTGAGATGATCGATGGATTTGAGGATGGCATTGTCGGAATGAAATCCGGTGAAACAAAAGAACTGAATCTGACTTTCCCGGACGATTATTATGAAGAGTCTGTTGCAGGAAAAGCAGTTGTATTTAAGGTTACACTTCAAAAATTTACCCGCCCGGCAGAGCTGACAGATGAATGGGTTGCCGCAAATACCGATTATAAGACAGTAGATGAATATCGCGAGGCAGTTAAGAAACAGCTCGAAGACACAGCAGCGCAGACCGCAGATTATGGGCTTTACAGCGACGCATGGAATGAAGTACAGGCAGCTTCCGAAGTCAAAGATTACCCGAAGGAAGATGTTGACGCAGCAAAGAAATCCTATCAGGAACTCAATGAAGAGTATGTGAAGGAAGCGGGCATGGAGATGTCTGACTTCCTGGAGTCTCAGGGAATGACAGAGGAAGATTATGAATCACAATGCCAGCAGTACGCAGAGTCCAAAGTAGAACAGAATCTGATCGTACAGGGAATCATGGATGCAGAAGGACTCAGCATTAATGATGAAGAAACTCAGAAGTTAAAAGATGATCTGATTGAGGAATATGGATTTGCAAGCATTGATGAAATGATCGAGACATACGGCGAACAGGAAGTGAATGAATCACTGGCACTTCTGCGTGTAGAGCGATTTATCGTTGAAAATGCAACTGTCACAGAAGTAGCAGGTGATTCTGAGGATGCGGTAGACGAAGGTGATGATCTGGAAGAATATGATGAATCCATGGACAGTGACACGGGCGATGATACAGAAGATAATGTGGATATCGAAGATGCAGCCGCAGAGGACGCTACAGACGAGGTGGCTGAAGAATGATAATAAAAGGCGGAAAGGTGTTTCAGGAGGATGGAAGCTTTCTGGAACAGGCAATTTATATCAATGACCATCGTCTGGTAGACAAAGCAGAATATCAGGACGACGGAGAAGTTATAGATGCAGAAGGACTTCTTGTACTGCCGGGGCTTGTGGATATTCACAGCCATGGTGCAGCGGGGGAGGATTTTTCCGATGGAAATCCGGAAGGATTTAAGAAAATCCTGCAGTACGAAAAACGCTGCGGAATTACTTCCTACTGCCCGACATCGATGACATTTCCAAAAGAACGGCTCCGCCAGATTTTTGCTTCAATCAAAGGTGCACAGACAGAAGACGGTGCGACGGTTGTCGGTATCAATATGGAAGGGCCGTTTCTTGATCCTGCCAAAAAGGGGGCACATGTTGAGAAATGGATCGCAGCACCGGATGTGGCATTTGTAAGAGAACTGAATCAGGATGCCGATGGTCTGGTGCGTCTTGTTACACTTGCTCCGAATATGGACGGCGCAGAAGAATTTATAAAGGAAATGCACGAAGAGGTCTGCATTTCACTGGGACATACAGCAGCAGATTATGATTGCGCATCAAGAGCAATGAAGCTTGGTGCGCATCATGTTACGCATCTTTACAATGCGATGCAGCCTTTTGGACACAGAGCACCGGGACTGATCGGTGCGGCAATGGATGATCCGGAGTGCATGGTTGAGTTGATCTGCGACGGATATCACATTCATCCGTCTGCAATCCGCGCAGCATTTCGGATGTTCGGACCGGAGCGTGTGATCCTCATCAGTGATTCTATGCGTGCGACAGGGATGGAAAATGGTACATATGAGCTTGGAGGACAGGAAGTAACTGTTAAGGATCGAAAAGCAGTTCTGAAAGATGGTACGCTTGCCGGTTCTGCGACAAATCTTTATGGATGTATGTGCAAAGCCGTAGAATTTGGAATTCCACTGGAACAGGCGATTATGGCGGCGACCGCAAATCCTGCCAGAAGTATTGGAATATTTGACCGTGTTGGTTCTATTCGAATCGGAAAGCAGGCGGACTTACTGCTTGTAAGTGAAAATCTTGAATTAAAGAGAGTTATTTAAATACCTGTCATTGTATTTCAGAATTAAATGCGTTATGATAATAAGAAAAGATAAAGATATAGAAAATACAGCAGGTGGAGTCAATGGATAAGAGGGTATTGCGCGAACGAATGCGCAAAAAGCAACAGCAGATAAGACGGCGACAGATGATGAAAAAGGGTGCATATGTCGTTGCAGTTATTTTGGTACTGATTTTTGTAATCCGCGGAATCATTCTTCCGGTCATTAACAGAGCCGGTGGCGGAAATACAGAGAAGCCGCAGCAGGTACAGGCAGAGACAGACAGCACAACTACTGACAGCAGTTCGGACAGTACAGATACAGGAGATACGAGTACAGAAACAAACGCGGCAATACGCCAGCCGGTCAAAGGGCAGAGTGATCTGACGAAAGCGGCACAGCTTACAGCCGGATGGCATGACGATGAAAACGGCAAATGGTATCAGAATGCAGATGGCACATATTTCGCCGGTGGTATGCAGGAAATCGATGGTTCTACATATTACTTTGATGATAACGGTTACATAAAGACCGGATGGGTGGAAGTCGGATTTGATGATTATTACTTCAACGATGATGGTACTTATGATCCGAGTCAGCATAAGACACGAATTGCATTTACTTTTGATGATGGTCCGGGAGAATACACTGATGAACTTCTTGACTGTCTGGAAGAAAACAATGCACATGCGACATTCTTTATGCTTGGACAGAATGTAGGAAGCTGGGAATCCACAGTACAGCGTATGGCAGATATCGGCTGTGAGATCGGCAGCCATTCCTGGGATCACCCGAATCTTTATGATCTGAGTATGGACTCTGTGGCAAAAGAGTTTTCCGATACAGATGCAGCACTTGAAAAAGCCTGTGGACAGAAAGCAAGTGTGGCACGTGCGCCTTATGGCAACTGGAGTGATGATATCATTTCTACTGTAGGTAAACCGTTTTTTACATGGTCACTGGATTCTATGGACTGGAGTTATCTGGATGTAAACAAGGACTATGATGCAGTTATGAATGGTGACCTTACAGATGGTTCTATCATTCTGATGCATGATATTCATGAACCTTCTGTACAGGCGGCAATCAAGATGATTCCGGAACTTGTGCAGAAAGGATATAAGCTGATGACTGTCAGCGAGCTGGCAGCAGCGAAGGGAGTTACCTTACAGGGTGCCAATTATTCTGATTTCTGGGACAGCTCCCTGCAGAAGGGAATCGTTGCAGGATACAGCGGAAATACCACAGATACATCCGGTGATGAAAGCACAGATGGTACGGATACTTCTAATGACGGAAGTACAGATACATCGGATGGAAGTTCTGACGATGGCTCTTCCGATGATGAATCTTCAGATGATGGTTCCTACGGTGACGGAAGTTCCGATGACGGATATTCAGATGACAGCTCCTACGATGACGGAAGTTATGATGAAGGCGATTATTCGGAGGAGTAATACGAAATAAAGTAACTTACAAAAGAGGACATGAATGGCAGGGAAGTACAGATACGTTCCTGCCGGACAAGTTCTCTTTTTTTACGTTTTCTGTAGTTTTTTTCTTACAGACTTCTTGTTGTTTTAATTGACGGGAACTATATGGATTGGTATAATGTGTCTATAAAAATACGAAAGATTGGCATTAATCATGTGCATAATGCCGATGAAGAATCAGAAAGTAACAAATTAACAATTAAGGGAGGTACGTTTGAATGGGAGAGAAGTTGCAGTTTACAGAGCTGGATCAGTATCTGTTCGGACAGGGAACCCATTATGACATTTATAAAAAGCTCGGAGCGCATCCTACGATGCGGGGACGCAAAAAAGGTGTCTATTTTGCGGTGTGGGCACCGAATGCCAGATCTGTTTCTGTAGTGGGTGATTTTAATGAATGGGATATTCAGAAGAACCCAATGCAGAAGACAGGACCGATCGGAGTCTATGAGACCTTTATACCTGAGGCAAAGATTGGTGACCTTTACAAATTTTATATTATCGGTTATCACGGTGAGGAAATTTACAAAGCTGATCCATATGGTAATGAAGCGGAGCTTCGTCCGGGAACAGCATCCAGAATTACAGATATTTCCGGTTATAAATGGAAAGATACTACCTGGATGAAACACCGTCCGGAATTTAATGAGAAAAAGAGTCCGATGGCAATTTATGAAGTTCATCCCGGTTCATGGAAGAAACATGAAGCAAAGGATGAGGACGATCCGGGCTTTTACAATTATCGCGAACTGGCACATGAGCTGGCTGCTTATGTGAAGAAAATGGGCTATACCCATGTCGAACTGATGGGAATTGCAGAGCACCCGTTTGACGGCTCCTGGGGCTATCAGGTAACCGGTTATTATGCACCGACTTCCCGCTACGGAACAGCAGAAGATTTCAAATATATGATAGATTATCTTCATCGCAACAAGATAGGTGTTATTCTTGACTGGGTTCCGGCACATTTCCCGAAGGATGCACACGGACTTGCAAACTTTGACGGAACGGCTGTTTATGAACATGAAGACCCGAGACAGGGAGAGCACCCGGATTGGGGAACGAAGATTTACAACTACGGCCGGCCGGAGGTCAAAAACTTCCTGATCGCCAATGCGCTTTTCTGGATAGAGGAATGCCACGTAGACGGTCTGCGTGTCGATGCGGTTGCATCCATGCTGTATCTGGATTACGGCAAGAAAGATGGGGAATGGGTTGCCAATAAATATGGTGACAACAAAAATCTCGAAGCAATCGAATTTTTCAAACATCTGAATACAGTTGTGCTTGGCAGGAATCATGGTACTGTCATGATTGCAGAGGAATCAACGGCATGGCCGCTGGTTACCGGTAAGGCAGAGGACGGTGGACTCGGTTTCTCGCTGAAGTGGAATATGGGATGGATGAACGATTTCCTTGAATACATGAAGCTGGATCCGTATTTCCGTAAAGATAATCACAATAAGATGACCTTCTCCATGACGTATGCATACAGTGAAAATTATGTACTTGTTATTTCTCATGATGAGGTTGTTCATCTGAAATGCTCAATGCTCAACAAGATGCCTGGATATCCGGATGATAAGTTCCGTAATCTGAAAGCTGCATATGCATTTATGTTGTTCCATCCGGGCAAGAAACTTCTGTTTATGGGACAGGAGTTCGGGCAACTCCGTGAATGGAGTGAGGAGAGAGAACTTGACTGGTATCTCCTCAAAGAAGAAAAGCATCAGGATCTTCAGAACTTTGTGAAGACACTTCTTCATATATATACGAAGTACCCGGCACTGTATGCAGCCGACAATGATCCGGAAGGCTTTGAATGGATCAATGCGGATGATGCATACAGAAGCATTTTCAGCTTGATAAGAAAATCACCGACGAAGCGAAATAATCTTCTGTTTGTGGTAAACTACACACCGGTCGACAGACCAGACTATCGTGTAGGTGTTCCGAAAAAAAAACAGTACAAGCTGATCATGGATGAAAACGGACTCCTCGACAAACCAAAGATTTTCAAAGCAGAAGAACAGGAATGCGATCACAGAGAATATTCGTTCAATTATTCTCTCCCGGGATATGGAGTCGCAGTATTTACTTATTAATCCTGTACAAAAGCGAGGGTAAAATCACTGGTTAATTGTGTGTAAAAGCCATTGCTTTTTCTGTGAAGATAGGTTATACTGAACGCGACCGAAAGGTATGAGATAGCTAAGAAATATATAATTTAAATAATAAAATTCTGAAAGGAGAAACAAAAATGAAAGTATCCAATATTAAAGACATTGAAAAATTCTTCGAAGTAGTAGATAGCTGCAGCGGTAAGGTAGAACTGGTAACAGGTGAAGGAGACAGACTGAACCTCAAATCCAAACTTTCCCAGTATGTATCTCTTGCAAACATCTTCTCCGGCGGAGAAATCCCGGAACTTGAGATCGTTGCATATGAGAAAGAAGATATCGACAAACTTCTCAGCTTCATGATCAATGGCTGATCTTAATGAATAATAAGAGTCTCTGTGGACATTATAACCAGGGGGTATAAATGCCTCCTGGTTAAATTACGTTATGAGTTAGCGACATAAAACAAATAAACAAGAGTTACTTTGTCTTCGGGCAGAAAGAGAGGAAATGCAACCATGGAAAAAACTAAAATTGACATTATTTCCGGATTTCTTGGAGCCGGTAAAACAACACTGATCAAAAAGCTTCTGAAAGACGCATTTCAGGGTGAGCAGGTTGTACTGATTGAAAACGAATTCGGTGAAATCGGTATTGATGGTGGTTTCCTGAAAGAAGCAGGAATTCAGATCCGTGAAATGAATTCAGGATGTATCTGCTGTTCACTGGTTGGTGATTTTGGTGCATCTCTGAAAGAAGTAATCAGCAAATATCATCCGGACCGAATCTTGATCGAGCCATCCGGTGTCGGCAAATTATCTGATGTTATCAAGGCTGTACAGGGGGTTGAAGAAGAGACAGGGCTTGTACTGAACAGCTACACAACTGTTGTCGATGCAAAGAAATGCAAAATGTATATGAGAAACTTTGGTGAGTTCTTTAACAATCAGGTAGAATATGCCGGAGCAATCATCATGAGCCGTACAGATATCGTAGATGAAGCGAAAGCACAGGCATCTCTGGAACTTCTCCGTGAGATCAATACAAAAGCTGCAATCATCACTACACCGATTGAAAAACTGGACGGAAAGAAACTTCTTGATGTTATGGAACATCCGGTATCCCTTGCGCAGGAACTGATGGAAGAAGAGGAAGTATGCCCGGAATGCGGACATGTACATGAACATGGCGAACATCACCATCATGATCATGAAGAACATGAGCATCATCATGACCATGAATGCGGATGTGGACATGATCACGATCACGAAGAACATGAGCATCATCACGACCATGACCATGAATGTGGATGCGGACATGATCATCATGACCATCACCATCATCATGCAGATGAAGTATTTACAAGCTGGGGTCGTGAGACAATCAGGAAATTTACAAGAGAAAATCTTGAGAAAATGCTTGAAGCTCTTTCTGCATCAGACGAGTATGGTATCATTCTTCGTGCAAAAGGTATGCTTCCGGCAGAAGATGGAACATGGATCTACTTTGATATGGTTCCTGAAGAAACAGAGATCCGCGAAGGCGCACCGGAATACACAGGCCGTCTCTGCGTAATCGGATCAAAACTGAAAGAGGACAAACTGGCTGAACTTTTTGGCCTGTAATGATGGAGGATAATACAGATCATGAATGAAATCACAGTACCGATTTATTTAATGACCGGTTTTCTGGAGAGCGGTAAAACATCGTTCTTAAGCTTCACGATCCAGCAGGATTATTTTCATACAGACGGAAAAACACTTCTGATCCTCTGTGAAGAGGGCGAAGAAGAATATGATCCGGCAATTCTGAAAGCAAACAATACGGTTGTGGAAGTCATCGAAAACGAAGAAGATTTTACAACAGACCGCCTTGTTGCAATGGATATTCTTCATCAGCCGGAGCGTGTCATCATAGAATATAATGGCATGTGGCTGGTAAGTAATTTTGAGAAGATGCAGCTTCCGAAAGGCTGGGGAGTCGAACAGCAGATCACATGTGTCGATGGCAGCACTTTCCAGATGTATATGGCAAATATGAAATCCATTTTTATGGATATGATCAAAAATACAGATATGGTTATCTTTAACCGCTGCAAGAAAGAAGATCCGCTTCCGACTTACCGCCGTGGAATCAAAGTTGCCAACCAGAGAGCCGAAGTCATTTTTGAGGATGAAGAAGGCGAACTTGGTGATATCTTCCAGGATGAGATGCCATTCGATATGAACGCACCGGTTATCGAGATTCTGCCTGAAGATTATGGTATCTGGTTTGTTGATGCGATGGATCATCCGGAAAACTATGAAGGTAAAACTGTCAAATTCAAAGCAAGAGTCATGAAACCGCGCGGAATGGGAAGCAAATTCTTTGTTCCGGGACGTACAGCCATGACCTGTTGTGCGGACGATACGACTTTCCTCGGCTATGTATGCAAGAGTGCTTATGCACCGAAGCTCACAGCCGGACAGTGGGTGGAAGTCACTGCAAAAGTCGGTATTGAGAAGCGTAACGAATACCAGGGCGAAGAGGGCATTGTTTTGGATGCAGAACACGTGGAGACCTGTGAGCCGCTGGCAGATGAGATGGTTTACTTTAATTAACACAGTGAGGAAATAACAATGTATCTGATCGTAGGTTTGGGAAATCCCGGAAGGCAGTATGAAGCGACACGCCATAATATGGGATTTGATGTAATAGACAAGCTTGTGGAAGAATATCAGGTTCCGCAGGCAGGCGTGAAATTTAATGCCATGTACGGAAAGGGAAGAATCGGCGGACAGCCGGTGATCCTGATGAAACCGCTTTCCTATATGAACTTAAGCGGCGGACCGATCCGGGAGATGGCAAACTACTTCAAGATCGATCCGGAGACAGAGATGATCGTCGTTTATGATGATATTGATCTTGATCCGGGACAGCTCCGCATCCGCAAAAAAGGCAGTGCGGGCGGTCATAACGGAATCAAACACATTATACAGCAGCTCGGAACACAGAACTTTGTGCGTATCAAAGTTGGTGTTGGTGCGAAGCCAAAGGGCTGGGATCTGGCTGATCATGTGCTGGGAAGATTTGATAAGGATGACCGTGCCCTTGTCGAAGAAGCGCAGGAGAGAGCGTGCAAAGCAGTTGAACTGATTCTGACAGACAGCGTGGACGCAGCCATGAATGAATATAACAAGAAAACGGGGAATGTATGAAAACATTTTTGCAGCCTCTGCAAAGTCTTGCAGAGATCGAAGAAATTGAAAAACAGGCAAAAAAGAATCATGGAATTCTGGAAGTCAGTGGTTGTATAGAGTCCCAGAAAGCTCATCTTATGTATGGGCTTTCCGGGCTTTTTCCATCTCATCTGGTAATTGCGGCAGATGAAAAGACAGCAAAAGATCTTTACGAGGATTACCGCTTTTATGATAAGCGTGTTTATTATTATCCGGCAAAGGATCTGCTCTTCTTTCAGGCAGATATTCACGGAAACCTTCTGATACGTCAGCGCATGCAGGTTATCCGTGCGCTTCTGGAACGGCAGGAGGAGATTACGGTCGTTACCAGTATTGATGGCTGTATGGATTATCTGCTTCCGCTGGAAAAGATTGAAAAACAGCTCATACATTTCCGTAATGACAGTAGCCTTGATATGGACAAACTGACAGCAGCACTGGTTCATATGGGATATGAGCGCGTCGGACAGGTAGAGATGCCGGGACAGTTTTCAATAAGAGGTGGTATCATTGATATTTATTCTCTTACCGAAGAAAATCCATGGCGAATCGAACTCTGGGGAGATGAGATTGATTCCATCCGAAGCTTTGACGCACAGAGCCAGAGATCTCTGG
>OGRC01001802.1_pt1 | contig 13108 bp, 4 predicted proteins | sample 1553431 | NCBI WGS metagenome assembly OGRC01 (sample SAMEA2580064, study PRJEB22360) | human gut metagenome | biome: human gut; feature: human-associated habitat; material: faeces | place: Denmark | collected 2008/2010
TGATAAATTCCCCATGTATCTGTATACATAAATGTTGCATTCATTTGTCCTGGATCAGCCATTTTAAATGTATTGACTTTCCACCAATATCCTGCTGTATTACTTTTTAAATTTAATTCTAAGTTTCTAATACGAACTGCTTTTGCTTTAATATTTTGACTTGATACATCTAATTCAACAGAAGCATCACCATTATATTCTTTTAATACTTTCCATGTTTGACCATCCGTTGTATATTCGATGACATATTTTTTTGATTTATCTGTTCCTGCATCTTGTCCAAAATAAATTGTACCTAATGTTTTTGCTTTTTTGAAAGTTAATGTAATACTTGCATCAACTGGTAAATAATCTTTAATTTCTCCACCTTTATAAGGACTTTCAGCAAAATGAGCATAAGTAGCATTACTGTCATCTAATAAATTATTTAAAGAACCACCTTTAAGTGTCAATTTATCGACAGATAATGTACCTGGATCTTCTTCAGTTACTACTTCATCTGCATTAACAGCAATATCTCTAATACCTAACCAAGTATTCGCTTTATCTTCAGTAGCAATCATGCGAATACCTTTAACCCCTTTTAAATTTAAGTCAGTTAAAGCTACATCATTTGGTAAAGTATATTCTTGATTATCTAAATCAACCCATTTTTTACCATCTGTTGTATATTGCACTTTAGCTTTAGAAAAAGTATCTTTTGAATTTGAATTTGTTCCTAATCTAAAAGTCACTCTATCAATATCAATTGCTTTTGAATAACTAACGCCTACATAAGTTCCTTTACTAATTGTATTTGGTGTTTTATAAACAATTTCAGTATTGGCTTTATTATCGAATACATTATCAATATTACCTGTTGGACTATCATTACGATTTGTAATAAATTTAGTGACTTGTTTATTTGGATCAACAATAGTTGAAACAATATCTCCTAAATAAGAATCCATTGCTTTAATAAATGGTACGATATGTTGTACTCCTACTTCTGCATATTCTAAATGATCAACATAATTGAATCCATATGTTTTTGATTTTTCAAAAGCAGCTTGTCCAGTAGAATATAGATCCCAAATCTTATCATTAGCTTCTTCATCTTGTACAGCTTTAACAGCTTTAAGATAATTTATTGCTGCATCAGCTGTATCATCCCAACAGTTTAACCAATATACAATTTGATCTTTTATTCTTATATCACCTGCTTGTGCTCTATATGTAGCACTAGCATTTTTTAAGATTGTAAATTCATTGATCAAATCTTCAAATTGCTCATCACTGATTGTTGTTCCATTTGTAAGAGCTTCTTTGAAGCTTGTTAAACGATCTTTTAAATCTACTGATTCTTGTAATGCTGTTACACGACCATCCATATTTTGATTGATCATATGTTTTGAAAGTTCTCTTAAAGCAGCTGATGCTTGAGTTTCAATAGCGCTATTATGATCGACATATTTAAATGAAGCATTCCAGCATTTTTGAGCTTCTTCTTCATTTTGCCAAATATTCCATGAGTAACATGCATTCCCAAAAATTGCAACTTTACTTGGCTCAGATTGTTGCATTGGATTTAAAACGATTCCTTGAATCTTATTTGGATCTACACCAGGGTGTAAAAATGTTGTATATCCACCCATAATTAAGTGTTTTTTAGAGTTATCTGTACATGGCCAGTTGATCCACATATAAGGTCCACGTCCCACATTATTAGTAAATGTCGTTGTGAAATCATTTGTTACTTCTCCCCAAACTCTACCACCTGTCATGACAATTTGAACATTTGCTGGGAAATTTTGATAATAACTTTCACCATTATACATATATTCTTGTGTACAAAATGGTAATGTTAATTTTAAATCTGGATATGTTTTTTGCATTTCTTTTAACCATGCTGTCATATCTGTTAATGTTCTTGTATAATTTTCACCACCGACATTACCTGCATCATCAGCTAAAATAGCAATTTGACGTACACCTGCCTTAATAACTTGTTCAAATTTGGCTTGTAATATTTTTAAGTCCGCTTTGTAATTTTCATCACTGCCATATCGTATAGGACTATTCATATACGGATGTAGTGCAAATACAAAACGACATTTTGATTTATTTCCTGCTTCTGCAAGAGGTTTGATTTTTGTTTCAATTTCTTCGTTTGTATAAAGTTCTCGCCATTTAGAATTATGTTTTGGATCATCTTTAGGAGCATAGAAATAAGAATTCAACTTGTAGTATCCTCCCCATTCCATTAATTTCATACGATCCGTAGTAGACCATGGATTTCCATAATAACCTTCAATAAATCCACGACTAGCAACATTAGCATAATCTTCCATTGTAAAATTACGGATATTTGTTCCGTCTAATTGTTTAAAAATATGATACAAACTTGTAAGACCATAAAAAGCCGCATCTGTATCTTTACCTAATACTGTAATTGTCCCATTATCAACTTTTAATAAGTAAGAATCTAATTGATCAAATAAATTACTTGTTTTTACTGTATAATGTTCACCAGCATATTGATCAACATATTGATTTGAATCTTTAATACCTACTAAAATGTTTGTTTGGTCTTCTTTTACTTCTTCAGAAGTACTTGCTTTTATATTTTTAATAGCTAATACTTCATTCATTCTATCCTTTGTATATTTATCAATACCATCTTCATAGACTATATTGACATTTGATGTTATATCAAATGAACCATCTTGATATTCCATCATATGAGGATTAGGATAAACCTCATAATCACTTTCCAAGGCACTTACCATTGGATAAGATTGAACACATCCAATAGACATTAAAAATGTAAGTACCACTGCAATGATTTTTTTTACCTTCTCTTTCATATTCTTCTTCCTTCCTTATTTACATTACTGCTCCCTTAAATGAATAATGTAATCTTAATTGGCAAATACAAATCAAAAAATAAAGACCAAATAAGATACACTAAAAAAAGTGTAAGTTATTTGGTCTTGCCTACTTAAAGTAACAATCCATATTTACATCTTGTATTTTAACATAGAGTTTTTGTCTATGCAAGGGGTTACATTTAATTTAAATCAATTAAAAAAGTTGAGTTTCCTCAACCTTTTTATAAATTTTCACCATTAGAAGCAATAACTTTCTTATACCAATCATAAGAATCTTTTTTGCTCCTTTCTAATGTTCCATTACCTTCATTATCTCTATCTACATAGATAAATCCGTAACGTTTTTTCATTTCACCTGTTGTAAATGAAACACAGTCAATACATCCCCAAGGAGTATATCCCATTAAATCAACACCATCTTCTTCAACAGCTTTTTTCATTTCTTCGATATGAGCTCTTAAGTAATCAATACGATATGGATCATGGCATGAACCATCTTCTTTAACATCAATTGCTCCAAAACCATTTTCTACAATAAATAATGGTTTTTCATATCTTTCATAGAACATATTTAATGCATATCTTAATCCTTCTGGATCAATAGCCCATCCCCAATCTGATTCTTTAATATATGGGTTTTTAACTGAATGTTCACTTGAACCATCTGTTGCTTTTGAAACATCTTTATTTACTGTTGAATCTACAACATTTGTCATATAATAACTAAATCCAATATAATCAACAGTACCTTCAGCTAATGCTTTTTTATCTTCTTCAGTGATATCAATATTGAATCCTTTTCTTTCAAACATTTTTAAAGCATAAGCAGGATAATGTCCACGACATTGTACATCGCAGAAGAAAAAACGATCATGCATTTGTTGTTGTGCTAATACTTGATCAGCTGGACGACAACTAAATGGATAAATTGGAACCATTGCAATCATATTTCCAATTTTGAAATCAGGATTGATTTCTTTACCAATTTTTACTGCTTTAGCAGATGCTACTAATGTATGATGTCCACAGATATACATTGCTTCTTCTGGATTATCATAGTTTCCAAAATGAGCTCCACTGTTTGTCCAACCAAAGATATCGTTTTTAAAATTCATTTGGTTATTAATTTCATTGAATGTCATCCAATATTTAACTTTATTTTTATATCTTTTGAAACATACTTCTGCAAATTTAACAAAGAAATCAATTGTTTTACGGTTCATAAATCCACCGTATTCTTTAGCTAAATGATAAGGCATTTCAAAGTGTGATAATGTGATAACAGGTTCAATACCATATTTTAATAATTCATCAAAAACATCATCATAGAATTGTAATCCTTCTTCGTTAGGTTCTTTTTCATCCCCTAATGGGAAAATTCTTGTCCAAGCAATAGAAGTTCTAAAACATTTAAATCCCATATCCGCAAACATGGCGATATCTTCTTTATAATGTCCATAGAAATCAATACCAACATGGTTAGGATAGTATTTACCTTCTACTACACCATCAGTGATTTCTCTAGGTACACCATGTGCTCCTGCAGTCATGACATCCGCTACAGAATATCCTTTAGAAGTATTTAATACTCCCCCTTCAAATTGATGAGCAGCTAACGCTCCACCCCATAAAAAGTCTTTTTGTAAAGCCATATACTACCTCCGTCTTCTTTTTTCATCATTATACCATAAGGTTATAAATCTATAAAATATTCTCTTATCATTTAAACCAACATTTACAAAAATCAGCTTATAAAAGTAATCATTGTAAATAATATTTACAAAAAAAAGCTAGAGAGTATTCTCTAACTTTTAAAATAAAACATAAATATATTGATAAATAAGAAGCTTTAATGATGAATTATTTTCTTGAATCAATGTTAAACACTCTTCAACATAATTTCTAATTTCATCTAATTCCTCTTGTAAAATCACAGTATTTGAATAAGCTGCTTTTAAAGCGATATATCGATAATTATTTTCTATTTCTGAATTATACTGTTTTAATTCATTTAAATAATCATAATAAGCAATATATTTTTTATTTATATTTTCTTGAGATAAAAGTTTTTCTCTTTGTTTTAAAAGATATTTTCTTCTTAAAACAAGGATAATAGTTGCAATAACAAAGAATAACACAAAGATTATCACAATAAATATAACTTTATGATCTTCACTTTGGTTTTGTACTTCTTTTTTCTTTATATCCTTTTTAGTCTTTTTCTTTTTTTTCTTTTCTGTTTGCTTATTTTCACTATTACTTTGTGTGTTACCTTGTGATTTTTGTTCTTTATTTTCAGGATTTGGTTCACTACTTTGTGAGTTTTGTTGACTACTTTGACTTCCACTACTATTTGAACCTTGTTGATCATTTGAATTTGATTTTTGTTCTTCAATATTTTGTTGATTCGTTTCTTCCGCTTTTCCAGCTGCCGGTTCATCCATCGGCTCACTTCCAGAAGAACCACCAGATCCCGGAGTCGCTTCAATCATTACCCAACCAACACATTTTACATAAACTTCGACCCAAGCATGTGCTTTTGCTTGAGTAACAGCAGCAACATTGCCCCCTTTAAAATCACTTTCATCTAAAACAAATCCCGTCGTATAACGAGCTGGAATATTTATAGTACGTAATAATAAGGCTGCACTTGAAGCAAAATGCATACAATAGCCTTTTTTATTTTCTAACAAGAAATATAAAACAGGGTCTTGATCACTTGGAAAACTACCTGGATGTAATGTATAAACACATTGACTAGCAAGTAGATTTTTAACAAGTGTTACTTTTTCATAGATTGTCATTTCTTCATGATAACCCGCTTGATTTAATAAATTTAATAATTGATTTTTTATATCTTGTGAAACACCTAGATAATTTTCTTCTACAAATTGATCATATTGAGGTGTTGTATAATCCCCTGAAGCATTTAATAAGTCACTAGATGAAACACCTATTTTTACATTCGTATGTCTTGATGAACTTTGACCTTTTGAATAGCTATCTAATTTAAACGTTTCTCCATCATAACTATAATAAGGATAATATTTATAAGGAACTCTTTTGAAATGTAAATAAGCTAAATGATTTCTTTTAGCGATAAAATGTTCATGTGTTTTTTCAACATCTACATGTCTCATTCCTGGTAAAGAAATAACTAAAGATAGAATTGGTAAAATAAGTAAAATATATGTACAAATAAGCAAAGAATAAACAGATGTCGTTAAATATAAAAATAACACAACGCCTAATATACTAAAGTATTTGATTCTACCATTTCTCATATTTTTATTTTTGGTTCCTTTACTTCTTTTAAAATACTTTTAATAACGTCTTGAATAACCACACCTTTAACTTTTGCATCATAGGTTAAAATCAAACGATGTGACAATACATCATAAATAACTTTTTTAATATCATCAGGAATAACATAATTTCTATGATCCATATAAGCTATTGCTTTCACCATTTTTAATAAAGAAATAGATGTACGTGGAGAAGCCCCTTGTTGAATCAATTCAAGATCACGTGTTTTATGAATAATTCTTACAATATAATCATAAATCTTATCATCCACATAAACTTGATCTACTTGTTTTTGTAATTCTATTATATCTTGCGGTTTACATACAGATCGAATGATATCTAAAGGATTTTCTTGACTTTTTCTTTTTAAAATTTCAATTTCATCTTCTAATGAGGGATACCCCATTGTAAGTCTCACCATAAAACGATCTAATTGTGAATCTGGTAATAATTGTGTTCCTGCTGATCCATAAGGATTTTGTGTAGCTAGGACTGTAAATGGTTGTGGTAATTGATAAGTGATACCATCAACTGTTGTTCTTCCTTCTTCCATTACTTCTAATAAAGCAGATTGTGTTTTAGGAGATGTTCTATTTATTTCATCTGCTAAAAATAAATTACACATGATAGATCCTTCTTTATATTCAAAATCATTGGTTTTTTGATTATAAATAATAAAACCTGTAACATCTCCTGGTAAGACATCACTTGTAAATTGCATACGATGAAAATCTAAAGATAAAGCTTTAGAAAGTGCTAACGTTAAATTTGTTTTCCCAACACCAGGTATATCTTCTAATAAAACATGACCCCTTGCTAAAATACAAGCCAATATTTTTTTAATATGTTCATCTTTTCCAACGACCGCCTTTTTGACCTCGTTAATTACTAATTCTAATTCATTCATTCTTTTTTCTCCATATTGCTTTCATCATAGTCTCTTTCAAATCACTAAAAAAAAAGAAAACCTCGAGAATATCCCAAGGTTTTCTATCAATGATTGTGAGTATATTTTGATATCCTATAAATTAGAATACCCCATTAAATCTTCATCAACTGCACGTGCCACTTCACGTCCTTCTCTAATTGCCCAAACAACTAAAGATTGACCTCTACGCATATCACCAGCAACATACAATTGTTTTTGATTTGTTTGGTAATTTTCATCTGCCACATTTCCTCTTGGTGTAAGTTTTACATCAAAAGCTTTAGCAACATAATCTTCGCAGCCTACAAATCCTGCAGCAATTAAAACAATATCTGCATCTAATGTTTTTTCGCTTCCTTTAACAGGAACCATTTGCATGCGACCTTCTACTTGTTTTGATTCAAGTGAGACAATAACGACTTGTTTTACATTTCCTTTATCATCTTTAATAAACTCTTTAACAGTTGTTTGATAAAGACGAGGATCATGTCCAAAGACAGCAATAGATTCATTTTGTCCATAATCTGTCTTTTTCACACGTGGCCATTCAGGCCATGGATTTGAATCCAAACGTTCATGAGGTGGTTCTGGCATCATTTCTAATTGAATAACTGATTTACATCCTAAACGAATAGCTGAACCAACACAATCATTACCAGTATCTCCACCACCAATAACAAGTACATTTTTACCTTTTGTTTCAACAAAAATTTGATCTTCTAATTGACTATTAAGTAATGATTTAGTAATTCCAGTTAAATAATCAACCGCAAAGTAAATACCTTTGGCATCTCTCCCTGGTGCTTTAATATCTCTAGCCTTTTTACTACCACAAGCAAGAATAACACGATCAAATTCTTTATATAATTGTTGAACTTGTTTTTTATTTTCAATACCGGCATTTGTTTTAAAAACAACACCTTCTTCTTCCATTAATTCAATACGACGATCAATAATATGTTTTTCAAGTTTCATGTTAGGAATACCATACATTAATAGCCCTCCTAAACGATCTTCTCTTTCAAAGACTGTTACTTGATAACCTCTTTTATTTAATTGATCGGCTGCTGCAAGTCCTGAAGGGCCTGACCCAATAATTGCTATTTTTTTATCAATACGATGTTTAGGTGGATGGGGTTGCATCCAATTGGAAGCATAAGCTGTTTCAATAATTGCATTTTCATTTTCTCTTACGGTAACGGGATTTCCATTTAATCCACAAGTACATGCTGCTTCACATAAAGCAGGACATACTCTTGATGTGAATTCTGGAAAATTATTTGTTTTTAAAAGTCTTTTTAAAGCGGCTTTATAATTTTTATGGAAAATTAAATCATTCCATTCAGGTATCAAGTTGTTTAGTGGACAACCTGATACCATTCCTTGAATGACTTTTCCATTTTGACAGAAAGGAACTCCACAATCCATGCAGCGAGCTCCTTGGCATGATTGTTCATCACGAGATAATGGTTTATGAAATTCATTAAAGTTCTTAATACGTTTTAATGGTTCAACTTCTGTTGATACTTGTCTTTCTATTTCTAAAAATCCTGTTGGCTTTCCCATAATCTACATTCCTTTCTTAAAAGCATTAAATGCTTCTACTTTTGCTTGTTCATTTGTAAGTCCCTGTTGTTCAAATGAACTAATAAGTGACATCATACGTTTATAATCATGAGGAACAACTTTTTTGAAGTGTGCAACTTCATTTCCAAAGTCATCTAAAATCTTTTTCGCAACATTTGAATTTGTATATTGATAATGTTTTTGAATCATTTCTTTTAATTGATCTTCATCATAACGTGATTTCACATTTTTATATTCTACGAGTTCTTTATTGACATGTTCATAGAATGTATTATCTGGATCATAGACATAAGCAATACCTCCAGACATACCAGCAGCAAAGTTACGCCCTGTTTTTCCTAAAACAATAACCATACCACCTGTCATATATTCAAGACCATGATCTCCAATACCTTCAACAACGGCATGAGCTCCTGAGTTACGTACAGCAAATCTTTCACCTGCAACCCCATTAATATAAACTTCACCCGAAGTTGCTCCGTATAAAGCAACGTTACCAATGATAATATTATCTTCTGGTTTAATTGTTGAATCTTTTGGTGGTACCACAATTAATTTACCACCTGATAAGCCTTTTCCAAAGTAGTCATTACTATCTCCATAAAGATGTAATGTTAAACCTTGAGGAATGAAAGCACCAAATGATTGACCACCTGCTCCATAGCAGTTAACTTTGAAAGTATCTTCTTCTAATGATGTTCCATATTTCTTCGTAATTTCTGATCCAAAGAGTGTTCCAAATGAACGATCGATATTTGTAACATGGACATCAATTTCTTTACCTTGATGTTTATCTAAAGCTTCTTTAAATTGTTTATAAAGAACTGTTGTATCTTTGACTTCATTTAATTTGAAATCATATTCATTATTCTTTTCATGATGACTATGTTTACTAGAAGTAAATGGATTATTTAAGATTTTTGATAAATCAATATTTTTAACATCATCCTTAGGTTCTAATAAATCACTACGACCAACCATTTCATCAACTGTTTTAAAACCAAGTTGAGCCATGTATTCTCTTAATTCTTGAGCAACAAAACGCATAAAGTTTTCCACATATTCAGGTTTACCTTTAAAACGTTTTCTTAAAATAGGATTTTGTGTAGCAACCCCTACTGGACATGTATCTAAGTTACATACTCTCATCATAACGCATCCCATTGTTACAAGTGGTGCTGTCGCAAAACCAAATTCTTCTGCCCCAAGTAATGTCGCAATTGCAAGATCTCTACCTGTCATTAATTTACCATCAGTTTCAATAACAACACGACTTCTTAAATCATTCATGATCAATGTTTGATGAGCTTCTGCTAAACCTAATTCCCATGGAAGACCTGCATTATAAACTGAGTTTTTAGGAGCAGCCCCTGTTCCTCCATCATATCCTGAAATAAGGATAACACCTGCACCTGCTTTAGCAACACCGGCAGCAACTGTTCCAACACCAGCTTCTGATACAAGTTTAACTGAAATACGTGCTTCTTTATTAGCGTTCTTTAAGTCATAAATCAATTGTGCTAGGTCTTCAATTGAATAAATATCATGATGTGGTGGTGGTGAAATTAAGCTAACCCCTGGTGTAGAGTGTCTTGTTTTAGCAATCCATGGATAAACTTTACCACCTGGTAAGTGGCCACCTTCTCCTGGTTTTGCTCCTTGTGCCATTTTAATTTGAATTTCATTGGCACTACATAAGTATTCACTTGTTACTCCAAAACGTCCTGAGGCAACTTGTTTAATAGCTGAACATTTACTATCACCATTAGGAAGTGTTTCGAATCTTTCTGGATCTTCTCCACCTTCACCACTGTTAGACTTACCATGTAATCTATTCATTGCAATCGCCATTGTTTCATGTGCTTCTTTTGAAATTGATCCATAAGACATCGCACCTGTTTTAAATCTTCTAACAATTGATTCCACAGGTTCAACTTCTTCAATTGGAATTGATTTTGTCTTTTTAAATTGCATTAAACCTCTTAAGTTTAAATGTGCTCCTTCTTCATCAATCATTTTTGAATATTCTTTAAATAATTGATAGTCACCTAAACGTGTTGCTTGTTGTAATTTATGAATCGTTGCTGGATTATATAAATGTTCTTCTTTTCCTGATCTTTCTTTATGATCACCGGCGCTGTTTAATGAAATGTCTACATCTAATCCAAGTGGATCATATACTTGATCATGTCTATATTCGACATCTTTTTCAATATCTTTAATTGTTTTTCCTTCAATACGACTTACTGTTTTAGAAAAATATTTATTCACTAAATCACTTGATAAACCGATTGCTTCAAAGTTTTGTGATCCACGATAAGATTGAATTGTACTAATTCCCATTTTAGAAGCAATTTTAACAATACCATGTAAAATACCACTATTATAATCATCAACGGCTGCATAATAATCTTTATCTAATAAACCTTGATCAATTAAATCAAAGATTGTATCTTGTGCTAAATAACCATTGATAGCTGAAACACCATATCCAAGTAATGTCGCATAATGATGTACTTCTCTTGGTTCAGCTGATTCAAGAATTAAAGCTAAACTATTACGTTTTTTTGTTCTTACTAAATATGAGTTAACAGCTCCAACAGCAAGTAATGATGGAATTGGTAAGTGGTTATCATCAACTGTTCTATCAGATAAAATAACAATATTACATCCTTCATGATAACGTTTATCTACTTCTACAAAAACACGATCAATTGCTTTTTCTAATGAAGTATTTTTAATATATGTAATATTAACTTCACCTACTTTAAAGCCTTCTTTTTTCAAGTTTTTGATTTTTAAAATATCTGTATTACTTAAAATAGGGTGATTGATTTTTAATAAATGACAGTTTTCTGGTTTATCTTCCAACATATTTCCATCTCGACCAATACAAATACTTGTTGAAGTAATGATTTCTTCACGAATCGCATCGATTGGTGGATTGGTTACTTGTGCAAACAATTGTTTAAAGTAATTAAATAATGGTGGATGTTTTGTTGATAAAGCTGCAATTGGTGTATCATTTCCCATTGCTACAATATTTTCATTACCAGTTAAAGCTAAGTTTTTAATATAGTTTGTATCTTCGTAACTATAACCATGAATCTTTTGTAATTTAGTTAATTCTTCTCCTTCGTATCTTTCTACTCTAATACTAGGAATTCTCATATCTTTTAAATTAATTAAATTGCTTTCCAACCATTCTCCATAAGGTTGTTTTGTTGCATACGTTTCCTTTAAAACATCATCTTCAATAAGTTCACCTTTAACAGTATCAACTAATAACATTTTTCCAGGTCTTAGTCTTTCTTTTAAAACAATATCTTTAGCTGGAATATCTAATGATCCTACTTCTGAAGATAATACTAAATAATGATCTTTTGTAATGTAATAACGTGATGGTCTTAAACCATTTCTATCTAAGATAGCCCCCATGATGTCTCCATCACTAAATAAGATAGAAGCTGGTCCATCCCAAGGTTCCATAAGTGTAGCATTATATTCATAGAAATCTTTTTTTGCTTGTGACATGCTTTTATCATTTTCATAAGGTTCTGGAATACACATCATGACAGCTCTTGGAAGTTCCATACCTGACATTACTAAAAATTCCAATGTATTATCTAACATAGCTGAATCGGAACCATTGACATCAACAACAGGATATACTTTTGAAGTATCCACAACATCTGTTTGCATGTTTTCTTCTCGACAGAGCATGTTATTCGCATTCCCTTTAATTGTATTGATTTCACCATTGTGAACAATAAATCTATTAGGATGGGCTCTTTTCCATGATGGCATTGTATTTGTTGAAAAACGTGAATGAACTAAAGCAATGGCACTTTTATAACTTTTATCTTGTAAATCTTTAAAGAATAATCGAAGTTGTTGTACTAAGAACATTCCTTTATAAACAATTGTACGACTTGAAAGTGAACATACATAAGTATCTTCAAATTGACTTTGTTCAAAAATTCTTCTCACTTGATATAATTTTCTATCAAAATCTAAACCACAATTTACGCCATGAGGTTTTTTAATAAATGCTTGGACAATATATGGCATGGCATCTAATGCTTTTTTCCCTAAAACACTAGGTACAGTTGGTACAGCACGCCAACCTAAAAATTCTAATCCTTCTTTTTTAACAACTGTTTCAAACATTTTTTTGACACGTAAACGTACTTTTTCATCTTGAGGCATAAAGAACATTCCAACTCCATAATGTCCTTTTTGAGGTAATGTAAAATCTTTAATAATCTTTTGAAAATATTCATCTGGTATTTGTGTTAAGATTCCTACACCATCTCCAGTTTCCCCTGCTGCATCCTTTCCAGCACGATGTTCTAATTGTTCAACGATTTTTAAAGCATCATCTACTGTTTTATAAGTTTTTAATCCTTTGATATTA
>OGRC01001805.1_pt1 | contig 13098 bp, 19 predicted proteins | sample 1553431 | NCBI WGS metagenome assembly OGRC01 (sample SAMEA2580064, study PRJEB22360) | human gut metagenome | biome: human gut; feature: human-associated habitat; material: faeces | place: Denmark | collected 2008/2010
CCAGGTATTGGGCCTAGCCCCCACCTCGGTGGCTGTGTAAGTGGGCTTACTGGGCGCTTTGGCCCACTCTGGAACGGTGGGGTCTGTCTCCGTGTACCCGCTAATAAACCCACTGTCATTGGTCAGGTCGCTTACCTTTGTGGGGATACCTTCCTTCACATCTTGTAAGGCGCTGTATACCCCGCCGCTCTGAACGGGGTTTTTACTACCCTGGGTGGGCGTTGCGTCGGTGGTGATGGTCACATCCTCCACCGCTTTGTCCACATAATCAAAGATGTCTGCGTTCTTGTTCTGCGGGTCATAGACACTTTTGAGCATGTCGCCTGAGCCAATTCCATCCATGCCGTTGTAGACGGTAAATGTGCCAATGGGCGCATCCTCGCTGTCATACATGGTGTATGTATCCGTGGTGCCCGGCGCTCCATTGCCGGATGTGCGCTCAATGCGGGAAACGCTGGTGCCGGGGTCGCCTTTGTCACCCTTACCGCCCTGGCTTCCAGTCTCTCCCTTTAATCCGGTGAACGCAAAGGAAAACACCTTCGCTGTGTCCGGGCCGCTGGCGGTCACCTTAACGCTGGGCGCGCCTGTGCTCTCGTCCACTGTGGCGGTAGGAGTACCGAACCCCGCCGCCGCTCCAGGATCGCCCTGGGGACCAGTATTTCCGGGGTCGCCCTTATCGCCTTTCTGGCCCTGCTCACCTTGTTTTCCCTGGGGGCCAGTGTTTCCGGTATCACCCTTGTCGCCTTTTTCACCGGGGGCGGCAAGCTGCATCCAGTTCACTCCGTCGTTACTGGGTGTGATGCCCTGCACGCCTTTCAGGGCCATATAAGAGCCGCCGCCATATGCCACGATATCCAGCACCACATATGCGGCCCCTTCGTTGTAATCGCCTTTAGGTGTGCAGGACACCTTGCCCAAAACCGTGTTAGGCATTGATACTCACCTCCAAGAATCCGTTCACCAGGCTAAATACAGGCCCGCTGTACCCATCCGGCGTGGTCATAGTCAAGATGCCCGTGGCCGGGTCTATTGCGAATGTGGCAAACATAACGTCGCCCCGTGCGCTCTCGCCCGTGTCCACGTATTGCCCCGTCTCAGCGTCCCACGTCCACCATGTATCGTTCTGTATGATGGGGGGCTTGCCGCTGTACTGCTGGGCCTTGTCGGCGCTGTCAGCGGCTTCCTCGGCGCTCTGTGCGGCGTTCTGCTCGGACTTGGACGCGTTGTCTGCCGACTTCTGTGCTTGCTCCGCCGCCTGCTGGGCCGGGGCTACATACTGGCTCACCGCTTTGACAGCAAACCCCTTCCATTGCGCCCCGGTGGTTTTCATGGCCGTGCCCTGCTGCTCACAGACAAACAGAGAATCATCGTCTACCGTTTGCGCTTGCGGCAGGGAGCCTATTTGTTTGTCAGCCATCCGAATCCCCCTCATCAAATACGACGATTCCAGTCAAGCCTTCAATGGCAGCAGGAGAAATGCGGATCATTCCACTGTATTTTGTGAGGTCTACTTTAGGAAGCTGGATGTCGTCATCCTGTTTGCGGATCTCGTTTAACTCGTCGTTAAATTTTCTCGCCGTTTCGGGATCTGGAAAATCACACGATCCATCAGCGTGAAGTGTTCCGCCATATTCTTTGGCCAGATTTTTCTCCATTTCTGCGACTGTATCATTTTCCGCTTCCAGCCGCTTCTTTAGGTCTGCAATGCGGCGGGCTACCTTGTATGGAAGGACTACATGAGACAGTTCTAAAATTCCTCGATAGGCTGATGCAATTTGATTTGGCGTCATGTATTCAACCTGCTTTCTAGTTGTTTAATCTTCGCCCACATGATAGCGATAAACTCCATGTATCGGAGCATCTGTAGTTCATTGCCTTCCGTGTCCACGTCCTTGCACCATGCCGCCAGCTCCAAGTCGGACACCCCGTGGGCATCCATGGCCTCTTTCACATTTTGTGCTATAAACCCAGTATGGTATCGGTCGCTGGTGCCGTTGTCCATCTTGTAGACGACGGGGACAATATCGTCCATCATGTCGATGTACTTCTGTGGCATTTCGGCGATATCGTGCTTGATGTTCTCGTCCGAGGTCTGGATTTCCGCCGTATAGGAATATACCGCCTGCCACATGCCAAGACTGGAATTGCCCAGGTTGGCCGCTGTGCCGGACGGGCAGAAGTTATTGCACGACACCGACATATTGCGGCTGACCATCTGAATGGAACAGCTGCCGGATGCCAGGTACAGGTTGCCGCCAGAAATCAACTGCAACCCTGTCGTTGTACTGGAGCCAACTGTGATATATCCAACTTGCGATCCATAATCATTCAGGATTCCGATTGTCCCGCCCCGCAGTGTGGAGGCGGTCACCGTCCCGGTCATGAGTTGGGTCCCGTCAATGTAGGTCGTCCCAGGGTATTTCCAAGCGGAGACTGTGCTGTTCGCCGAGTTCGCTGTGGCCTGCGCGGAACTGGCCAACCCATACGCATTGCTGGCCGTGCTTTGGGCTGAACTGGCGGCGTTGTATGCGCCGTCAATCTCGTTCTGCGTGTCTTGCGCCAAATCCCCCCAGGTGATAGCCCCACTCAGGTTAATTTGGTTTGCCGTCAACGTCCCGTTGATGTTGGCGGCATTGACAATCAACGTGTCCGTTTCCACGGATGATCCCTTGATTTTGGTCGTTCCCGTGGAGTCTGTCACTGTCAGGCCGTCGATGGTGAGGGACAACTCCGAAAACTCTCCGTCTAATCCATTTACCCTGCCTGTTATTTTCTCTAGCTCTACTGTAAACTCGGTCGATAGCCCTTTCAGTTCATTTTCTACCTCTAGGCGGATTTGTTCGGAGGTTTTGGTGATTAGAGAACGTGTTTGAGCCAGCTGGCGGTTTGTCTCTTTTCGCTCCCTGGTTTCATAGGGGTATTCGTCGTCGATTTCATCGGATTCGGGGGCCGAAATAGTTGGGGCGCAGGCACGGTCAAACTGCATATCTGCCGAGGCGATTACGGAATAGATTCCGCCCACCGTAACAGCGTCTCCAAGCTCTGCCGCCGGGTCAAGTAAAGCGTCCTCCGCCGTATACGGCTGGTAGCTGTAATTTTTGACGGCGGCCAGGATACCGTCTGCCATCGCCTGGGACCCCCAGGGACAAGTGACCTCCAGAGTTCGCCCCGTATCATTACCGGATGTATAATAGTTACCGGAATCCACATTTAAGATGACCCTGCTGATATTCGACGGCACATCTCCTGTTTCTAACTGCGCCGCCAGGTTTCCAAGAAACACTTTGTCAGACAAGGATGCGGTCACCTCCAAACGTAATGGCAAAGCCACCCTCTTCCACCAGATAATTCGTTTCAGCCGGGATATCTCCGAACTTCACCAGCAGCAGCTTCCCCTCGTCGGTGATGATCCAGTTCCCAGCGTTGGATACGGCGATATAGCCCAGCACCTCCCGCATGGTCAAATCCCCGTTTTCGTCCACGGGGTAGTCCACAGGGAAAGCAGTGGTCAGAACCGTTCTCGGGTCCACTTCCACCCCTATGCGGTAGGCGATGTCATCCACGGCGTCTGCTTGGGACATGGGCCAGTTTTCCGTGTCATAGTCTGAGTTGAGCCACACGGATTCCGCTTTCAACATAGCGTCATACCCGGTAATAGTCAGGCTTCCGGTCCGCTTGTCCTTCGCTCTGGTGGAAACAAAAAACACGCCTTTGGGAATCCACTCAGAAAACTGTTCAGCCAGTGCCAGCCGGACAAACACCTTGATTTGCGCCTGCCGGGGGATAGTACCAATGGGCAAGATTTCAAGGTCAATCTGCCGGGCGGCGCAGTTCCCGATACCAGGCGTGGTATACAGGCCGCCGGAGGTGCGAACAGAAACGATATTCCCCTGACCATACTCTGTTCCAGCAATAACAATCTTTGTTTCCTTGTGGTGATTTGGGTTAGAAAGAATCTGTTTGTATAATTCGCTTGTCTGCTGCATTATTTCGCCCTCATCTGCATCTCTCCGCCTTTGTAGTACCGCTTGCCGTTGACAGATCTCAGCCCAAAAGCGGCTTCCAGATTGCTGGTAAGCCGCATGGTCCGCACCAGGTCTGCGGCGGTATACGGGTCGGTGAAGGTTACGGTCTGCGTCTGCTCCGCCAGGGCATCATAGACGGACGAGGCCAAATCGTCATCCAGGGGAAGCAGTGAGAAATTCACGATGGCCCGTTTGGAGGCGGAAAAAGGATGCTCTACGTTGTCCAGGGTGGTAATGACCTTCTGATAGGTCACCTCCCACTGGACAGAATAGGTAGAAAGCCAATCACGCAGGTCAAAGTCTCCAATTTTCAGTGTTACATCCATGTTCTCACCTACAGATTATACGCCCTTTGTTTGTTCCGGTTGTACCGATAGGCCGTCTCTCCAATCACTTTCCCGTCCAACACAGACTGGACCACAATGGTAAAATCCTGACCAATGGATGCCGCCACATTTTGGAGTGCAGAGGAAATCCCACCCTGAGAACGGGCAAGGCCGGAAGAAGCAAGGTCCACTGTGGCCGTCCCGAAATCCATTCCGTTTTCGATGTCCCGACGGATGCTGTCATATTCGCTGTCCCAGCCTTTTTCTACGCCAAGCGCCATATTTTCGCCGATGCCGGCAAATACCTTTGACGGGGATTTAATCCCTAGCAGGCTCTTTACTCCGCCAACCAGGCCATCCCATAAGCCGGTGAACCAATTCACAAGGCTTCCCCATATATTTTTTATTCCTTGCCAAATTCCGTTGACTATATCTTCTCCAATGCCAACGAACCAGTTCCAAACGCCAGAAAATATGTCGGTCAGCTTGTTCCAAAGGCCAGAAAAGAAATCTCCCCAACCGGAGAAAACACCCTTGATTGCTTCCCATGCGCCCTTAAAATCTCCAGACAAGACAGATTCAACGACAGAGAAAATGCCTTTTATTGTGTTCCAAATGTTTTGGAAAAATCCTGTCGCGGCATCCCAAACCGTTTTGATTGCGCTCCATGCAGCCCTGAAAAATCCACCAAGGACATCGGCTACAACAGAAAAAACGCTTTTAATTCCTTCCCATATTGCCTCAAAATATGGTTTTACAGCGTCCCAAATGGATTTAATCCCTTCCCACGCCTGTGAAAAGACATTTTTGATTCCTTCCCAAATCGGTTCAACAGCCGCGCGAAACTCATCATTTGTATTCCAAAGGGTTATCACCGCAGTTGTAACACCAGCGATAAGTGTAGCAATCAGGACAAATGGGTTTGCGTTCATTACTGCGTTTAATGCCGCCTGCGCAATGGTTTGTCCTTCTGTTGCAACTTTGAGCGCATCAATCACACCAGATATAGCTGACGCGGCCTTATAGGCAACAACAGCTGTCGTCGCGGCAACAATCACCGGAGACAATGCGATAAATTTGTCTATCAGGCCCTGTATTCCGTTCATGAGTTGGTCAACGTCAATCCCTGCAATAAATTTTGCAAGTTTTGTGCTAACCGATTCAATAGCGGGTGAGAATTGTTCTAAAAGTGCGTTTTTTACTTTTGAAACAGATTCCCCTATTTTCGCTAGAGAGGCGTCCATTTTTGCTTGGTTGTTTCGGCTCTCCACCAGCGCCTCATTGTTTCTGTAAAATGCGTCGCTGGCCTCATCATAAGTTCCGGCCAGCGTCTCCATGATAAGCTGGTTTCGGTCACTTTCCGAGGAACATTCAGCTAGTTTCTCATTAAAATCGTCCTCAGAGATCCCCGCCCAGTTGAGTGCGTCGGCCAGCACGCCAGTGACTTGTCCAACCTTTGCCGTCTCATTGCTGGCCTCGATCAGACCCTCAATGGGAAGAGAATCGCCGAACGTACCAGCCACGCCGGCGGCAATATCCGTCCAGGTAGAAACATCCTCCGCACTGTCCGCCAGCTTTGCCAGGAGCTGGCTTGCTTCTGTGGCGGTATCCGTATCCCCCAATATACCATAAAAGGCATTGTACGCCTGCTGTGCCGTCTCAGCGCCATATCCAGCCGCCTCAAAAGCGGTGTTTAGCTTTCCCATCGCTACCCTGTATTCCTCGGTGGAGGATTCCAGGGCCAGAAGGCCACCAACTGCAGCACCAGCCGCCGTTGTGATGGCTCCAATACCAGCCGCAGCCACTTTTCCAGCCTTCGCAATTCCGCTCTTTAGCTTGGAGGCGAGGCTGTCCCCGCTTTTGGATACATCCTTTACGCCGCTGTCATACTCGCTGGTGTCCAGGCTGATTTTCGCAAACAGGTCAAATAGGTTAATGGGTGCCGCCTCCTTTCACGGCACCGCTTAGCCCTTCCCTGCCACCACTTAGGCAGAGGCGATTTTATTCTTCATTTGCGTAATGATTTCTTCTGGTGTTCTGGTTTCCTCCGGTTTCGGGTCAGATATGTCCGCCCACCGTTTGGCGATGTAGTCCCCCCGCCCAATGGGCGCAATATTCCGCGAGATGCTTTGCAAGCAATCAGCAACATAGGACTGGTACAGTTCTGCTCTATGCCGCTCTTTGATAACAGTGGGGAGCGCCGCCAAAATGGCCCTTGCTCCCATTCCACGAACGGACAGGAGGCAGAGGATTACTCTGTCTCGTCCTCCTGCCCAAACGATCTGAAAAAATCCAGCAACGCCTTGTCTTTAAAAACGGTGCGAATCTGCGAAATAGTCATCAGGATATTTTGTTTTGCCACCGATTCAGCTGTCGTTTCGTTCAGAATGGCAAGGATACCAAACACATCAGTTCTATGGTCTTTCAGTAGCGCAGGGGCCAAAGTAGCGCATTTCTTCGCCGCATAGGTGTACAGCTCCGCCACGCTCTTGCCCTTGCTGTCAAACTTCTTGCCCAGCTCGTCCAGTAGGGCCTTGTCCCCGGTGATATTAGCGATATAAGGCGTCAACTCGCACAGCACGTCCGCCGCCTGCTCGGTAGTCAGTTCAGATATTTTCATGTGTTATCAATCCTCCGAAGGCGCGGCGCTGTAAAACTCCATGGGCATGGTTTCTTGAGCATCAATGGACACATGGCCGGTCAGTTCCACAGACACCTGCCCTTTTCCATTCTTGGTAGTCTGGAGCGTAAAGCCACCAGTGGACAGGGCGTTTTTCAGGCATACGGCCACCATGCCGCCGTCCGCACGGTCGCCTACCCACCACAGGTCGGAGAAATCGGTCTGCTTCAGGTCCCGCCGAGGTGTGACTTTGGTAGTATTGGAAGTTCCAATGTCCGCTGCGCCCAGCGCCAACCGGATAGACTCCGGGGACGTGCCGAGTGAGGTGAAAGACATTTTGCACTCCCAGCCGTCCAGATGCTTCAGTTCCATCATATTGGTCGGACAGTTGTCCACATCCTCGCCCATGTCGGAATAGGTAGGAACGCAGGAAATATTGATGCCGCCGGTGGTGGGGCACACAATGTCAGCATCCTCCGGCGCCGTTGGCGTAGATGGAGTAAATTTCTTTAGAACAACCCCCGCGTCAAGCTGCATTTCCTCAAAGGTGCTCTGCGGGATGACTGTAAATTTGCCCATAAGGGCCTCCTTTCTAGCTGAATGTCAGGTATTCAGCAGTGATGTTGATGTATCGTCTTTTTATTGCCGGGTCATCCTGGTACACAAGGCTCTGGCACCAGGGGGAGCCGCGTTTCAGCCAGATATACCCCTCGTCACAGGGGATGTACACGCCACCGTAGCCAATGCGTTTGGACAACTCCTTGGCCTTTTCATCTGGAATAGCCTCGCTCTCCGTGCGAAACCATAGGTTGACCGTCAGGCCGATTTCCCCGGTATCAAAGGCCCCGTCGGTGTACTCGTAGGTGCCATAGGGCATGAGCACATCGTCAGGGACAGAGGACGCACGGTAAAACGGGATTTCCCCATCGTTGAACCAGGCATAAAGGGCTTTGTTCTTGGTCATGTGCCCACCGCCTTTTGTGCGTCCTCAATTCGCTTTCGAGCCACTTCAAAATATCCGGGGTCTAATTCCATACCGACAAAGTTTCGGCCCGTGTTTACGCAGGCAACTCCGGTGGAACCGCTTCCCATAAACGGGCCAAAAACTGTTCCATGTTGTCTCGCGCATTTTGAAATGAGCCATTCCAGCAAGCCAACAGGTTTTTCATTTGGGTGTACTAATTCGCTTGGAAGAACACGGCGGAATTTGATGATGTCTTGTGGACGTTTCCCATTAAACAGAAATCCTTTTTCACTGCTGAAAATTATTGATTCGTAACGGCTTGCAAAGGAATGTTTCAAATCGCCCATTCCGTGAATTTCCTTATCCCAAATCAGAACATTTTTCACCTTTAGCCCGTTTGCGTTCATTTCATCAATGAATTTCTGCTGGACATCCCATCTTGTGAAAACCATTACACATCCGGTTGGCATGATTACTCGCTTAATCAGCGGAATAAAGTCTGTAAATGGCCGTTTGTCGTTTTTTATCTTTGGCATCCATTCCGATTTATTCTTTTTCCACTGTGACTGATAATCAATTCCGTATGGGGGATCGCACAGTACCATATCCACGCTGCCGTCTGGGATGTCTTTCAGAAGTTCCAGGCAGTCGCCTTGTCGCAAATCAATCATGTGGTCAGCGCCCACCTTTCCGCCGTAAAGTATTTCAGAGGCAGTGTGGACGAGCGAGGGGCAACCTTTTCCTCTGGGTTGGAGGTCACGCGGTAGGTCTGTCCGGTTTCCGTGTCCTTGAATACGTCGTTGTACTCAATCGGGAAATCCTTGTCTACCAGAGCGGAATAGAGGCTGGTCACGCCCTCTTTTTCGGCGATCCTGGCCTCCATGGAGGTGTCCAGCGCCTGGTAGTTTGTGAACTCCGCCCCCTCTTCCCATTGCACCATGTACCCGCCAGCGCCGTCAGGCACACGCTTTTTCTCCATCAAGACACAGGTGCGGGCAAAATCATCCAGCAGGCTCATATAATCCCTCCAATCCTCCGCCATGCGTTCAGGCGGCTCTTAAATACGTCCTGCCAGCCTACAGTCACGCCGCTGGAATTGGTGGCTTTGCTGTATGAGTATCCGCCGAAACTCTCGCTGGTGTACGGCCCAGGAGCGCCGTTTTTTTCGTTCCATGCGGCGATTTCATCCGCCAGGGCAATCACCGCTTTTGGTACGGCCAGCACCCACACGGCCCCGGTAAAGGTCTCTCCGGTCATGTCATTCGCCGGGTACTGGTGGAGCCCATCGTTAAAGACCGACCCCACCACCCGGAAATACTGCCCATCTTGCAGAAAGGGCAGCGTGAGCCGCCCGTCCTGCACTATGAACTCTCCGGAGTGGATGCCGTCAGGCACCAAAAACCAGTTGTTCAGGTGTCGCAAAACTTCTTCAAGCATCACGCCGCCCTCCTATCAGGTTGATTTTGTAACTGTAACGGTATATACCTTCTGCGCCGAACCGTTCTTCACGGTGATGGTCAGGGTGTTGGTTCCCTCCGCCCAGGTCGCCGCCGCGCCATTGCTTACGGGCGTTTCTCCGTTCAGGATGGTCACAGTGGCGCTCTCGTCCTCCGGCGTTGCCGTCACGGTGTTCGTTGCATTAGTCGTTGTGGCTGTGTACTCCGTCGTATCCGGGTCAAACGTCGGATTGAGTGTCAGCGCGCCAATCGTCAGCCCCGAGAGGCGCGCTGTTAACCCCCCGCCGAAACAGTAATTTTGGCGATACCGTCCAGATATTCAGCCCACAGTTTCATGCCCATAATGGCGTAAGTCTCTCCCACAGCAGTGCTGTAATTGCCCTGTGCATGGAAGCCAATTAGGTTGGTTTCACCCTGCACAGTGTAATTCAGTCCGAGCCGTGCAAACTCACTGTCGCCGGGGTCGGCATAATAGAGGTCGATATTCTCCACAGGAGTGGCAATCACAGTGTTCCGCGCAATGGCAGCATTGCCGGAAACGGTAGCAGGCAGCAGGAACAGGGTGGAATAGCCCATGAAGTCCTTGACGTAGTTGATGCCGAACTGGGTCTGGACGGTAATGTCAGCCGTGCCCAGGTAGTCGTAGGCATCAAGGATATTCGCAAAACCCACCACGGAGGTGACATCCTTTGCCATAACCGCAAACTTATTCAGCACTTCGCCCTGCGCCTTAGCAAGTGCGGCCTGCCAGGTGGTTGCCGTACCAGTGAGAGATCCAGTATTCAGGAAGGTGTAGAAGTCTCCAAGCACCACATTCTGGAGCTTGGTCAGGAAAGCGTCGTCGCTCTTTTCCACGGCGATCTCCGCACCGTATTTGTCCACATCCTCGATAGGTACGGCCTTGGCGTACTTCTTGATGGTCAAATCATCCTTGGTTGCCTGGGTGATGGTCGCCTTGCTGTAGGGGATCACCTCACCAGCACCCACGTCGCCGTCCTCCAGGGTCACGTCGGCAGTGTAGGAGATCAGTTGGGTGCCGGGGGCCTTTCGAATGGGCCGCATAATGCCCAGGATAGTGCGCAGCGCATCCCAGTTGTCGTTAAACCGGGTAACGAAGTCCACCTCTCGGGCCGTCACGCTGGTATAGGTATTGGGGAGGGAATCCCTTGGATTGGTAAGGCTTTCAACTTTCGTAGCAGCCATGTAAATTCATTCCTTTCATGTAATTTGGTTTTCCATTAGCGCCTTTTGACGCTCAGAAGCGGACAGAACATACCGGCCATGATCGTCTTTTTTGTAAATGTCCGCCTTTGTCATAGCCGCCGCTCCAGGGCTGGCCGGAGGTCTTGCGGTATCTGCGCCTTTGGTGGTAGTAGTCTCAATAAAATCAGACCACTCTCCTTTGATGCTCTCTGTGAGTTTGTCCGCATCCTTGACAGCACCTTTATCATCCAGTTCCACGCTGTCCACATCGGATACACGGAGTACGGCGTCCAGCCGCTTCTCGCTTACTCCGGCCTGCTTCAAAAGCTCCCGGTACGCCTTTTCCTTTGCGCTGCGGGTCTCTTTCTTGGTTTGTTCGCCTTTATAGGCTTCGAAATCGTCCTTGAGAGCCTGATACTTGGTCTTCCACTTTTCGGCGGTTGTTGCGCTGTCCTCGGCGGTCTGCTTCTCGGTTTTCAGGGCTTCGATCTCTTCGAGCTTCTTGCTGTACCGCTCCTTTTCCACGAACTCCCTGCCAACGGAGGAACTGACGGCCTGCGTCAGCTTGGCAACGGCATCGGAGGGGATAGACCCATCCTCGCTGATGTACTTTTTGATAATCGCGTCAATGTCGAACATATTTACATTCCTTTCTCGCTGTTGCGGGTGCTACCCTAAGAATGTTTGTATAAAATCCGCAAATGCGGGTTTTACCAAAAGAAAAAGCGTGGGCAACCAACTACGATTCGTAGTCAGTTACCCACGCTCGGGTCTTCCGCCTCAACGCTTAGAGGCGGGAGCGATATTTTATTATTCAACGCCCATAAATTCGTCTAGTGCTTTTTTCAAAATAGCGTTTACTGTGATTCCTTCTTCTTTTGCCTTTTTTCTCACCTTATCAGCATAGTCTTTTCTCACCTTGCATCCCAGCACAGTCATATGTTCTGAAATGTACTTGTTATTCGCTCTTCTCTGCGATTCTGTCAGTGCCATTATACCACCTCGCAAAAAATTATAGCAGGTGATACATGGTTGTGCAATATACCAACCAAACAATATACATGGTTAAACTTTGTGTAATTCGCCAATTGATTATATGGTTAAACCATGCTATTATATACTCGTAAGGCAGAGATACAAAGTCTCTTACAGAAAGGAGTGAGGTGAATGAAAGAAGTGAACGTGACCGAGGCGTTGCTGAAAGCAATCCTCGAACTCATTGAGAAGTGCGAAACGCTGGAAGAACTCCGGGAAAGCGTCAAGCGCATCATGAATGAGTAAAAAGTGGGGCGGCTGAGTTAACCCAAAGCCCACCGCCCCACACCACCAAAGGTGAGCCGGGAGCCTTACCCCGGCCACCTTGATTATATCAGTGTAAGGCAGATAAATCAAGGCCGCAGGCCGGGAGGGAAAGAAAATGAAATATAAGCGCGCCAGCTATTGTGTATCCTATCTGATCCGCAAATACTCTGCAAATAAACTATGGATATGGGACACGTTGGAAGAAATGTATAACATCATCAAGGGAACAAACGCACTACTAACAGAAGAAGAATGCAAAGGGCTTGAGCAATACATAGCTGAAAATATATAAAAGCCTCGGCCACCGCTTGCAACAGTTACCTGACCGCCCCCTAACCGGGGCGGGTTTCTTTTACCTCTTCCCGCTTGATATGTATAATTTTAACACCATCCTTCACGGGAATCAACTCTATTCTGTCCCCTTTTGTGAGAATGGCCTCAATGGCTCTGATTTGCTTTTCATCCATTTTTCATTTCATCCTCTATGATGTTCCGGTAGGTCTGGGTGTGATCGGCCACCGCAGGCTTGAGAAACGGCTGCGCCGGGTTACCTGCTGTCCAGTGCCAGTTTCCTTCGTCGTCCTGGTAGACCCACGGCGTAGGGCGGCCGCTCTCGGCGTATTTGCCAGTTCCCAGTTCCACATAAGGGGCATACTCCACGTTGCTGCCGATGTAAACGGTACTCTCATCATCATCCACCTGATGGGTGATGCTGTTGCGGAGGTTGCCAGTGTCAACAGGAGCCAGGTCTTTGGCATATCCTTCCACTTGGCTCCCGCACCGCTCCAACGCTCGAACAACGGCATCTTGCATAGCATCCAGCACTTCGGCGCTGTAATCGTTAAATACCACACCGCCTAAATCTTTAGTCACGGCTTTTCACCCACCTTTCCCACTGTTCATAGGTCATTTCCTCTACGACCATATTGTGCCCAGTTTTTGGGTCACGCACACGCATCTTGCGCGGCTCGGCCTCAATTCCCGGCGCTTCTACTGTCCGCATGGTGCAACGGCAGTTATAGACGTTTGCAGGCTTGGCCCGTGGATCGCCTGGATAGCGTATCTTCCCCAGTTCTGAGGTAAACGGCTCGTCCCATTCCACAGTCTGGCCGTCTAATTTTTGATGAGCATGCCGCGTGCGCCCGTCTTTGGTGGCCACCCACCGCTTTCTAACCTTGACGCCCATATCGGCGGCGGCTTT
>OGRC01001806.1_pt1 | contig 13094 bp, 12 predicted proteins | sample 1553431 | NCBI WGS metagenome assembly OGRC01 (sample SAMEA2580064, study PRJEB22360) | human gut metagenome | biome: human gut; feature: human-associated habitat; material: faeces | place: Denmark | collected 2008/2010
CATCAATGGTCTTTACAAAGCGGAGGTAATACACCGTAAGAGCTGGAAAAACCGTAAGCGTCGTCTCAGCACCGTCTGGCAGATCCTGAAATTCCTGAGAGAATAGTGGACACCAAATATGGTGGACGCTATCCATGAAATCATTAACCGCAGTGCGTAAAAAAAGCCCTAATTATCCCGTTGAGTTCAAAATCAAAATGGTTGAACTCTCGCATCGACCAGAGATCTCCGTAGCGCAACTCGCTCGTGAGCATGGGATCAACGATAATTTGCTGTTCAAGTGGCGCCAGTACTGGCGCGAAGGAAAACTACGTCCTCCTTCAACAACAGAAAACAACGTGCCTGAGCTGCTCCCGATAACTCTTGATGCCGAAGATGTTGTCCCTACAACCTCCCCCCGGTCACAACCTGTAGCTGCTGCGACACCTGAATCACTCAATATCAGCTGTGAAGTGACGTTCCGGCACGGATCACTCCGTCTGAATGGTGCCATCAGCGAAAATATCCTGAACCTGCTGATACGGGAGCTCAAACGTTGATCCCATTACCATCAGGGACAAAGATCTGGCTGGTCGCTGGCATCACCGATATGAGAAACGGCTTCAACGGCCTGGCGGCAAAGGTGCAGACGACGCTGAAAGACGATCCGATGTCAGGTCACGTTTTTATCTTCCGTGGGCGTAATGGCAGTCAGGTAAAGCTCCTCTGGTCTACCGGCGATGGACTGTGTCTGCTGACCAAACGGCTGGAGCGCGGCCGCTTCGCCTGGCCGTCAGCCCGGGATGGCAAAGTGTTCCTCACACCGGCACAGCTGGCGATGCTCCTTGAAGGTATCGACTGGCGGCAGCCTAAAAGACTGCTTACGTCCCTGACTATGTTGTAAGCCTCTTTATCCTGGTCGACGCTGAATGAGCCTGGTAATATACCCGGTATGAGCAGCTCACTTCCTGACGATATCAATGCACTGAAACGTCTCCTTGCCGAACAGGAGGCGCTGAACCGTGCCCTGCTGGAAAAGCTGAACGAGCGTGAACGCGAAATAGACCATCTGCAGGCGCAGCTGGATAAACTCCGCCGGATGAACTTCGGCAGTCGTTCCGAAAAAGTCTCCCGCCGTATCGCACAAATGGAAGCCGATCTGAACCGGCTTCAGAAAGAGAGCGATACGCTGACTGGTAGGGTGTATGACCCGGCAGTACAGCGTCCGTTGCGTCAGACCCGCACCCGTAAGCCGTTCCCTGAATCACTACCCCGTGACGAAAAGCGACTGTTGCCTGCGGCGCCGTGCTGCCCGAACTGCGGCGGTTCACTGAGCTATCTGGGCGAGGATACCGCCGAACAGCTGGAGTTGATGCGTAGCGCCTTCCGGGTTATCCGGACGGTACGGGAAAAACATGCCTGTACTCAGTGCGATGCCATCGTGCAGGCACCTGCACCTTCGCGGCCCATCGAGCGGGGTATCGCCGGACCGGGGCTGCTGGCCCGCGTGCTGACCTCGAAGTATGCAGAGCACACCCCGCTGTATCGCCAGTCAGAAATATACGGCCGGCAAGGTGTGGAGCTGAGCCGTTCACTGCTGTCGGGCTGGGTGGATGCATGCTGCCGGCTGCTGTCTCCGCTGGAAGAGGCGCTTCATGGCTATGTGCTGACTGACGGTAAGCTCCATGCTGATGACACGCCTGTCCCGGTGCTGTTGCCAGGCAATAAGAAAACGAAGACCGGGCGGTTATGGACCTACGTTCGTGACGACCGTAACGCCGGGTCAACGCTGGCGCCGGCGGTGTGGTTCGCTTACAGCCCGGACAGAAAAGGCATCCATCCGCAGACCCATCTTGCGGGGTTCAGTGGTGTACTGCAGGCGGATGCTGTCACGAACGGTGCAATAGTGCTCCACACCCAACGCCTGAAATCAGATCCAGGGGGTAATCTGCTCTCCTGATTCAGGAGAGTTTATGGTCACTTTTGAGACAGTTATGGAAATTAAAATCCTGCACAAGCAGGGAATGAGTAGCCGGGCGATTGCCAGAGAACTGGGGATCTCCCGCAATACCGTTAAACGTTATTTGCAGGCAAAATCTGAGCCGCCAAAATATACGCCGCGACCTGCTGTTGCTTCACTCCTGGATGAATACCGGGATTATATTCGTCAACGCATCGCCGATGCTCATCCTTACAAAATCCCGGCAACGGTAATCGCTCGCGAGATCAGAGACCAGGGATATCGTGGCGGAATGACCATTCTCAGGGGATTCATTCGTTCTCTCTCGGTTCCTCAGGAGCAGGAGCCTGCCGTTCGGTTCGAAACTGAACCCGGACGACAGATGCAGGTTGACTGGGGCACTATGCGTAATGGCCGCTCACCGCTTCACGTGTTCGTTGCTGTTCTCGGATACAGCCGAATGTTGTACATCGAATTCACTGACAATATGCGTTATGACACGCTGGAAACCTGCCATCGTAATGCGTTCCGCTTCTTTGGTGGTGTGCCGCGCGAAGTGTTGTATGACAATATGAAAACTGTGGTTCTGCAACGTGACGCATATCAGACCGGTCAGCACCGGTTCCATCCTTCGCTGTGGCAGTTCGGCAAGGAGATGGGCTTCTCTCCCCGACTGTGTCGCCCCTTCAGGGCACAGACTAAAGGTAAGGTGGAACGGATGGTGCAGTACACCCGTAACAGTTTTTACATCCCACTAATGACTCGCCTGCGCCCGATGGGGATCACTGTCGATGTTGAAACAGCCAACCGCCACGGTCTGCGCTGGCTGCACGATGTCGCTAACCAACGAAAGCATGAAACAATCCAGGCACGTCCCTGCGATCGCTGGCTCGAAGAGCAGCAGTCCATGCTGGCACTGCCTCCGGAGAAAAAAGAGTATGACGTGCATCTTGATGAAAATCTGGTGAACTTCGACAAACACCCCCTGCATCATCCACTCTCCATCTACGACTCATTCTGCAGAGGAGTGGCGTGATGATGGAACTGCAACATCAACGACTGATGGTGCTCGCCGGGCAGTTGCAACTGGAAAGCCTTATAAGCGCAGCGCCTGCGCTGTCACAACAGGCAGTAGACCAGGAATGGAGTTATATGGACTTCCTGGAGCATCTGCTTCATGAAGAAAAACTGGCACGTCATCAACGTAAACAGGCGATGTATACCCGAATGGCAGCCTTCCCGGCGGTGAAAACGTTCGAAGAGTATGACTTCACATTCGCCACCGGAGCACCGCAGAAGCAACTCCAGTCGTTACGCTCACTCAGCTTCATAGAACGTAATGAAAATATCGTATTACTGGGGCCATCAGGTGTGGGGAAAACCCATCTGGCAATAGCGATGGGCTATGAAGCAGTCCGTGCAGGTATCAAAGTTCGCTTCACAACAGCAGCAGATCTGTTACTTCAGTTATCTACGGCACAACGTCAGGGCCGTTATAAAACGACGCTTCAGCGTGGAGTAATGGCCCCCCGCCTGCTCATCATTGATGAAATAGGCTATCTGCCGTTCAGTCAGGAAGAAGCAAAGCTGTTCTTCCAGGTCATCGCTAAACGTTACGAAAAGAGCGCAATGATCCTGACATCCAATCTGCCGTTCGGGCAGTGGGATCAAACGTTCGCCGGTGATGCAGCACTGACCTCAGCGATGCTGGACCGTATCTTACACCACTCACATGTCGTTCAAATCAAAGGAGAAAGCTATCGACTCAGACAGAAACGAAAGGCCGGGGTTATAGCAGAAGCTAATCCTGAGTAAAACGGTGGATCAATATTGGGCCGTTGGTGGAGATATAAGTGGATCACTTTTCATCCGTCGTTGACAGGATGCATACGCCGGGTTCAACGAGCTGTACCGGGATGGCCGGATAACGGAAGCCGCCTGTTGGGCTCACGCCCGCCGTAAAATCCACGATGTGCACGTTCGCACCCCGTCAGCCCTGACGGAGGAAGCGCTGAAACGGATCGGCGAACTGTACGCCATCGAGGCAGAGATAAGGGGAATGACGGCGGAGCAACGCCTTGCCGAACGTCAGTTGAAAACGAAACCGCTGCTGAAATCCCTGGAAAGCTGGCTGCGTGAAAAGATGAAAACCCTGTCGCGACACTCAGAACTGGCGAAAGCGTTCGCATACGCCCTGAACCAGTGGCCGGCGCTGACGTACTATGCAGATGATGGCTGGGCTGAGGCGGACAATAACATCGCTGAAAATGCGTTGCGGATGGTCAGTCTGGGCCGCAAAAACTACCTGTTCTTCGGTTCGGATCATGGAGGAGAGCGGGGAGCGCTGCTGTACAGCCTGATCGGGACGTGCAAACTGAACGGAGTGGAGCCAGAAAGCTACCTCCGCTATGTCCTTGACGTCATAGCCGACTGGCCGATAAACCGGGTCGGCGAATTGCTCCCTTGGCGCGTAGCACTGCCGACTGAATAACACATCCCCGTCAATACGGTTCTTGCTGCACGCTTACAATTTCAGGGCAGGGAATAGTATTGTTAATTTCGGGAGAAACTTAAAGTTGCCACATCGACAGTTTCATCACACAGGCTTTTGTCCTGAAAACTTTTCTTATTTTGGACTTTCGCCAGCCACTGTCCAATATGAAGAGAAGGTACTGTGACGATACCATCCTCATTAGTTACAAAGGTGAGTTCTGCTTTATGAACAGGATGTTTGTGCTCAACTGCATGAGTATGACGGGATGATTTCAGATAACTGACCGAGTCAAGCTCCATGATAGCTCCGGCGAGCGGGGACGTTTTATACAGGACTTTCAGCTTCACATCTTCACTGAAACGACTTATATCGGATAACGGAATGATTTCAAGCTCATGCCCCGTTGGAGACTGATAGAGTTGTGCTGGCATCTGCTGTTCACCAGGAATAAAAGATTTCGCATATTTAGTGACAAACTCACAGTAAGCCACATCATTTCTGCCCTCCCGGCTGACCGGTTTCCATCCTGAAGAGGTTCTCGACCAGTATCCCGGTTTCATATATGTTGACAAAACGTAGCCATTATCTTTGCTTGCAGACTCAGTTTTATAGACATAATCCGTGGACGCTGGCTTCAGTGTTATTGTCTCTTTCCCGTTATAAATCCGGGGATTTTCAAAGAAATTCCTTCTGTCAGGAATTGTGCCCTTTGAGGGGAAATTATGACCATAACCAATCTCTGCGGTAATGTTGTTCTCTGCCTGTTTACCTGTAATCCAGACATCGTGGGCCAGGACATGCCCCGATGCTGTCAGACAAAGAGCTAAGATATAACCTGTATTTTTCATCATGATTTGTTACCACTGATAACGGGTATAAAGACTGACAGTTCTGCCTGAAAGCGGCACTCCTTTGCCATTCATGGCAAGCTTGTTGAAGGCATTATCCAGAGTCACTGATGCCTCAAAGCCTTTAACACTTACAGGCTTATAAGACAGTGAAAAGGAATGTACGGCATAGCCAGCCTGATGGGGATCGCCTTTTTTCACATGCGTGGCTGCTGCCGAAAGTTCAGCACGCCATCCGGCAGAAACTCCTCCATGACCAACAGGTATACTTATGTCACTGATGAGTGTGTCAGGATTGCCGGAGCCCAGCCATTCCCTGCTGCTGGCATCCATACTTTCCGTGCGGTTATAAGAAAGCATCCAGTCAAAATAATCAGACTGGTAATTTCCCTGCATATCCCATCCCCAGATACGGGCCCGGGATACATTATAAGAATAAGAACGCATCCGTTTCATATCCACGCGCGTGGCAATATAGTTTCTGGCATCCGTTCCGAAATATCCGCCTTTCAACTGCAGCCGATCATTGCCTGTAAGCAGGCCGTCCAGTTGAATACCTGCGCCAATCTCACGGGTAATGTTATTTTCTGGTTTCAGATTAAGGTTAGGTACCCAGTAATTGGGTTTACCCTTGCGGTAAAAATGTACATCATCCCTGTACATTTCTGCCATTGTGGGGGCACGGAATGCAGAGGATATGGAGCCGTACATCATCAGCCAGTCTGTCGGTGAGACTGAAATCGCCGCCCTTGGGGACAGGCGTTCGGCTTTCAGTTCTCCGGCACGGGGATTGAAGCTCTTGTACCGGTCATAGCGGGAACCGACGATAATGTTAACCGGGTAGCTTTTCATTGTCATTTCATCCTGGAAATACAACGATGTAAAGTCAATGTTTCCTTCCGGATATAGTGTGGCAGAGCCTTCTGGCTTCTGCTGCTGACGGTAATATTCAGCGCCATAACTTAACTGATGGGCTCCCGGAAAAATCAGAGTATGACTCCTGTTGACAACATTAACACCGGAGGTTCTGTTGTTTCTCCATTCTGCCGTTTTGTTGTGACCGTTTGTCTTGATAGTGATATCACTGAGATATAAAGTTGACTTTACATTGATGAGGCTGTTATCCACAGGAGCGTACTGGTACCAGAACTGTACGTCATTTTGTACTGTTTTTCTGTCACGCAGGCCGCTGTCACCATGTGTCTGAGTGGGATTGCCCGGTTCAGTGGTGTTATTCCGGTAGAGACGCAAGCTGGCACCTGCTTTGTTACTGTCTGTTATACCGACAGAGCCTTTCGCAAACAGGGCTGCAGGTTTTTCCTTGTTAGGTGCGCGCTCACCATCACTTTGATAGATATTACCTCTTTTACGCATAATGACAGAAAGGAGCGCATCTGTTTTTCCGGTTTTACCGAACCAGGTGAGCCCCGAGCCTGTGCTGTGGTCACCACTGGCGATATTTCCCCACAGACTTAAACCGTTTGTCTCTCCGGGGGGAAGGAAATCTGCTGCATCGGCAGTTCTGAAGTCCACAACACCTCCCAACCCCACGAATGACCCGCCACTGCCGTACAGACTGGAGTTTGGTCCGCGGACAACTTCGATACGTTTGACGAGTGCCGGATCCAGATAAGTGCCACTGCTTTTTGCCATGTCACTGAGTTGACGGATGCCGTCAACAAGAACAAGTACCCCGCTTTTGTCATAGCCGCGTAGATTAAAGGTCTGCCCATTGGTCCGTCCTGCACCAGTCTGGCTGAGACCGGCAACACCTTTCAGCATGCCGGCTGATGTGACCGCATTCTGACTCCATGGCGTGTCATTCGTGACGACACTGACCATTGACGGCGTTTCAAATACCGTGTTCTGATTTCCTGTCGCGACAACGGTGATTGTATCTTTAGCCATAGAAGAATGACTGGTCTCTGCCTGTAACCCTATCGGGAGTATGATTAATGTACAAATGACGTTTCTGATTACGTTCATATACATGCGAAAATATATGTTAATATTGATATGTTATAACATATCATTTTATTAATGCAACCCTGATCACGCAGCGTTCAGTGATAACCAGTGAATAGCGACTCTAATACCCGGTCGCTCTGCAATGTATCAGCGCCTGCGACCGATGCTATGGATATTGATTTTTCTACCGATAAAGAACCAGCAATACGGAATTTAGACTGGCCCCCTGAATCTCCAGACAACCAATATCACTTAAATAAGTGATAGTCTTAATACTAGTTTTTAGACTAGTCATTGGAGAACAGATGATTGATGTCTTAGGGCCGGAGAAACGCAGACGGCGTACTACACAGGAAAAGATCGCTATCGTTCAGCAGAGCTTTGAACCGGGAATGACGGTCTCCCTTGTTGCCCGGCAACATGGTGTGGCAGCCAGCCAGTTATTTCTCTGGCGTAAGCAATACCAGGAGGGAAGTCTTACTGCTGTGGCCGCAGGAGAACAGGTCGTTCCTGCCTCTGAACTTGCTGCTGCCATGAAGCAGATTAAAGAACTCCAGCGCCTGCTCGGCAAAAAAACGATGGAAAATGAACTCCTTAAAGAAGCCGTTGAATATGGGCGTGCAAAAAAGTGGATAGCGCACGCGCCCTTATTGCCCGGGGATGGGGAGTAAGCTTAGTCAGCCGTTGTCTCCGGGTGTCGCGTGCGCAGTTGCACGTCATTCTCAGACGAACCGATGACTGGAAATATAGGGGCAAATCCACATCCTTACTTTTCCGTAAGGATTTTAGCGGGTCAAAACAGCGTTCCATGCCGGACTGATGATCTACATACTTAGAGTCACATACCAAAGTAAAACTATGGATGTATGCAAGCCTGCATCGTCAGGAGGTTAAATTTCAGACCTGCCAGTTACCGCGTAAATGGCTTGATATATGACTAATTTATTTGCACAGGATTTTTACGACAACGCTCTGAACCAGCAGTTGACGGGATATATAGTTGAGCTCATTACAGATAAAGCTTTTCTGTATCTCTGGCGGTGGTCATAGACCAGTAATCGTTATTGGTTGTTCTATATTATCCCGTATGACGGTACAACGTTTTTAACAACTGGCGCTGTCACAACATAAGCCACCCCAAAATATTATATGAGTAACAATAGTCTATATAGGAGCGTAAATTACCTACTATCAAATACTTACTCCAATAGCATTTCTGTCTATTCTATTTCAATTCTTTAATAGAAAAATAAGGTTAGATAATATATGACTCCCTCCCCCTATCCAAGAAATAACTTTAATACAGAGCTAATTCAATCATGTATGAATGGAGAACACTTTTCACTTTTAATTGAAATATCACCAATCAGAAGTAAAAAAAACATCATGGCTCTTAAGGAGTATTTGGTTGATGGTTATTCAAAGCAAGAAAGTTGTGAAAGGAACAATGTTTCCATTAGTTATTTTTGCCTATGCCTAAAAAAACTAAACTATACACACAGTATTGTTAGTGCTCTTAAATATTTCTACCGTGAGTAAACTGTAACTGAAGTCTTGATTCTTACGCTTAGACACTGCTAAGCCGTTATGGCATAGCTGATAATTTATATTGCACTATGTCAGCTACTGTAAGATAATATAAGCTATTTTAAAGAAAACTCTGTCATTCATCATTTTGTTTAATGATAGGTTTTGTTATTAATATAAAAGAACATGCTCATTCATTAAAATAAAAACAAGATGTTCTTTTATTATTTTCATTCCCTACGGGGTTAGTCCTTGATTCATTTTCAGTATCTTCTAACTCATTCATTTGCCGATTACTTTAATTCACAGTCTTGTTTTTTATCCTGCCTATTGGAGATAAAAGTGGTATCGATGGATGCCGAGTGTGTTGCACATGCAGTATTCTCAGGAATAAGAACTGTCACTTCCAAAACACGCGATATATGATTGAATCTCTGTGGGGGGATAAAAACTTGCCTTTTTCCGCAGTCTGAAAACAGGATGGGGGCGACGGATGGTTACGCAGGCAAGGGCGAGGTTCGGAAATAAATCAGAGATTATATTCTGAATTATTACAATAGCACCAGACCTCACCATTACAACGGTAGTTTGACGCTGGAGGGATCAGAAAACAGATACCGTTTTTACTGTAAACGGTGGTCATATATGGACTCTCCTGGTGATATAAGTACTGGTTCGAAACGGTTTACGACTATATATCCGGCGTCATCAGTAGGTTCAATGAACCGCGCAATAATGTTATCCGAGCCCTGTTTCCTAATCACTACGCCGGTATTTGATTAGCCAAGTCAAGTTCATCTTGCCATCACTATTTTTCCATACCGCATTACTATCTAATACAGTCGCACGAGCGGCCTTCTAATTTGAGGGTTTCGAGCCCTGAAGAGGCATATCCCATCGTTTTACAGATATTGCAGAAATTGGTACGCAATATGCTGCTTCTTCCTGGAGTTTCTTCCTGGTATTTGTATCGAAGTCTACATTAAGCAGGTCGAACTTCCAGCTTTCCCGATAAAACCTTATAATATCCTTGGGACAAAGGAGAATAAACTGGTTTGTCGTAAACATAGAAACAGCCTGCACAGAGTAATATTCCCCCGGTTTTATATTTTTTTTACCCCATACTGCATTGGAAAAAAACTCCTCCGGATATTCACTTGTTTTAATAATGTAGCTATGTATTTTGAAGTCACTTATACCTGAGAGCTTAATAACTGAATGGGTAAAAATTACTGGTAATACGGTTATTTGAGTCGATATAACTAATAATATCATCAAGGATGCGACAAATGCAGAACTAATTCTTTTAGAAAGTTTATGCTGTGGATTCATTTTTAGATAAATGAGGCCGGGAAGTATTGTCAGAATAAAAATAAAATATGACATGAAAGCCAGTTCAGCTATCACTTTGAAATTAATACTCTTATCTGAAGTTTCAATATTCCTAAAAACCATCTCCAGTGGAATTACCTGAAGATGCACCAGTAAAGCAATAGACAACGGAATGATAAGATAGATCTGAACACGTCTCAACAGTTTCATTCTATTATTTTTAAACGATAAGTCATATTCAAGATACCTCGTGTTTATTATGGCTGAAATAACAACTATTAGTACTCCTATACTTAAAATAGATAACCAGCCAGAGTTATCTTTAACACTCTGGTCAAAATCAAATGCACAGTATAACACGTATATAAAGGCCATGGGGAAGAGGCCAGATAACATCATTACAGATAAAAAATTACCCTGAATCTTATTGTAAGCAGGAAGATTTTTTATATCATAAGGAATAACTATTGGTATAAAAAAAGATGTTATAAAAAAAATAAAAATGATCATAATCAATGATAGAATAGTTGTACAACAAACCAATACCAAGATGCTTTTAATATTCATCACATCAAAGAAAATATCAAGTCGATCCAGACGACTGAAATATCCCCAGAGAACTATCAACGCAATCCCTGATATAATACTTGATGGTGTTAATACTGAAACTATTAGCGTCTTCCACTTCTGATTCATTTTAACTTCCTGGTTTTGCTATAAAGAGAGCATAAAAAAGAGTGAATAAGTTATTACACTTCATTGTTTGACTCCTCGCAGTAACCTTTCAGGAAGGTTGTCGGATATTTTTGATAAATTATGTCATAAACATATTATTGTAAGTAATGATTTCACTAAATTTATTTGATCGTCGTCATAATATTTTTAATCTGAATATAGAAGATGATTGTGTCATATGCAGTATGATATAAAACGTTAAAAGTGACTGAATAGATAACAGTTCATGCATGAACAAGACCATAACATAACATAATAAAATATGCTTATTATGCATAACCTTATGTTGTGACTAAGCCGCCTTAAAACTGAGAAGTAGCTAAGAATATGGCGTCAGACACCTTCAGTTGTCGTAGAAGGTTATCTGCAGGATTTTTCTCCGTATCTGCCTGTTCCTGGCATTACCCCAATTCTCCCAAAAACGGCAAACCAGCCCTCAGCCCGCGCCACGACTGGCTTAATACGGGATCCCTGCTGCAAAACATACCTTTACGTATTTGGTTTTACCCGCAATAATGCGTGATAAGCAAACAAAAGGATCCGCGCGCTGCGATTTATTGTCGTGGAAGGATCCGGGCGTTCAGGTCAGAATACCTGTATCCATAAACAGTGCGTGTGCTACGTGAAAAATAACTCATGAACAATGTCATTCCCCTGCAGAATTCCCCAGAACGCGTCTCCCTGTTACCCATTGCGCCGGGGGTGGATTTTGCAACAGCGCTCTCCCTGAGAAGAATGGCCACTTCCACGGGGGCCACACCGGCCTACCTGCTGGCCCCGGAAGTGAGTGCCCTTCTCTTCTATATGCCGGATCAGCGTCACCATATGCTGTTCGCCACCCTCTGGAATACCGGAATGCGTATTGGCGAAGCCCGGATGCTGACGCCGGAATCATTTGACCTGAATGGAGTAAGACCGTTTGTGCGGATCCTGTCCGAAAAAGTGCGTGCGCGACGCGGACGCCCGCCAAAAGATGAAGTGCGACTGGTGCCGCTGACAGATATAAGCTATGTCAGGCAGATGGAAAGCTGGATGATCACCACCCGGCCCCGTCGTCGTGAACCATTATGGGCCGTGACCGACGAAACCATGCGCAACTGGCTGAAGCAGGCTGTCAGACGGGCCGAAGCTGACGGCGTGCATTTTTCGATTCCGGTCACACCACATACCTTCCGGCACAGCTATATCATGCACATGCTCTATCACCGCCAGCCCCGGAAAGTCATCCAGGCACTGGCTGGTCACAGGGATCCACGTTCGATGGAGGTTTATACCAGAGTTTTTGCGCTGGATATGGCTGCCACGCTGGCAGTGCCTTTCACAGGTGACGGGCGCGATGCTGCAGAGATCCTGCGTACACTGCCTCCCCTGAAGTGACAGCATACGCTCTTCCTTATATAAGCGGAGGTAAGCAGAACAGGCATAACATAAGCTATAGCAGGTAGATAAACTGTAGTGAGTAAGCCGTGTTTTATGTAAGGAACAGGCAGATGGCAGCTCAGCCACAGACAGTGCAGCAGGAAACTGAATATAAACTACAGTGAGCACATCACTCACTGCACCTGTTAATATAAACTGTAGTCAGTAAAGAGTCTCTCTTATCTGACTACAGTTTATGTTCAGCGGGATTTGAAGAGTTTTTCCAGGTCATCCAGCGTGATGCCCAGTTTTTCAAGCAGGGCAAGCTTCTCCGCCATCTCCGGACTGATTTTTTCCGCAGGTGAAGGTGGCAACTGATTTTCCTTACTCTCATCATTCGGCGCTTTTAACCGGGGACGCCGGTAGTGAATACAGAAGAATTTTGTCCGCCCCCGCTGGATCTCCGTGTAATCAAGATATCCAATCTCGCGCAACTGCTCCATTGCCCGTCTGACCGTCTGGTTCTGGGAAAATACAGGAGACTTCAGATTGAGGCGTGCACGCAGCCGCGCCAGCGATATCGGTGCCGGATCCCCGGGCAGGCTCTCTATAAAGGTGTAAAGTGCCTGGGCGGACTCCCGTCGCTTCAGGGCATTAATCGCCTTAAGCTGAAGAAGGACCTTTCTGTCAAACTGGTACAGTTCAAAAAGGCGGGGATCAGCCTGTAACTGAACAATATCCCGTTCAGTATCGTAGTAGGCTGACTGTACCAGATGGGTGATGTATTCCCGGGTGTGCTTCTCATCGGTGCGGGAAAAGGAGATCACGGTACCGGCAATGCGTTTCAGGGAAGGGCTGATGCGCTCACGCAGCCTGCGTGATGACTGGCTTG
>OGRC01001809.1_pt1 | contig 13081 bp, 10 predicted proteins | sample 1553431 | NCBI WGS metagenome assembly OGRC01 (sample SAMEA2580064, study PRJEB22360) | human gut metagenome | biome: human gut; feature: human-associated habitat; material: faeces | place: Denmark | collected 2008/2010
TCCTCAGACCGACGAAACTGCCGGCGTCTTTCACAGAAAGAATTTCTGTGAGTGGAGATATCATAACATATCTGAAAATCAGAAACAATGATCTTTTTTGTTTTCGCAGCAGTTTATAACACACTTGTAAACAGGGGAAAACTTGCATGTTCTCCCCTGTCCCACAGATGTAGATATGATATTAATTCATATGGAGATGAAATTTTTCAATCAGATGAGAGATATTTTCCTCTGTATCCTCAAGATCATCTGCGATTTCAGAAATGGTCTTTCCTTTTTGAAGTTTTTTCTGAATAAGTGAACAGGTTTTTTGAAGAGTTCCTTCTTCTCGTCCCTGTGTTCTGCCTTCTTCCCGTCCCTGTGCTCTGCCTTCTTCTCGTCCCTGTTCTCTTGCCTCTTCTCTTTGCACTTCGATATCTGTCTCGTAATCGTATTCATCTAATAACATATTGATCACTTCGCCTCCTTTTCGCATTAAGTAATCCGCAAGAATTCCTTTTTCAATACACTCCTTAATCGCTTTTTTATAAGGTTCGTCCGCACCGGAGAGCTGATAGCTCTGCACCGTGTCCATGAACTGGCTGTATTCTTTGAGCACCTGACATTTTTCTAAAATCTCATGATGTTCTTCCGGCCGGATATTGATAACCTTTACTTTTAATTCCAGACTTGGCTCATTCTCTTTTACAATATACGCATCTGACAAGCACAGTTCTTGTTCTTTTTGCCATTTTTCTTTTCCGTTGTAAAACGTATAGAATTCCGGTGTCGGAAGAGGAACGAGCTTCTTTTTATAACGGCTTCTCGGCGGGACAATTCTCTCATATGCCCGACCGATATACAACAGACTCCGAAGGGGCATGTTTTCGTTAATAGTAGACTGATGCTCGCCAAATACAATTACCTTCCCGCCTGCGTCGAAGGAAATGTCGTTTTGAAAATTCATATAGATCGTATTGTCTACACGGAATTTTCGGATCTTTGTTCCGTCCGGAAGAGGCTGATCGTGGATTGCATTAAAAAGTGCGATCTCGTTTGCTTCTGCTGATTCATCTTCGTAAAAGAGATCTACGAAGACGCTGTTTTTAATTTCTCTGTTTTCTTTTCCTGCCATAGGCTTCTCCTTTCATGCGGCATGAATGAGTCCTATAGTATAAGAACGAAAACGCTCTTGAGTTGTCTTTTCTTCTAAAGCTTTCGCTTATCGTTTTCCCTGTCATTTTTTGGAAAAATTTTCTTTATTTAGAATATTGTGTTTAGAAAACTTTATCTAAAATCAGTATACGAAAAAAAGAGATGTTCTACAAGACTATCCATGCAAAAACTGTTTTATTGTATTCGGGTAATTTTGAGGGAATTCCTCAGACCGACGAAACTGCCGGCGTCTTTCACAGAAAGAATTTCTGTGAGTGGAGATATCATAACATATCTGAAAATCAGAAACAATGATCTTTTTATAGCTTTTCTCAATAAAAATTTTATCTCTTTTTATTAATAATATTCTTTTTTATCCGGTAACATTTTTATCATTTATATAATTAATAGTTAAAGAATCTCAAAAGCAAAAATCTCCGTTTTATCCAGAGTCCGCAGACTTTCAGATAAAACGAAGATCTCCTGTTTTTATAACCACTCTGCTCCTATACGAATTTAGAATTTCAGCAATCGGATCAGAAGCGGGTTTGTTTCATATAAGAACCGAAGAATACGACTCTTCTCGACCATATCAAAACAAGCGCTTCCAGCTTCTGTCGTATAAGCCAGCGTCATAATAAGAAAGCCAATCCATACAACGACAAGGGCAAGCAGAAGACCGAGCGCCCCGCCCGCAATGTGATTTGCAAGTCCAAGCACCGGAAGTTCTCCAATAATATTTACTGCAAACACAAGCGCTTTCACCAATATGATTGCAAGTAAAAACGTTACAAGAAACGACAGCAGATTCAATACAAGATGTGACGCGTATGCAGCCACATATCGCGGAAAACTTTTCACTCCAAGTTCTCCATAGATTGTACTGTTATTATTTTCTATAAGCTGATCTTTCAGGAACTGCGGGATTGGCGCTTCTTCGATCAGATTAATCTGTACATCTTTCGGAATATCACCGATCACATTTAAAATATCATCAGCCGTAATACCGAGCACATCCCAATCAATTTCATTTAATCTGGACAAATCTTCAGCAGAAAGATCTTCCAATGGAGTACCTGTCAGATCAAGGGACTGAAACTGTTCCACTGATATTTCCGGCATAAACATTTCTGTAACTTTCTTTTCCAAAAAATCATCTACCGGCGTATACTTCTGAAGCGCCTGTGCAACATACGGTGAAAGAAAAACTACAAGCACAAGTGTTATTACTGTCGAAAGCATGGAAATTCCAAGCTTCAAAAAACCTCTCACATAGCCGACCGCGATGCACACAAGAAAAATTGTTCCTACAATAATCAAAAGCCAATTATCCATAACCACTCCTATTTCGTCAGATAAATTATCCTCAATTCATCCGCGCTCATCACATAGTATCTGTTTAAACCGGAAGCTTTAAAAATTTCCAACGCTTCTGTCTTAATATCTCCTTCAAATTTCACGATTCCATTGGCAGTCACAATGCAGCATTTACTTCCTTCGTACATAATCCCCTCGTCACCTGCCATTTTTACCTTACCGTATTTGCCAGAGATTTCTTTATTCAGCACCTGTTCTCCAAACCGATTATACAATCTAAGCTCATAGCCTGATTTCTCCGTATTCAGCAAAACCAGACCTATGTACTTATCCGAATGAAATACGCTTTGAATCTCCTGTCCGATGGAAATTTCCTTTTCCTTCTTCGGCGCTGTCTTTCCTTTATAGAGAACGATTGAATTATCTCCTACTATAACAGAACGATCACTTCCCATGAAAAAAACATCCGCCATTATCGTATCTCTGTATTCATCGGAAGCCACAATATTATCTGCCTGTTCTTTACCGCTTTCCCCAAAATTATAATAGATCACTTTTGATTTCAATATCCCGCCTTCTATATGCAGATAAGTAACCGCCAGCGTTTTGCCATCGTCAGACATATCCATACCGATCGGATATCCCATTGCAGACACCGTCACCTGCTGTTCTACAAGAATATTTCCCATCGCATCATAAGAAATGATCTTCGGCGCACTTTCGTTTTTCAAAAGAACCGTCACAATCCCCTGATCGGAAATTGCCATACTTTCGATAGGAAGACTTGTCTCGATCTCACCTTTCAGACCTTCTTTGGAAAATACAAAAATGTTATTTCCGCCGTTATCTCCTACTGCAAATGCATCTTCTTTTACCTCGATGATCGGATTTTTTAACTGTGTTGACTGAATCCACTGCTCCTCATTCTTTTTATTCAAAAAAGCAACGCCGTCCCGGTTATAACGTACGATTCCATTCGCAAAATGAACATAATTACTTGTATCTGAAATGTCAGTTGAGTATCGTACTGCCGTTCCCGCTTCCCCGTATGCCTTATTCGTCAGCATCAGATAAGTTCCGCTTACAGCAAGCGCGATCAAGACGACGAGCACAAGAATTTTCCTTAATTTTTCTCTGTGCATTTTCTTCGTTTTTGCAGTAACTTCGCTTAGATCACCGGGGGGCGTTACGATTTTAAAATCTGTTTTCTTCTTTTGTGTCATATAACTCCCCTTATTTCATTTCCGCTTTCTTTCCATATTTTTAGTCTTCTTCTATTCCCAGCAAACCTATTCGCCAACATCTTATCATATTTTCAAGGCAATAGCAATTTTTGTCCGATATAAATAAGATTGCCGTCTGTAATGCCATTCATCTTACAGATGGCATCTACATGATCAAGATCTCCATACATCTTTCGGCTGATGATCGCCAACGTATCTCCCTTTTCCACAATATAGATTCCATCCTGGCCGTTTACATTTTCCGAAACTTGCCCGCTTGTCTCCTGCATCTGCTGCTCTTCGCTTCCCTCACCCGCTCCGGCGGAAACAGTTCCGCTCGTTTCCGTTTTTTCCGGTTCTTCTGCTGCCGGATTTTCTTTCACTTCCGCAGGAGATTCTGTTTCATCCACCTTTTTTTCTGAAGGCTGATCGACAGCATGTCCTTCCGTGACTTCTGCTGATGCAGCGACTGTTTCCGCATCTTTTTGCTTTTCTTCCGGTTTATCTTTTTGTTCTTGTGCCGTTTCTTTTCCTAAAATTCCAAGAGTACTTTGCACTGATTTCATCCGGTCAAAACTGTTAAACAAAGAAACTCCCATGATCACAAGGATCAAAACAACGCAGGCGCCCGCCGCATACATCAGGCTTCCCGCCCGCCTGCCTTTCTGAGACTCTCCCCGTTTTCGAGCCAGAGAACGAAAGTCCTTTGCAGCTCTGTCCTCCACTGTTTCTGACGCGGACGCCCCATTTTTTTTTCGACTGGAAATCATATAATTCTGCATACACGGATTTTTCTCATAATATGTGTAATGCCCTCCGATTTCCAGCAAGTCGTTCATTTTATGCACATAATAAGTCTCTTCTTTTTCCACCGGATCTTTCATAATAAATACCGTATTTTTCTTTGGAAATGATTTCTTATGAAGCTTTACAGTTTCAGGCTCCGGTACAAGCGGCGCTCCGGGATGTACTACAAACCATCCGAGCATTTCCCCATCCTCGAAATATTGCTTACAGTCTTCATAAGCATTTTTCCATGTCATTTCATCAATAACATATTCCTTGTCCGTCATCTTTAAATCGTGCATTTGAATTGCACCATATATGTAAACATAGTCCTCCTCTTCTCCGTTCTGAATATCTCCTACAAGAAACGCTCCCATAGGTTCCGTGCCTGCCTTTTCACATTTTTCACACAATCTGGCAAAAAACGTGTCCACATAATCTTCTACATATATTTTCGGACTATCGCTTACATTTCCTATCTGACGAACATTTTTCGGTAACTGTCTTTCCATTTATACCCATCCTCCTAAATCAACTGAATCTCCTGCCGGTTCGTTTCAGACCGGCACAATTTCTCTCGGCGTTGATATGAGGATAACACAAGGGAAAAAATGATTTTATCAGTTATTGTCAGAAGAATTCGACATATTATAAAAGATGCTGTCCGAAACAGACAGCATCTTCTTTTCTTACCTAAATTATGACACAAAGGATTTTATTTTCTCATAAATTCCATTTACGCCAAGTCCGTACTTTTCAATAAGTTCAAGCGCCGGACCGGATTCTCCGTAAACATCATTAATTCCGATCTTCATGACCTTTGTCGGCGCTTTCTCTGAGAGCACATCACAAACCGCGCTTCCCAAACCGCCGATCACAGAGTGTTCCTCTACAGTAACGACTTTTCCGGTCTCCTTTGCCGCTTCAATCACAAGTTCTTCATCAAGCGGCTTGATTGTATGAATGTTGATCACTTTTGCATCGATCCCATCCTCCGCCAATTTCTCAGCCGCATGCAAACAATTATTTACCGGAAGTCCTGTTGCTATAATTGTCACGTCTTTTCCTTCTCGGAGCACAACGCCCTTTCCAAGTTCAAACTTATAATCCGGTCTGTCATTGATTACAGGAACAGCCAGACGTCCGAATCTCATATACACCGGACCCACATGTTCGTAAGCCGCACGTACTGCCGCTCTTGCTTCGATATCATCAGAGGGATTGATCACAACCATCCCCGGAATCGTTCTCATCAACGCAATATCTTCATTACACTGATGTGTCGCTCCGTCTTCACCTACAGAGATTCCTGCATGTGTTGCTCCGATTTTCACATTCAAATGAGGATATCCGACAGAGTTTCGCACCTGCTCATAAGCACGACCCGCCGCAAACATTGCAAATGAACTTGCGAAAGGAACCTTTCCTGCGGCCGCCAATCCAGCCGCCACACCGATCATATTGCTCTCCGCGATACCACAGTTGATGAAACGTTCCGGATAGGCAGCCTGAAACATACCTGTCTTTGTCGCAGCCGCAAGATCCGCATCAAGAACAACGATTTCTTCATGTTCTGCACCAAGCTGCACCAATGTTTCTCCGTAACTTTCTCTTGTAGCAATCTTCTTTACTTCTGACATAACGCTTCACCCGCCTTTTCCAAATCTGCCATCGCGACTTTATATTCTTCATCATTCGGAGCTTTTCCATGCCATCCCGCCTGATTCTCCATAAAGGAAACTCCTTTTCCCTTCACAGTCTTCGCAATGATCGCTGTCGGACGCCCCTTCACAGTCTTCGCCTCTTTAAACGCAGCATCGATCTGATCAAAATCATTTCCATCAATATTGATCACATGAAAATTAAACGCCTCAAATTTTTTATCGATCGGATACGGAGAGTTTACTTTTGTAATCTCACCATCGATCTGAAGGTTATTATTATCTACAATAAGAAGAAGGTTATCCAACTTATGATGCGAAGCCAGCATCGCAGCTTCCCATACTTGACCTTCCTGAATCTCCCCGTCTCCGAGAAGCGTATATACACGGTAATCCTCCCCTGACATCTTCGCTGCGATCGCCATTCCAACCGCCGCAGAAACTCCCTGTCCGAGAGAACCGGAAGACATATCTACTCCAGGAATACATTTCATGTCAGGATGTCCCTGAAGATAAGAACCCGTATGTCTCAATGTGATCAGATCTTCTTTCGGGAAAAATCCTTTTTCCGCCAACGCCGCATAAAGTCCGGGCGCTGTATGCCCTTTTGAGAGAACGAAACGATCCCGGTCCGCCTTTTTCGGATCTTTCGGATCTACATTCATCTCCTCAAAATACAGATAAGTGAAAAGATCCGCCGCGGAAAGCGATCCGCCCGGATGTCCGGCTTTTGCACTGTGAACCGATGTCACAATCCCTTTGCGGACTTCATTTGCAGTTTTCATCAACTTTAACTTGTCCATAATGTCTCCTCTTTTAATGTCTCCTCTTTCTTACTTCTACTTCTTATCTTTGTTCAGTATACAGTTCTGTTCTATCTACAGCTCTGTCCTGCCTTCAAGCGCTCTCAAAAGAGTCACTTCGTCAATGTATTCCAAGTCTCCGCCGACCGGAACGCCGCTGGCGATCCTGCTCACCTTTATTCCCGCCGGTTTTATGAGCTTGCTGATATACATTGCTGTTGTCTCGCCTTCCAAACTGGAATTTGTCGCAATGATCACTTCATTCACATCGCCCTGGAGTCTCTCCATCAATTCTTTCAGCCGGATATCCCCCGGACCGATTCCAAGCATCGGAGAAATCGCACCATGTAGCACATGATATACCCCATTATATTTGCCTGTCTTTTCATATGCCGCCAAATCTCTCGGCGTCTCAACAACCATGATCGTCTTCTTATCGCGATCCGGATTGCCGCAGATCGGACAGATCTCCCGGTCTGTAAGCGTACAGCACACTTTACAATACCGCACATTTTTCCTGGCGTCAATAATAGATTTTGCCAAACCTTCCACCTGATCCAGCGGCATGTTAATTACATGAAACGCAAGTCTTTGCGCTGACTTGCTCCCGATTCCCGGTAAACGGGAAAATTCTTCGATCAGGCGGCTGATCTGATTACTGTAATATTCCATTGTTAAAACATCCCCGGAATTCCGCCGCCCATGCCGCCTGTCAGCTTAGACATTGCAGAACCTGTCGCCTCGTCAACCTGTCGCAGAGCTTCATTAGAAGCCGCAACAATCAGATCTTCCAACATCTCAATATCATCAGGATCAACGACTTCTTCCGCAAGCTTTACTTTCATCACTTCACGTTTTCCCGAAACAGTCACTTCAACTGCTCCGCCGCCTGCTGTCGCTGTAAATTCTTTTGCCTCAAGCTCTTTTTGCTGCTCTTCCATCTGACGCTGCATTTTCTGAGCCTGTTTCATAAGATTTGCCATATTTCCCGGCATTGCTCCACCCGGAAATCCGCCTCTTTTTGCCATAATCAATCCTCCACCGTTATCTTCATATTGATCTTCTGTTCTATATCTATGAATGTATCCTCAAAATGTCTGCCTTCTTCCACGTGGCGCACTTCCACTTCCACGCGTTTTCCGATCCGCTCTTCGATCAGCTTCTCCAACTCTTCAATATGATCTTCCCGCCCAACGACACTTGCCGCCAAACTGTTCGGAAGAACGATCAAAAGCCGGTTATCACCCCCGAGGCTTAATCGCGCGCTTTTCAGATACCCTTTTATGATTCCTGAAGCTTCGCCTGCTATCATCCTGAAATTTTTCACGACTTCCTGCACATCTTCGGGAATCGCCTTTGGAATCTCAGGCTGCGGTACACGTACTCCGCCCAAATTGCCTGCCGCATTTCCATTGATCACAGTTCCCCCTGAGATCTGCGCTCCGTCTCCATTCACATAAACAATCTGTCCCTGCATATTTGACGCAGCTTCCATGCCCTTTTCCACTTTTGCTTCCACCGCACGGATCCGGTCTAAAAGCGAATCCGGCTTTTCTTCCATTGCAGGAGTGCACAGCTTGATCAACGCTACTTCCAGCATGATCCTCTTCTGTGTGGCATACTTGAGCTGTCCTGAAAGTTCCGAAAAAATACGGATATACCGGAACAAAGTCCCTGTCTCGATCATCTCGGATTCTTCTTTTAACTGCATCATATTTTCCGTAGACACATCCAGAACATCCTCTATATTATCAGAAGTTTTTACGAGAAGCAAGTTTCTTAAATACCATGTAAAATCTGCCGTAAGCTGAGTCAGATCTCTCCCCTGCATCACAAGCTCGTCCACAACATCAAGTACCCCCGACACATCTGCATCGATCACCTTCCGTAAAAGCCTGCTGAATACATCCGTGTCCACCGCTCCGAGCACTTCTAAAACATGATCATATGTCAGCTTCTGTCCAAGATAAAATGCAATGCACTGATCAAGGAGACTGAGCGCATCTCGCATCGATCCGTCTGCAGCTTTCGCAATATAGCGCAGCGCCTTATCTTCCACTTCAACATGCTCCGTATCCATCAATTCCCTCATACGTTCCGTGATTGTCTCAATGCCGATCCGTTTAAAATCATAATGCTGGCACCTCGATCGAATCGTAATCGGAATCTTGTGAACTTCCGTTGTTGCAAGAATAAAAATAACATATTCCGGCGGTTCTTCCAATGTTTTTAACAGAGCATTAAAAGCTCCTATGGACAGCATATGCACTTCATCAATGATATAAACCTTATATTTTCCTTCTGTAGGCCGGTACGTTACCTCTTCCCTGATCTCTCTGATATTATCGACGCCATTGTTCGACGCCGCGTCAATCTCGATGACATTCATCGATCTGCCTTCGGCGATTGCCCTGCACATCTCGCACTCACCGCACGGACTTCCGTCAACCGGATGTTCACAGTTTACCGCTTTCGCAAATATTTTTGCAACCGTCGTTTTTCCTGTGCCTCTCGTGCCGCAGAAAAGATAGGCATGTCCGATACGATTTGCCTTGATCTGATTCTGTAATGTTGTAATAATATGCTCCTGCCCTTTTACATCTTTAAATTCCGCCGGACGGAACTTTCGATAAAGCGCCATATATGACATGTTTTACACCTCTGCTGATTTATTCGTCTCCAAAGCTGATGCCGATTGTTTTTGCCTCTTTGATCAGGCCGCAATTTGGATCTACCATTTTTAATTTTCCGGCAATCTCTTCCAAAGGAACTGCCGTTGTTTCGCCATTTCTCATAGCGACCATGTATCCGTATTTTCCTTCCAGGATCATCTCTGCGGCTTTCGCGCCCACCCGTGTTGCAAACACACGGTCATATGCACACGGAGATCCTCCCCTTTGAGTATGTCCCGGAACAGTAATTCTTACTTCTTTATCTGTTGCTTTCTGGATCTCTTCTGCCAACTCATATGCGATAGACGGATATTTTCTCTTTGCCAGTTTTTCTTTATATTCTTTCTTTTTCAGTTTCGCATCTTCTTTTGAGATTGCCCCTTCTGCAACCGCAAGAATTGTAAACGGTTTTCCTTCTTTTGACCGTCTGTCGATTACATCCGTGATCACTTTAATATCATACGGAATTTCCGGAAGAAGGATGATGTCTGCTCCGCCTGCGATTCCTGCATGAAGCGTCACATATCCTACTTTATGTCCCATTACTTCTATAATAAATACACGGCTGTGGGATGTTGCTGTCGTATGGATTCTATCGATTGTATCCGTCGCAATATCTACCGCGCTTTGAAATCCGAACGTCATCTCTGTTCCCCACAGATCATTATCAATCGTCTTTGGAAGCGTAATTACATTCAAACCCTCTTCTCTGAGAAGATTCGCCGTTTTATGAGTTCCGTTTCCTCCCAAAATAATAAGACAATTCAAATTCAGTTTATGATATGTATGTTTCATTGCCTCTACTTTATCAAGTCCGTCTTTATCCGGAACTCTCATTAATTTAAACGGCTGTCTTGATGTGCCGAGGATCGTTCCGCCTCTCGTCAGGATACCCGAAAAATCTTTCGGCGTAAGCATACTGAAATTTGCATAGATCAATCCTTTATATCCGTCTTTGAAACCGTAAATTTCCACATCGTCCCGTTTGGCGCAAATTCCTTTTACGACTCCGCGCATAGCCGCGTTCAACGCCTGACAGTCACCGCCGCTTGTCAACATTCCGATTCTTAACATAACATACCCTCCTTGATCCTACCATCTGTGTCTGAAACACACATTTTTTCGGATTTTTCAATGCTTCTATAATACAAATAAGCAGCCGGTAATCCCGACCGCTTATTATTATACTCTATTTGCGGAAATCCAACAAGAAATTTTAGAACTACAATCTCTTAAGCAGTTCTTCTCTTTCTTTTTCAAATCCCGGTTTTCCAAGCAAAGCGAACATATTCTTCTTATAACTTTCAACGCCCGGCTGATTGAACGGATTAACGCCGAGTAAATATCCGCTCACACCACATGCGAACTCAAAGAAATAGAACAATTCACCGAGATAGAATTCGTTCTGCTCCGGAATCTTCACCATAAGGTTTGGAACATTTCCGTCTGTATGTGCAAGAATCGTTCCGTTCATTGCACTCTTGTTAATAAAATCAACATCTTTTCCGGCAAGATAATTCAAACCGTCAAGGTCTACCGGTTCTTCATTGATCACGATCTCAGCTCTTGACTTCTCTACATTGAGAACTGTTTCAAAAAGGATTCTGCTTCCATCCTGAATAAACTGTCCCATAGAATGAAGATCTGTCGTAAGATCTACAGATGCCGGGAAAATGCCTTTCTGATCTTTTCCTTCACTCTCTCCGTAAAGCTGTTTCCACCATTCGGATACATAATGAAGACTTGGTTCATAATTCGCCAGTACCTCCACAGCTTTTCCTTTACGAAGAAGAATGTTTCTCACTGCCGCATATTTCATCGCGTCATTCTCTGCAAAAGCAGACTCAACAGCCGCTTTTCTTCCTGCTGCCGCCCCTTCCATTAATTGATCAATATCTGCTCCGCTTACCGCAATCGGAAGCAAACCTACCGCAGTCAGAACAGAGAAACGTCCTCCGACATCATCCGGTACGACAAATGTCTCATAACCTTCTTCTGTAGCAAGATTTTTCAACGCTCCTTTTTCCTTGTCTGTCGTCGCATAGATTCTCTTTGCAGCCTCTTCTTTTCCGTATTTTTTCTCAAGCATTTCTTTGAATACACGGAAAGCGATCGCCGGCTCTGTCGTTGTTCCGGACTTGGAGATCATATTGATTGAAAAATCGCGGTCGCCGATCACATCGATCAGATCTCTGACATATGTACTGCTAATGCTGTTTCCTACATAATAAATCTCCGGAGATTTTCTCACTTCTTTTGATACAACATTTGCAAACGAATGTCCGAGGAATTCAATCGCAGCTCTCGCTCCGAGGTAAGATCCCCCGATTCCGATCACAAGAAGCACTTCCGAATCTTCTCTGATTTTCTCAGCCGCTTTTTTAATCCTGTCAAACTCTTCCTTATCATAATCAACCGGAAGATCGATCCAGCCGAGGAAGTCGTTTCCGGCGCCCGTTCTCGCAAGCAGTTTTTCCTTTGCCTGCTCCGCAAGTTCGCTCATATACTGCATCTCATGATCCTGTACGAAACCACATGCCTTTGAATAATCAAATGTTACTTTGCTCATCACTATCCATCCTCTCTGATACTTATTCGTCATTTATCTGTTCTGTAGAATCGGCAGGAAAACTTCCTGTCACATATTTCTATTTTAACAAATATAACCGTCCTAAGCAAGGAATTCCTCCAGTATTTGACGGATCGCATCTTCTCTGATCTGCGGACGTTCCTCATTTTGAGTTTTTTCCGTTCCTACGCCGTGATTATTTTGCCTGTTTTCCTCCTTTTTCTTCTCTTCTTTCGGCTCTCCTTCAATGTTAATAGGAAGTCTTTTCTCCACCATACTGCTGCCTGTCTCCTGCAGGATTTCCCTAACCGCCTCAGCCTGCCATTGTGCATATCCCGGTTCCCGGACTGCCTCGCCGCCTTCCGAATTTTCCTTCTTATCCGACATATGTCCCTGTGCAGGCACTATGATGCCGGAAGCTTCGCCTTTCTTGCCGTCTGCTCTGACCGCAGTTTTCTGCTCTTTTGCTTTTCCTCCTCCATTTGCGCTTTCCGAAGGGATCACATCAATAAATTCTTTTTCTTTCCTGTTCTGCCTCCTCACCCGAACTGCACATACATTTTCCAGATAATCTACCATGTACATTTTAATCGCTTTAATCTTATACGGCTCGTCCGACATACGGATGATCACCATAAGAAGCACTGCTTCCGCCGCTCCGCCTGCTATGTACTGATATACAGTTTCTGTAAACCCACTCTCCATATAAGCCAGTACAGCTCCTGCCGCTCCTAAAATGCCGACGAACCAGACTGACAAGATCTCTATCTGCCTCCAAGTGTGAATCCGAAACAAAAATCCTCTGTATTCATAGATATATTTTTCTACAAATACATCTATATTTTCTACGGAGTCATGCGCCATACACGCATGTTCATATTTTGATTTCACGAGTTTCATCAGCTTATGCGTACTT
>OGRC01001823.1_pt1 | contig 12996 bp, 9 predicted proteins | sample 1553431 | NCBI WGS metagenome assembly OGRC01 (sample SAMEA2580064, study PRJEB22360) | human gut metagenome | biome: human gut; feature: human-associated habitat; material: faeces | place: Denmark | collected 2008/2010
ATACTTAATACTTGATATTCCTCTTTTCCAGCATCTGGAAGTCTTGCTTCTTCATACCCAAATCATCCAGCGGACGGGGTTCGTTGTGATCGTTCAGATAAACTCTCGGTTTTAGGACGTAGTGCGGAGCCGTTACAGATTGCGAATCATCCCGGTAAGGAGTTTCTATTCCGGCTAAAGACAACATGGTCGGGAAGAAAGAGCTGCTGGAAGAAACATTCTTATCCTTATTATCAATGGCGGTATCCCAGTATTCGGGATAGGTTTCAAGGTAGTTGTCGGACATCCAGATGAGGAACGGCACGTGAAGTTGATAATAAGAAGGTACGGGAGAAGCGTGGAGGAACAGATGGCGGGAATCGTCGAAAATATCCTCACCATGATCGGAAGTGTAGAGCATGGCGGCATCTATCTGCTGTTTTTCCAACATGTGGATAAGGCGTGACAAGAAACCGTCCGTATAACGGATGGAGTTGTCATAGGCATTGACCAGGTTATCCCGGTATTTTCTTTCTGCTTCCATCGGATAATCGGGCGTAAAGAAAGCACTTTCCGACGGGTAACGTTCGCGGTAATTAAAGTGAGAACCGTAGGTATGGAGCACGATAAATTGTTTCGTCGCACCTTTAGCCAGTTCCTGCTCCACCAATTTCAGAAGTTCGTCGTCAGAAGGATTATAGGAGGAACTGACAGAATCTTCTTTTATAAAATCGTACGTATCGGCTTCCATTCCGAAGAAGTCAATAAACGAATGGTTGTAACGTTGGTTGGAGAAAAAGGCTGTCCGGAAACCTGCCTCTTTAAAGGCAGTGATGATTCCCTTCTGATGATAGATAGAATCGTAGTTGCAGGCGGTAGCGTCCGACATCAACATGGGGACACTTTTATGTGTCGTATTCGACTCTGTCAGTACTTTCGGGAAAGCAATCAGACCCGGTTGCCGGGATAAAAGAGGGTTCGTTTCACGTTCGTAACCATACAGTTGCCAGTTCAGGGCACGGGAGGTTTCTCCTACAACCATTACGTATACTTCCCGTTTCTCTTTCGGATGCGTAGGCAGGGCATGGAAAGTAAAATCCTTCGAAGTACGGTGATAATTCTGCGTCAAGGCGGTTCGTTGGAAGGCAAGACCTACGTTATAACACACGTTCAGCGGATATAAATCGGACTTCAACTCATATCCCGGGTCCTGCATATATGCTCCGGCAAGGCTAAGGAGGGAGATTCCAAAGACTATGGAGGCTCTCTTCCGTTCTCTGCGGATAAATTCTGCCGTAAGTTTCCGCTTACGTACAATTGAAATGGTCCCTAATATCAGGGCAGGTACGTAGAGTATGATGACAGCAATAATGGCAGGTGTGAGATTATCAAGCAATTCGAGGGCTTCACTCGAATTGGTAGTCACCAGGTTCAGAAACATATCGACAGCGATAATGGACTGGCCGAACAAATAAAGCAATACAATCTGAAAGGCTCCGAAAAACAGGAACAGGAATAAAATCCAAAGCATCTTGCCACAGTTTCTCGACAAAGTCATCAACAGATAATAGCAGCCGAAAGGCAAAAGCACATTACACACCTTTGCCATCAACGGTAAAGGCTCTGTCAAACAGAGCACAAGGTTGGGTACTATCAAGATGAAGAGGAACAGATAAAACAAATGTTCCTGATTCTCCAACCAATTCTTTATATTCTTAAAAAGCTTCATTGATATTAAAAATAAATCCGGTCTGGTGTTTGCCAAACCCTAAATCCAAACGTACATTTACTCTCTTCTTAAACTCCCAACGATAACCGAAACCATAATTAGGCAGAATATGCTTCGGAGTAAACTCGGAGAGTCGTGGAAAAATCGTTCCCGCTCCTGCCCATACTGCTATTCCATTCCGTTTCCAGACGTGTTGCCGGAGTTCTATTTGCGCATCCATTGCTCCTTTGTCCCGATAGCGTCCTTCGTAATATCCGCGCATGGAGTAAGAGCTTCCCAGCGTTGCCATCAATCCCCACGGGGTATCGCCATAGGTAAGCAATGTGTGGAATTGTCCTGCCAGCACTCCGCCTTTCCATACGGGCTGATAATAGCTAGTAGTCAGTTCGGTGCTGCTAAACGCATATTTATTGCCGAGAAAAGCCGGGCTGAATCGCTGGTCTATCCGCAAGTAATAGCCGTAAGATGCATTTGTCAGGAAATCACGTGAATCGTAAAGGAGAGAAAGTCCCAGGCTGGTGTTGGTGGTCCGTGCCGCCATCCCTTCCCATAGTTCCGGTTTATCAAAGTCCCGCCCGTCGATATAATCGAATATGGCCATCGGGCCGATGTAGAAGTTCTTTGCCAGCCGGAACATAAAATCGACTTTCACCTGTGCTTGAAAACGTTTATAGTCGCTTTCATTATCAGAGTTGGCTCCATTGTCATATCCCCGTCCCCAATACAGGCTGGGGAAAGAATAGAAATAGAGATTGTAATTCAAGCGGTATTTGTCTTGCGGAAACAGATGGTTCCCACGGACTCCCAACAGGTAGAAGCCGACCGTCGACACATCTCCGTAAAGAGAGACATTGGAGGGAGGAAGAAGCGAATCGTTCCGATCGGTACGATATAGTCCGGCTGCCACCAGTCCAAGTCCGAACTTGGTGTCACTGGAGTAGTGAGGACCACCTATCACACTGAAATCAAACTTTTTATTCTTTTTTTCCTTATTGGCGTCATTGAAGTAATCAAGAAACTTTTTAAAGAAGCTGCGCTTTGCCGGAATGGAATCTTCCATGGTTGCAGATATAGAATCCTCCGGCAGTTCAATTTTAGTAGAATGCAGCTGTGCGCCCAACGGGGTTTGTGTCAACAACAAAAGCGCGAATATGATTAGCCTGTTCTGTCTAGTATTCATAATCATAAGAAGTAGAAAACTTTGCGGACAAAGTTAGTTTCAAACTTCTTATTACAACAGAGTTTCAGAGGCTTTTGTTGTCCTGAATTTCCTTTTTAACGTTTCAAAAGTCCTATAAACTCGTCCACATCTTCCTCTGTTGTATCAAAAGAAGTTACCAAGCGGATTTCATCCTTCTCTTCGTTCCAGAAATAAAAGAAATAAGACTCCAGCATCCGGTCGATAACCGGGCGGGGCATAGTAAGGAATAGTTGGTTACTCTCGGCTTTTTGAGTAAAAGTGACTTCGGGCAGTTTCTCTAATTCCGCACGAAGTTTGGCAGCCATCGCATTGGCGTGGCTGGCATTCTTCAGCCAAAGGTCGCCGGTGAGGTATGCCGTAAACTGGCAAGAGAGGTAACGCATCTTCGAAGCGAGCTGGGCGGATTGCTTACGGATGAAACGGGCTTCCGGTTGCAGGTCTTTATTAAATACAATCACGCACTCTCCCATCATCAGTCCGTTCTTCGTTCCGCCAAAACTAAGAATATCGACTCCGCAGTCTACTGTCAGTTCCTTTAAGGAAAGATTCAAAGCGGCACAGGCATTGGCTATTCTGGCTCCGTCCATGTGTACATACATACCATTCAGATGGGCAAAGTCAGTCAGGCGTTTCAACTCTTCGGGAGTGTAGATGGTGCCAAGTTCGGTACATTGGGAGATGTAGAGAGCTCTGGGTTGCGAATGGTGTTGGTCGCCGAAACCGTGCAGGTAAGGTTGCATCAGTTCCGGGGTAAGTTTACCGTCGGGAGTAGCAATCGGGCGAATCTGACAACCTGTCATTTTCACAGGAGAGCCACACTCATCTACATAGATATGAGCTGTTTCCGCGCAAAAGATAGAATGATACGGGCGGGTCATCAATTGCAAAGCTACCACATTGCTGCCTGTTCCGTTGAATACAAACAAAGGGACACAGTTCGGGGTGAATGTTTCTTTGATCTTCGCTACGGCTTCTTCTGTCCATTTGTCATCGCCATATCCTAAAGAATGGTCTATATTGGCCCGGTTCAAGGCTTCCATTACCAACGGATGCACACCGGAATTATTGTCAGAGGCAAAACTTCTCATTGTTTCTTGCATTTTAATTCGTGGTGCAAAGTAACAGAATTATTTCCGGAAATCAATTGAAAGGAAGATACATTAAAAGGAAAAAGGATAAAAAACGAGAATCTCCGAAGGGCTGACCGGGCTGCCATCCCTCCGGAGATTCTGCTGTTTTCGTTAAAGTGCCAAATTCTTTTAGCCAATATAAACATTCACACAGAGATATACATAGAGTTCTTCATCACACTGATCGAACTCAATCTTGTTCTCTCTTGACAACCACCCTAAAGCGGCACCCAGCTCTTTATCTTTCAACCCGGATTTTCTCTTCAGAAGTCCGTAGCTCCACTTTTCGTTATTGCTAAGCAGTTGCCAAACCTTACCGGCATTTACACCGATTTCATTTCTATTCATTTTTCTAGAGTAATTAAGAGGTTTAATACATTAGGTTAAGATTTCGCCTATAAAGATAACAAAAGGATATTGCATTTGTTTATACGTCTTTACTAAAAAGTTGTTACAGAATTATTTTTAACATAAAAGCGGTGATGTGTCCCGACACAAAGGCGTTATTAGCATATGTTAAATTAGAACTTTTCCTTGCAGACATCTGTTATTACATAAAAATCAATCCTAAACCAATTACAGCTATGGCAAAAAAAATAGCAGAACAACTGATAGATACTTTGGTTAAATCCGGAGTTGAACGTATTTACGCCGTAACAGGCGACAGTCTGAATGAGGTAAACGAAGCAGTCAGAAAAAACGATCAAATAAAATGGATACATGTGCGCCATGAAGAGACAGGAGCGTATGCCGCTGCTGCAGAAGCACAACTGACCGGCCATCCGGGATGCTGCGCGGGAAGTAGCGGACCGGGACACGTTCATCTTATCAACGGTTTGTATGACGCGCACCGTTCCGGGGCACCGGTAATCGCCATCGCTTCTACGATTCCTACCGGAGAATTCGGTACGGAGTATTTTCAGGAGACGAATACAATCAAACTTTTTAACGATTGCAGTTATTATAATGAAGTAGCCACTACTCCCAAGCAATTTCCACGTATGCTCCAATCGGCCATACAAACGGCTGTCACCCGTAAAGGGGTGTCCGTCATCGGGCTACCGGGAGACTTGGCAAAGGCTTCTGCCGTCACTGTCGACTCGTCGGTCCGGAACTATCCTGCCCCACCGGAGGTTTGCCCGTCGGAAGAAGATTTGGCTCAATTGGCCGACTTGCTAAACAAACATACACGTATCACTCTTTTCTGCGGCATCGGTTGCCGGGGAGCTCACGAGGAAGTGATCGCGCTTTCCGAGAAGCTGAATGCTCCGGTGGTATATACTTTCAAAGGAAAGATGGAGGTGCAATATGAGAATCCGTATGAAGTGGGTATGACGGGATTGTTGGGAATGCCTTCGGGATATTACAGTATGCATGAAGCTGAAGTACTTCTCATGCTCGGCACTGACTTTCCGTATTCTGCTTTCCTGCCGGATGACATCAAGATAGCCCAGATTGATATAAAGCCCGAACGTCTGGGACGTCGTGCAAAGGTGGATATCGGACTTTGCGGAGACGTCAAACTTAGCATCCAGTCTTTATTGCGTATGCTGAATCCGAAAACGGATGATTCTTTCTTACTGAAACAACTCAAAAGATACGAGGGAGTAAAGAAGGATTTGGCCGCTTACACAGAAGATAAAGGGGACGTAAATAAGATTCATCCCGAATATGTGATGTCTGAAATAGACAAACTAAGTTCGGACGATGCTGTGTTTACGGTAGATACGGGAATGACTTGTGTATGGGGAGCACGTTATCTGCAAGCAACGGGCAAACGGCACATGCTGGGTTCCTTCAATCATGGTTCGATGGCAAATGCGTTGCCGCAAGCTATCGGTGCCGCGTTGGCTTATCCGGATCGTCAGGTGGTTGCGCTTTGCGGAGATGGCGGATTATCGATGACTTTAGGAGACTTGGAAACCGTTGTACAATATAAGTTGCCGATTAAAATCATCGTATTCAACAACCGTTCATTGGGAATGGTGAAGTTGGAAATGGAAGTAGACGGACTGCCGGACTGGCAAACGAACATGTTGAATCCTGACTTCGCCCAAGTGGCCGAAGCAATGGGAATGACCGGGTTTAATGTCAGTGATCCGGAAGAAGTGTTGACTACTTTATTGAATGCATTCGAGTTGGATGGTCCGGTACTTGTTAATATCATGACCGATCCGAACGCACTGGCCATGCCTCCCAAAATAGAATTCGGGCAAATGGTGGGCTTTGCGCAGTCAATGTATAAGCTGTTAATCAACGGCCGTTCACAAGAAGTGATTGATACGATCAATTCTAACTTTAAACATATACGGGAGGTATTTTAAGTTATTCTATTTTTAATATTTTCATTATCTCTCTCAAAGTATGACTTGCTATTATTGTCTATTACAATAAGGTAAGTCATACCTTTTTATAGTCTATCTTGAGGTGATAATCATTTTATTTTCTTATGTTTGTAATCATCAAAAAGTAAAAACACATGGAAAAGACCGACTCTTCGCCTTTATCCCGACAAGCACTGTACGCTGATAAAAAACAATGGAATCAATTCCTTTCTGTTTTTTTATTGGCAGTGGGCGTTGGTTTTACAGTGGCAGGCATTATCTTCTTTTTTGCCTACAACTGGGATGAATTACCTAAATTTGCAAAGTTAGGAATAGTAGAGGTGTTATTAATAGCTTCTGTCCTGCTCGTTACATTCACCCGTTGGAATAAGCTCGTCAAACAGATTCTTCTGACCGGCGCTACGTTCCTGATAGGTACGCTTTTCGCTGTCTTCGGACAAATCTACCAAACGGGAGCCGATGCTTACGATCTTTTTCTGGGATGGACTCTTTTCACCATTCTCTGGGCGGTTGCTACCCGTTTCGCTCCGTTGTGGCTGACGTTCATCGGATTACTTTGCACTACGATATGGTTGTACAATATACAGATAGCTAATACCAACTCTTGGGAAATGACTTTGTTGGCCAATGCAGTAACCTGGATATGCGCCTTGGCAACGATCATCACGGAATGGATGAGCACAAAAGGTCATTTGGACAGAAACAATCGTTGGTTTGTCAGTCTTCTTTCACTGGCTACTATTCTACACACCAGTTTTCTGTTAATGATGGCAATCTGCGAAGAGAGCGCCATATTGTCTGTTCCCCTCATAAGCACTGTCCTTCTATTTTCTGCGGAACTTTGGTATGGATGGAAAGTAAAAAGCTTGTTCTATCTGGCTATCATTCCATTTGCCGCATTAATGATTCTATTGACTACATTCATATCACAAAGCAATCTTAGGGATGTTCAGATATTCTTCTACGGAGGAGTTATTGTCATCACCGGAACAACTTTGCTCATTTACATCATTCTTCATCTAAAAAAGCAGTGGTATGGCACAGAAGCATAACCTCACTATTCAAGTCGTATCCATTATCGGGGGAATCCTGACGGCTATTTTCTTTTTGGGATTTCTGGCACTTGCCAGAATCCTCCGCTCCGATATTTCTTGCTTGATTGCCGGAAGTATATTAATTCTCACTACGCTAACAATCAGCCGCATGGTAGTCCGGTCTTTTCTGGATGCAATGAACATCACTTTATACATAGCCGGATGTGTATTGATTGGCTTCGGTATAAATGCCAGCATTAATCTCCTCTTCATTACACTTATGGGAATCAGTATTCTCACATTCTTATTATCAAGAGGATTTATTCTCCCCTTTCTTTCAGTCATTCTGTTTAATATATCTTTCTTCGGAGAAGCTGCCCATGTCTTTTCTTCGTTTTATCCCTTGCAAATAGCCGTAGTCCCTATCCTTGGAGTATTTCTATTTACCAACATCTTTGAAAACAAGTTGTTTGAGTGTATAGGAACAGAGAATTACCTTTCCAAATACAAATCATTTCATTTCGGATTATTCGTATCCGGTATCGTCTCACTGGGAGGATTATCAATCAATTACATGATATCAGAAACAAATAGTTGGCTTGTGTCCTGCATACTGTCTGTTTGTATATGGATCGGAATTCTTATCATGGTTCAACGAATCATGCAGGTCATGAAAGTGGATCATCCGGTGAATCAGGTTGGTATCTACATTCTTTGTATTGTTATCTGTCTGCCTACCGTGTTTGCTCCTTATTTATCCGGTAGTTTGTTACTGATTTTAATATGTTTCCATTATGGTTACAAAGCGGAGTGTGCTGCCTCGCTCCTTCTCTTTATCTATGCTGTTTCCAAATATTATTATGATTTGAATTTGAGCCTGCTTACCAAATCCATAACGCTTTTCTTCATCGGAATTGCATGTATTACAGCCTGGTATTTCTTCACTCAAAAAAGAACAAGACATGAAAAAGTATAGCCGAATATTGATTATCGTAAACCTGATACTGCTATTGGGGTATTTCAACTGGTCGGTTTATCAGAAAGAGCAAACCTTGAAAGACGGACAGTTGGTTTTGTTGCAGCTAGCCCCCGTCGATCCCCGCTCTCTTATGCAAGGAGACTATATGAGACTTAACTACAAGGAAGCCTCATCAAATCTGCCAGATGAGCAAACCGACACACGCGGTTATGCCATACTCCGAACGGACAGTAATCAGGTAGGAGAAATTGTACGATTACAAAACACGTTGGAACCTGTAAACGACAATGAGCTAGTCATCAGATATAAAATAATAAATAGACGCCTCTTCCTCGGCGCCGAATCTTTCTTCTTTGAAGAAGGACAGGATACTCTTTATCAAAAAGCCGTATATGGCGGACTGAAAGTAGATGATAAAGGGCAAAGCTTACTCGTGGGATTGTATGATGAGGACTTTCATCTTATTCAATCCGATAAATAAAGACTAATAAGAAAACCCGGACTTTCGCAAGCCCGGGTTTTCTATATTCTCAAAACGTCTCCTTAATCTATAGGGAAATAAGGGACTAGCAAATTGGTTTCTAGTGCAAATAAGGAGACATTATGAAATAAAGAAAAGGGATACCTGTGGGAAATAAGGGAGGTATCCCTTTCTATAAGAAGAACAGAATTGGAAGGATTGACTTTCACAAGCCAAATCCTTCACTCTGTTTCTTCTCGGCGTATTCTTCACACAAGGTGAAGAAGGGTTTTCTTTTTATAGTTACTTAGTTAGCTCCATCAGCTTTCATTACTATCGGACATTTAACTTCTGTAACAGCTCCCCATGTATCTGTAATCTTCACTAAGGCATAACCTTCAACTTTAGATGCAATGGATAGGGTAGTAGCTTTCAATTGTACAGTTAATTCACCTTCAAACGCAACGGGAGTAGAAGTTGCCCCGGCTATTTCAGCATATTTGGCAATCTCTGAACTTAGTTCTATAGTAACATCTGTAACTCTACTATCTCTACTTGTCTTAGCAATTGTTACGGCAACGTCTTTTACATCTTTAACAGTAAAATCAGCAGGTTTAATCTTGAATAATTTTTCAGATTCCTTTATTGACAATACTTTAGCTTTACTAGCAGCAATATCAGGATGTGAACCTTCTTTGATTGCAGATCTTACAGTTAAGTTAAACTCTTTAGAAATTGTAGCCAAACGTTTATTTCCAAACGGCTGGTATGCAATGGTCATACGACGCGTTGAATATACACCATCATTCTTAGTTGATTTGTACAACGGAACTGCAATTACAGAGTTTGTTTTGTTAACTAACCAATTTGCACCCATTTCCGGATTATCATCAGTACCAAAGTTAGGAGCTTTCTCATCAAAAGATATATGTCCCTTATCTTCAGCGCTCATTTCATCAAAGAGTGCATACAAGTCTTGATTTACAACTGCATTAGATTTACCAGGGGTACCATAAGCAATAGCAGTTTCAGAACTTGTGAAATAAGCACTTAACGGTGTAAATGCAAATATACCTGCATTCTTAACTTCCACTTTCACATTTACCTTCTTAATTACTTCATCTCCCAATGTTGGTTGATAGTCCGGATTAATAATTTCCAAAACAGCATTATGCATTACAGCTGCAACCATAGTCGGATTAAATTGGAAGGCAATCTTATATCCTGTAACTTTACCTTTATTATCTGTTATAGTAACAGGTTGCGCACCAACAAGATCAATAGAACCACTTTCATAAGCATACTCATTGCCATTAACAGAAATCTTATCTCCAGCAGCAAATCCAATGCTCTTCAATCTTACAGTAGGTTTCTTCTTGCCAGTAAACTCTTTGTTCAGAATAGCGAATAAATCATCGGTTGAGTTAACAACAAGATCAGAGGTATTATTTGAAGGATCTGTGGCATCTGCACCCTTAGTCAGATTCCAAACAACAGCATCAGCGATAGTAATATCAGCACCCGTGTCATAAGTAAAGTTCACTGTAAAGGTTTTAGCATTACCTCCTTCAACTTTTGTACCGTCTGTTTTCAAGTAATTAACTTTCACTTCAATAGTACCTTGTTTTGTAGGTGAGGAAATAGTATTTGTAGCTTCGTCAAATACAGCACCAATAGCTTCCAAATCAGCTTTTTCAATAGAATAATAATGAGCTGCAACTTTGGACAATTCAGCAGCAAACAATTCATCAAGTTTTGCAGATGATGTATAAACCACATCTACTTCTTTATTAGTAATATCCAAAGCCTCATTTTTAGCAATAACCTTCACATCATAATTTGATATGATGTTATTTCCCCAAGCATCTTTAGCACGTAAAGCATAAGCTATCGCTTTATTATTCAAGTTATTATCGGCTGCTTTATCAGCAATCAAAGAAACTGTAAGATCATAAATTCCCTGATTCCATTTCTTTTCGCCATCCGCACGGGTGGTTAAAGGATTTTCAGAAAGATTCTTTTCTTTTGATAGAACTGTATAACAAACCTCCCCATGAGAATTAATCAATTCAACAGGATATTCAGAGAAGTCAACACTAACCGGATTGATTAATGCATGCATTACAGAGCTATTTGCACCAACTAAAGTAGTAGCTTTTTCTGTAGAACCATAAGTTACATTATGGAACTTAACAGTAGTACCTTTAGCCAATATACCATAATACATTGTTACCTCACTCATACCTTCACTAATTTTTCCATCAGCAATTGACACAACAGTCATGCTTGACAATTTATCAGCTGTTGGCAATATAATAGTTTTATCAGTATAAGTTCCATCTTCATTGAGTGCACCGACATGAAGTTCCCATGCTGGTCTGTCCGCTGCTTCAACAACATATACACTTGTTTGGGCATAATCTCCACGTACTAATTTGCCCTTAGTTCCATCTTCATTTACAGCATTGATATCCCAATAACACCAATAACCATCTTCGTCAATGAAAGGAGATACTCCGTCTGTACCTGCAGCCTGAGAACCTTTTACAAATTTGCCGGCGGCATCATCATAATAATACCAGTATCCATCTTCAATATAAGGAGACTTGCCATTTGTTCCTTCCGTGACTTCGCCGCGGTCGCCTTGTGCTTTATCTCCTTTTACGAAACCGCCCTTTCCATCATTAGCCTTATCATCCCAAAAATACCAATAGCCTTTATCACCATTAGTTCCATCCGCGATGTAAGGTGAATGTCCGTCTGTGGCTTTTGCATACCATCCGGTACCTTTTTTATCAATCAACCATTCTCCGGTCTCCGGATCAATAGTCACTTTCGATCCCGGAGTTCCCTGTCCACCAGCTACTCCCGGAGCACCTGTATCACCCTTGTCACCCTTATCACCTTTAGCACCATTTATGATACTATAAGATTTTCCATCGTTAAATGTTACCTTGAATCCACCAGTAACAGGTTCTACACTCTTCACCCAATTACCAGCATCTACAAATTTCTGCAGATCAGCGATGCTAGCCTTATTAGCATCAATCTGTGTTTGCAGATTGTCAATGTCATCATCGTAGTCTTTACAGCCTACATAGGTGACAGTAGAAAGTGCCAGCGCCCCGAAGAACATCACTTTTACAAATTTTCTTTTCATAACTACTTAAAAATTACATTAATAATATATGATTAAACACTAAGTTTCAATAATAGCATGCCCGTTACTTTGTAGGTAACGGAAGAACCTTTGTCCTGCTCTTCGGGAGTAGTCAATACTGAAAAACGATACGATATGCTACGAAACTTTTTTACCCCTGCTTTTGAAAGCAAGTAGCGGGGAGGGGAAATCTTGTGCAAAATTTAGAAGTTAACAAAGCCCTAATACAAAGAATCCGCGTGTTTTATCTGTCCTATTCCTTTTTTGAGTGGTTTATTAGAAAAAATGTATGATTTCGTTTGGTTGTTTTAAGAAATATGCTCATATTTGCACCGGTATTTATTCCCGTTACCTACAAAGTAACAGACTATTTATCAAGCGATTAATCCACTAATAGTACGCTTCACAAACTCAACGACCTGTCTATTAGCTTCATCTATTTTCTTATTCCTGAAAGGCTTCAGATACGTTTCAGTCACAGTGATGGAAGAGTGTCCCATTGCTTCGGAAATAATACCCGGATGAATCTCACAATAATAGGCTGTCGTAGCCCAAGTGTGACGTGCAGTATAAGTAATATTTAGAAATGCAATAAAAAACAGAATGGTGCGAATTAAACGTAAATCGTTTATAATTAAGCATTTTACAAGAATTGCATGATAGTCAGACCTGCAAAATAAAACAAAATATTGCAGCGTTTCAGTTACCAGACTGTTAGCCGCCTGTTTCGGAAACAACGGCAGGTAACCGGATTTTTACCGGTAGAGGCAGAACGGATTTTTATTCACTGTTTATCAATGTTTTGCATACCAAAGAACGCTTTTGAAAGGAGTATTTTTACAACCTAAAAAAGAGCGTATGAAAGTGGAAAAATTCAAGGTATTGCTCTACCTGAAAAAGAGCGAGCCGGGCAAGACCGGCAAGGCCCCGATCATGGGACGGATCACCCTCAACCGCACGATGGCGCAGTTCAGCTGCA
>OGRC01001833.1_pt1 | contig 12948 bp, 9 predicted proteins | sample 1553431 | NCBI WGS metagenome assembly OGRC01 (sample SAMEA2580064, study PRJEB22360) | human gut metagenome | biome: human gut; feature: human-associated habitat; material: faeces | place: Denmark | collected 2008/2010
GTACAGCTCATCTTTAGCCGGTTTTTCATTTTCTTCACCGGAAACTGTCTTGAAGACTCTTTCCAGAGTTCCTTTCCATGCTTCTACTGCTTCTGCCTCAGTGATCACGGTATCTCCGTAAGAGAATTTGCCATCCTCGGTAACTTCACCGATCAGTGTATAAGTGATGGAAAGCTCGCCGACTTTTTCTGCCGGAACTTCCATGATGATGTCACCAAATCCCGGAGCAAAGAAATCTCTCGGATCCAGATTATGCTCGATCTTTACACCAAATGCGTTACCAAATGCCATCTTGGAAACGGCTGCTGCAATACCGTGGCGATCCAGTGCATAGGCAGAAACAACTTTGCCGTTCTGGATATCGTTATGGAGTTTTTCGTACTGATCCATGATTCCTGCATAATCCGGCAGATCATACTGATCACGCGGTGCACGGAGCCATACCAGTTTGTTTCCGGCTTTTTTGAGTTCCGGAGTAATCACATCCTGGATCTTCGCTACGTCTACGGCAAAGGATACCAGTGTCGGAGGTACATCGATTTCATTGAAAGTACCGGACATACTGTCTTTGCCGCCGATGGACGGAAGTCCGAATCCCATCTGTGCCGCATATGCACCAAGCAGTGCGGAGAATGGCTGACTCCATCTCTTCGGATCTTCTGTCATACGACGGAAGTATTCCTGGAATGTGAAACGGATTTTTTTGTAATCACCACCTGTTGCAACGATTCTTGCAACAGATTCTGTCACTGCATAGGCAGCTCCGTGATACGGACTCCATGAGGACAGATACGGATCAAATCCATAGCTCATCATAGTAACTGTGTCTGTTTTTCCGTTCTGTACCGGAACTTTTGCTACCATACTCTGTGTCTCGGTAAGCTGATACTGACCACCATATGGCATAAATACACTGCCTGCTCCGATAGAACCGTCAAACATTTCAACGAGGCCCTTCTGTGAGCATACATTGAGATCAGCAAGTGTCTCCAGCCATTTCGCCTTTACATCAGCTACATCCGAGCGCTCTTCAAACAGATTGCCCTCTTTGTTCGGAATCTCTACTTCTACAGTTGTTTCCTGATGTGCACCGTTGGTATCAAGGAAGGCACGGGAAATATTCACGATTTCTTTGCCTCTCCATGTAAGAACAAGGCGTGGGTCTTCGGTAACAACTGCAACCGGAATTGCCTCCAGGTTTTCTTCGTTTGCATAACCGAGGAATGTATCAACATCTTTCGGATCTACAACAACTGCCATACGCTCCTGAGATTCGGAAATTGCAATTTCTGTTCCGTCAAGTCCTGCATATTTCTTCGGCACTTTATCTAGTTCAACTCTCAATCCGTCCGCCAGTTCTCCGATTGCCACGGATACTCCGCCGGCGCCAAAATCATTACATTTTTTAATCAGCCGGCTTACTTCTTCTCGTCGGAACAATCTTTGAATCTTACGCTCTGTCGGAGGATTTCCTTTTTGCACTTCAGCGCCGCATGTCTCAATCGATTCCTCTGTATGCACTTTGGAAGAACCAGTTGCTCCTCCACAGCCATCACGTCCTGTACGTCCTCCAAGGAGAATGATAATATCTCCCGGATCTGAATTTTCTCTGATCACCGCCCGTCTCGGAGCCGCTCCTAAAACCGCTCCAATTTCCATTCTTTTCGCAACATAATCCGGGTGATAGATCTCTTTCACAAGACCTGTTGCCAATCCGATCTGGTTACCATAAGAACTGTAACCAGATGCCGCGCCGCGCACGAGCTTCTTCTGCGGAAGTTTTCCTTTTAATGTTTCTTCTACAGATACAGTCGGATCCGCCGCTCCTGTTACACGCATTGCCTGATATACATAAGTACGTCCTGACAAAGGATCACGAATCGCACCGCCCAGACAGGTAGCCGCACCGCCAAACGGCTCAATCTCTGTCGGGTGATTATGAGTTTCGTTTTTAAAGTTGATCAGCCATTCCTCTTCCACGCCATCCACTTTGATCGGTACCACAATACTGCAGGCGTTGATCTCATCTGATTCTTCCTGATCCTGAAGCTTTCCTTCTCTTTTCAATCTGCGCATCGCCATTAAAGCAAGATCCATAAGGCAGACAAACTTGTCCTCTCTGCCCGCAAAAATCTCACTGTGATCTTTCAAATATGCCTTATACGTATCTTCGATCGGCTTTCTGTAATACCCTTCATCAAAAGATACTTCTTTTAATTCCGTTGAAAACGTCGTATGACGACAATGATCCGACCAATAAGTATCAAGAACTCGGATCTCTGTCATTGTAGGATCTCTATGTTCCTCATCTCTATAATAATTACGAATATGAAGGAAATCTTTAAAAGTCATCGCAAGCCCCAAAGAAGCATAAAGTTTCTCCAATTCAGCTTCCTGCATTTCTTTAAAACCTTCAAACACAATAACATCTTCCGGCTCATCAAAAACTGTCACAAGAGTTTCCGGTTTTTTCTCATCGGCTTCTCGCGAATCAACCGGATTGATACAATGCGTCTTAATAGCAGCAAATTCTTCTTCAGAAATTGCACCTTCAATCACATATGTTGTTGCCGTATGAATCACCGGTGTTTCATCTTCTTTAATAAATCTTATGCATTGTTCTGCCGAATCTGCCCTTTGATCGAACTGTCCCGGAAGATACTCTACAGAAAAACTGTGATCCGCATCTGACACATCAAATACTTCTCTATAAAGAATATCTACAGGCGGCTCCGAAAATACACCCTGACATGCCTTTTCAAAAGTTTCATCTGAAATATTTTCCACATCATATCGAATTAACACACGCACTCCCGTCACATCTGTAATTCCAAGATAATGGCGGATTTCATGACCCAGCTCTTTTGCTGCAACAGCAAACTCCGGCTTCTTCTCTACAAATACACGTTTCACATTACTCATATGTTGTCTCCTCCACTTTTAACTGAAAACCTCTGTTTGTATCGTACCATACTTCACATCATTAGTATAATTAATATAACTAAAGTTTCTAATAAGAACTACTAATTATTTTTCTTTTTGACTGCTCTTCTTTTCATTTTATCTCTCTTCGTTCCTTTTTCCCACAAAAATACTCAGCAAAAACAACACAACAAGGATCCCCGCAAACAAACCGCCCACTCTAAACGCCATATCATAAAAAAGACCTTCCGGAAGCATTCGAATCATAAAATCTTCTGCCGGATCAAAAAGCCATAAATCATTATCAAAAAAGATATGATGAAATTTTATAAAAACCCCATTAAAATCCACTGCTGCAGCAATTCCAAGCCCCACAACAGGGAGTATAGCTATAAGCACAGCAGTCCGATATGTCCGACAGAGAATTTTTCTAAGATTCGCACGGCTTATAAGCAATAACGCAAAACAAACTGCCGCGGCAGCGAACGCCACAGTTCTCCCATGCAAGCCACGAACAAAAATGTCTCTTACTTCTTCCATATGAAAACGATCCTGCTCATTGAAAAAGTCCTGCTTTTTTCCATCAACTTCTGTGATAACCGACAATGTCTGTCTGTCGCCCCGCAAATAATCCATCATTTCCCGGGTCACATACATGACATTCTCCATCGTCATATCCAGTTCATCCAGCACCTCGTACTTTTCATATTCTTTTCTGTAAACATCCATATCCGAATACAGTACAAACTCAAATACAGAAATCAAAAGTACAAAAATCATCAACAGGGAAAATACAAGTCCCGCAAAATATTGTGCAATTTCTCTTTTTCTCTGTTTCATATCACTTCCCCTTTATATTTTAAAACTTTACAACTATAGATGAAATTTATTGTGTTTTTATAAAATATATCTTATAATACACATAGTATTTATTAGGAGGTCTAATAATGATCGATATTAATTATGAACTTTATAAAGTCTTTTATCACGTTGCTTCCACCTTAAACTTTTCAGAGGCATCCAAGCAGCTTTACATCTCACAATCCGCAGTCAGCCAATCTATTAAAACACTGGAACGGAAATTAGATCAAACGCTTTTTATAAGAAGCACGAAAAAAGTACAATTAACTCCTGAAGGAGAAATTCTTATGCGCCATGTAGAACCTGCCATGAATCTAATCCAAAAAGGAGAAACACAACTTCTCGATGCGGCATCAACAGGCGGACAGATCCGAATCGGCGCCAGCGACACCATATGCCGCTATTTCCTGATTCCTTATTTAGAGCGTTTTCACAAGGCCTTTCCAGGAGCACATATCAAAGTAATCAATCAAACCTCTATGAAATGTGCAGAACTTCTGCGGAACGGATTGGTAGACCTCACAGTTGTAAATTTTCCAAACAATCACCTCGGAACAACCACCTCCGTTATGCGAATTAAAAAATTCAAAGATGTCTTTATCGCCGGAAAAACTTTCCGGGAATTAAAAGGAGAAACTCTAACTTTCTCACAACTGCTGAAATACCCCATCCTCATGTTGGACAAAAACAGTACAACAAATGAATTCCTCCACCAGGTCTTTCAACAGCATCAGCTTGATCTTGTTCCCGAAATCGAACTTACAAGCAATGATCTGCTGATTGACCTTGCCCGCATAGGACTTGGAATTGCTTTTGTGCCGGACTATTGCATCTCTCCCGAAAGTGATGACATTTTCATTTTACACACAAAAGAAGAACTTCCTGAAAGAGAACTGGCTATCGCGTATAACGAACATCTGCCCTTGTCCCGTGCTTCCATGGAATTCTTAAGTTATTTCCGCGATAAAACAGTTTAGGATCACTCCCAAAACTTTTTCATATAATCTCCTAATGTTTCTGCCGTGCAGTATCGGTTATTACTCCATTCTCTTGGGAACAATTCCCGATACTGCCATGCAGAAAATCTTTCGTCAAGCAATAATATCATCCCGCGATCCGTTTCCGTACGGATCACCCTTCCTGCCGACTGAAGAACCTTATTCATTCCCGGATACAGATAAGCATAATCAAAGCCGCTTGTTCCTTCTGCATGAAAATACCGCTTTACAATCTCCCGCTCATTACACACTTGCGGAAGTCCGGTTCCTACAATAATAGCTCCAATCAGCCTGTCCTCTGTCAAATCGATCCCTTCCGAAAAAATTCCTCCCATTACACAAAACCCTACAAAGCTTCCTTCTCTTGGAACATTAAATTCTTCAAGAAATCCTTCTCTTTCCTCCTCACTCATATATGGTGCCTGAATGATGGAAGAAATCGATCTGCATTTATCAGAAAAAATATCGTACACTTCTTCCATCACACGATAAGATGGAAAAAACGCCATATAATTTCCTTTTTTACTATCTGCTGCTCTTCCGATATACTCCGCAATACGCTCATACATTTTCTGCCCCCGCTGCGTGTATTTCGTACTTACATCTCTGCCGATCAAAAGAAGCCTGCTGTCTTTCGGAAACGGAGAATCCGCGTAAATTGCATAGTCATCCTTCTCAACTGATAAAAGCTTTTTATAATATCGCACCGGAAGAAGTGTCGCAGAAAAGAAAATTGTCCCTGCTCCATATTCTAAGTATGCCTGCAAATTCGCTGCCGGATTCACACAGAATAGCTTCACCATAAATCGTCCGTCTTTTTGATACTCGCTATATATCACATAGTTTTCATCTAAAATATCATAGATATCCACAAATTCTTTTACTCTAAAATACAAATCTAAAACTTGTTCTCTTTTTTCTTCATCAGAAGGCTGCTCTAAAAAACGTTCCATTTCTGATAAGAGGTTCAGTAATTTTATTGCCAAATGAGAGACACTTGTCAGAACCATATAATTTTCGCACTCTCTTTTTAAAGCAAGAAAAATCCGATTCACTTCCTCCGCCTTTTTTGAAAGCACCACATCCTTCGTACGCATCATCTTTTTTAATTCCAAAAAATCTTCTTTATATAATTGTGCGCTGTACATTTCTCTGCCGCGTTCAACAAGATTATGAGCTTCATCAATTAGGAAAATATACTCTCCTCCCGAAGTTTCAGAAAAGAAACGTTTCAAATGAGCTGTAGGATCAAATGCATAATTGTAATCACATATAACAGCATCTACCCATGTAGAAATATCTAAAGACATTTCAAATGGACACACACGATATTTTTCTGCCTGCCGTTCAACAACCTCTCTTGTAATCTCGTTAAAATTCACAATCGTGTCATATACGGCATCATTTACACGATCAAAATGACCTTTCGCATAAGGACACGAATCTGGATTGCATTCTGTCTCCTCGCATTTGCATATTTTTTCTTTTGCAGTAAGTGTAATTACTTTCATCTGCAGACCCTGTCTTCCAAGAATGTGAAACGCCTGCTCCGCCACAGTTCTTGTAATTGTTTTTGCCGTCAGATAAAAAATTTTATCGCCTAATCCTTCTCCTACCGCCTTTACAGAAGGATATAACGTAGACATTGTTTTTCCAACTCCGGTAGGCGCCTGAAGAAACAGTTTCTTTTTTCTTAAGATCGTCCGATAAACCGCTACAGCAACCTCTTTTTGCCCTTTTCGGTATGCAAAAGGAAATTCCACTGATTGAATCGACTGATTCCTTTTCTTCTCCCACTCGATCTGAAATCTCGCCCATTTCTCATAATTACCGATCAATTCTTCGAACCAGCTTTTCAAAACTTCATATTTATATTTATATAGAAAACGTCGGATCTCTTCAGTATCTAAATTACAATATGTCATCTGTACACCAATCTCTGAAAGTCCATGCTGCTCCGCATATAGATACGCATAACATTTTGCCTGTGCAAGATGGACATTAACCGGCTTCTCTATCTGATTCGGATCCCTCAAAACACCTTTGATCTCATCAATGACTACTTCTTGCGAATCTCCCTTTATAATAACTCCGTCAGCCCGTCCCTCTACTCTAATTTCAAACTCGCCACACGGAATCTGCAGTTTCATCGCTACTTCCGCATGATAATCCGCGCCCATCTGTCTTTGTATTTTTCGGTGAAGTCTTCCTCCCATTGCCATTACATCTTTATCAGACATCCCGGTTCTTCTATTATCAATATCGCCTTCCCGCAAAATGAATTCAACTAAATTTCGCACGGAAACACGAACTGTTTTCACTTCATCTCTCAATAATATCTCTGCCTGTTCTGTCTCTTTATATTTCATTAAAATCATCAAACGGATATCTATATATATTTCTCTAATCTCGCTTCATCCGCATTTCTAATTTTCATGATAGCTCTATCATAATCCTATTTTTTCTCCGGCACAACTAAATTCCGTCATTTTTTCTCTATACCGAAAAGGAAGATGGGTCTGCTGACATTTTGGATTCTCCCGCTCTTTAATCGAAACCGAATGAAAGAATCGTTTCCAAAGCATTTCGTATCCATACTCTTCTTCCGATACATTCTTCACAACTCCCTCATCGGAAAGACCTCCCCATACAAGCCGCCATCTCTTATTCATTTCATGAACCAAACTCACCTTATGCGTTTTATCATAAATCATCCAATTTTCCAAAGGAAAACGGTCTTCAAAATGGTCTGCAATACATGTCAGTATCTGGGATTTCGGAGTGATCTCCGAAAACAAAATGCCATTTTTAAGTTCTCTGAAACGGATAAATTCTTCATATCGGTGCGCCTCATTCGACACGCTTCTGCTCATAGAAAAGACATCCGCTACTGATGAATTGCTCAAATGTTCCATCACCTTTTCACTATACCGGATATTACGCGCTTCCTGCATCACTTCAAATACCGCTGTCCCCTTTCCAGCATCCGCTGATAACAACGCATGATAAATCTCCCAATAAGCGTTATATCCAAGATACCGCTTTATCATCCTTTCTAATTTCACAGCTTTTTCTTCTGATTCCTCTACAATTTTATATTCACAGAAAAGCTGCTGCTGTATTCTGCCTTTTAATTCAATACCCGCTTCCGCATTTCTACATTCCTTCCATGCATCATGCAGCGCTGAATAAAGTCCGGTTATTGTATCTTCACATATATAAATCTGCTTCACGATCCCTCCTCCTTCCTTCAGATCACTAATGATTCAATATAGAAATAAACAATATTTTATGCATGTTGCGAACCAATCCCCATATCATCAAACAGCGATAGCTGTCTAAAACTCATACTTTCCGTTCCTTCAGGAAGCTTTTCTTTTGTATTGAGTAAATTTCGTGTAATATAGTCTTCATCCATTCGAATCTGATACATCATCTTCCCTTTACATGTGATAAAATAAAGCGCCCGCTTTAAAACAACGCCCATTTTTTTCAAATCTTCAAAATCAAGCATCCCCATCTTTCTTGCTTTCACAATTCTGGATGCCGATTTATAGCCAATCCCCGGAACCCGAAGAAGCGTATAATAATCAACTCTATTTATCTCAACCGGAAATATTTCCAAATGCTTTAACGCCCAGCAGCATTTTGGATCAAGATATATATTAAAGTTCGGACATTCCTCATCTAATAATTCCCCTGCCTCAAAATGATAGTATCTAAGCAGCCAATCAGCCTGATAAAGTCGGTGTTCTCTCAAAAGCGGCGGTCCTTGATTTTTGACCGATGGAAGATGTTTGTCTTCATTAACCGGAACAAAAGCAGAGTAAAACACTCTTTTTAGATCAAACTTTTTATATAAAGACTCCGCCACGTGAAGGATCTGATAATCAGACTCCGGTGTAGCGCCTATGATCATTTGCGTACTTTGTCCTGCCGGAACAAATTCCGGTGCATGGCGATAGAGCTGAATATCATGTCGGTTTTCCGCTGACATCTGCTGCACAAAACGCATTGGCGAAAGAATATTTTTTCTCGTTTTATGCGGAGCAAGAAGGCGAAGACTTTCCGCAGTAGGAAGTTCTATGTTCACACTCATCCTGTCCGCAAGGTATCCTGTCATCTGAAGAATCCGGGGATCTGCCCCAGGTATCGCTTTCACATGGATATACCCTTGAAATTTATACTCATGACGCAGCTTATATAACACTGCATATAAAAGTTCCATCGTATAATTCGGACTTTTTAAAACCCCTGAACTTAGAAATAACCCTTCTATATAATTCCTCCTATAAAATTCCATCGTCAAAGTACATACTTCTTCTGGAGTAAAGGAGGTTCGCACTACATCATTGGTCGAACGATTCACACAATACTTACAGTCATAAATACATTCATTTGTCAGAAGAATTTTCAATAAAGATATACAGCGTCCATCTGCTGAAAAACTATGACAAATCCCTGCTTTTCGGCAATTCCCCATCCCTTTTCCATCTCCGTTTCTCTGAACGCCGCTTGATGTACAGGATACATCATATTTTGCCGCATCTGATAAGATTTCCAATTTTTCATCCAAAGTCATTTCCGTCTGTATTCGTTCCCACATCGTATGCTGCCCCTTTCTCTCTAAATGTCAAAAGAACATTTGTTCGGTTTTATGATAGCACATACGTTCGTCTTTTTCAAGACTTCCTTCTTGTTTAATCTATTTTATTTTTTACCTTCTCTCCATAATATAAAATGCAGCACAATCACCGAAAGTGCAAAAGGCACACTCCGGGATTGTAAGTGGTCATCAAGGTCTCGGACAATCCCGAACTTTGACTCGCCGCCATTACAAAAAAAGCCGGTTTCAAACGACAAGTCATTCAACTCACCGTTTTGAAACCAGCTTTCATTACACTACTGTTTATCTGCAGTCTGTTTTTTCTTTATTCGCACTCTCTGATACGTTTTCTAAGCGGCAGTACCATAGCCGGAGATACTGACAACTCATCCAGTCCCATCTTAAGGAACTCTTCTGTCAATTCAAGATCTGCTCCAAGCTCACCGCAAATACCAATCCAAGCGCCCTCCGCATGTGCATTATCTGCCGCCATCTTAATCATGGCAAGAACTGCCGGATGATGCGGATCATAAAACTTATCTAACTTTGCATTCTGACGGTCAATCGCCAGTGTATACTGCGTAAGGTCATTTGTACCTACACTGAAGAAATCCACTTCTTTTGCCAATTCACGGCTGATCATAACAGAAGCAGGAGTCTCGATCATAACACCAAGTTCTACATCCTCTTTAAACGGAATTCCTTCGTTTTTAAGTTCTTCTTTCACTTCCGCAATGATTGCTTTAATCTCATGGACTTCCGAAACCGAAATAATCATCGGGAACATAATAGAAATATTTCCAAACATAGCTGCGCGGTAAAGAGCTCTAAGCTGTGTCTTGAAAATCTCTTTCCGTGTCAGACAAATACGGATAGCACGGTATCCAAGAGCCGGATTTTCTTCTTTATCAAGTCCGAAATAATCCACCTGCTTGTCCGCACCAATATCCAATGTACGGATGATTACCTTCTTACCTGCCATGTTTTCCGCGACTTGCTTATATACTGCAAACTGCTGCTCTTCTGTCGGGAAATCCGAATTTTCCAAATAGAGGAATTCGCTTCGGAACAAACCGATACCGCCGGCATCATTTTTCAAAACTGCACCAACATCCGAAACATTACCAATGTTTGCATATACATTGATCTTCTGTCCGCTCTTCGTTACATTTTCTTTTCCTTTAAGCTGCTCAAGAAGCGCTTTCTGTTCCTGATCTTTCGCCCGCTTTTCTTCCATGACTTTCATCGTCTCTTCATCAGGATCAATGTATAACATACCGGTGAATCCATCGATCACCGCCATTTTCCCATCATATTCTGTCAACAGATCTTCCCCGAGTCCAATCACCGCCGGAATATTCATTGTACGGGCAAGAATTGCCGTATGTGAGTTTGAAGATCCGTACATTGTGGCAAAACCAAGAACTTTGCTCTTATCAAGCTGTACCGTCTCACTTGGAGCAAGATCATCAGCTGCAATGATGCACGGCTCTGTCATCTCCTTCATACCGCCGGATACTCCACACAAAATATCCAATACACGTTCGGATACATCCTTCACATCTGCTGCTCGTCCCTGCATGTAAGCGTCATCCATTGCCGCAAACATCTGTGCAAAATTATCAGCCGTCGTCGCCACTGCAAACTCTGCATTCACTTCCTGCGTACGGATAATATTCTCGATCGACTCAAGATAATCAAGATCTTCAAGCATCATCTGATGGATCTCGAAAATCATAGCGTTTGCCTCTCCGACATCTTCGATTGCTTTATCATACAATTCTTTTAACTGGGACACTGCCGTATCCTTTGCATCGCAGAATCTCTTCCACTCTGCATCGACATCATCTACGTGCGTTCTTTTGATCACTTTTTCATTTCTCTTATAGAACATGATCTTTCCGATAGAAACGCCGCCAAATACACTTTTTCCTTTTATTATAATCATAATTTATAAATTCTCCCTTAATCCGATTTATAAATTCTCTTTGAAAAATGCCTCTAATTCTGCAAATGCCTTGTCTTCATCGTCACCTTCTACTGTAATCGTAACTTCTTCTCCTGTTTTTACGCCAAGTCCCATAACGCCGAAGATTCTTTTTGCATCTGCTGTTTTATCACCTTTTGTAATTTTAACAGACGATGCATATCCTGCTGCCTGTTTTACAAGAATTCCTGCCGGTCTTGCGTGAATTCCCTCCGGATCCGTCACAACGTATTTAAATTCTTTCATTTTTCTAGTCCTCCTTAATAATTTCATCGTACTTTCATTGTACTCTCTACAGTATATAACATATTCACTAATTTTTCAATCTTTCTGTCACACTTTTATCAATCATCCGTTGACTTTTGTTGTCAACCATGCTAAACTTAGCCGGTATTGGAAACTCATTTTTCAATACAGAAACATATTTATTTTTCTTAAATGGAGGGCAACACAATGACAGGTACAGTGAAATGGTTCAATAACCAAAAAGGTTACGGATTCATCTCTGATTCAGAAGGAAACGACATTTTCGTTCACTACTCAGGACTTGTAATGGATGGATTCAAGACTTTGGAAGAGGGTCAGGCTGTAGAATTCGAAGTAACAGAAGGCGCTAAAGGACCGCAGGCAACTAACGTAGTAAAACTTTAATCAGATTTTTTAATGTACCTTTTAATATATAAACAAACTTGATTTATTTATTATTAAAAAGCAATACAGAGAAATGAGATTAAAAAGGAAACCGGACAGTATGAAACTGCCCGGTTTTTCCTGTTTTTGCATCAAAACAAAGCAGGAAAAAACTCGGCTTCTCCTGCTCTGATCTCTTAACTTTATGCTGACATAAAATTTTTATTTAATATTTGACACATAGGCTTCCGCCGCTTCCCACACATCAAACCCACTTCCGCGTAAGATATCTGCTACTCTTGCCGGATCGTCGCATTTCAAAACGGCCGACGCATCCTCTCCGTTTGCAAAAGCATACATATACTCTATGTTTACATCTCCGTCTACAATCTGATGCATTGCACGGCTCAAAGAACCGGTCTCATGAGGAACACGCAGCGCAATCACATCGGTCAGCATCGCCGTGATCCCATTTTCTTTTAAAACTGACTTTCCTTTATTCGGATCCGATACGATCATGCGAAGCATTCCGTATTCTGTCGTATCCGCCAAACTTAACGCAACAATATTAATATCATTTCCCGCCAATACGGAAAGGACTTCATCAAGTCTTCCTTCTCGATTTTCAAGAAACACAGATAACTGCTGAATCGTAATTCCCATTCGTTCTTTCCTCCTTTTACAGATTTCTGTTATCAATGACACGTTTTGCCTTGCCTTCGCTTCTTTCGATTGTCTTAGGCTCTACAAGTTTTACTCTTACTGCAACACCAAGTGCCTGTTTCAGTACTGCAGCAACTTTGTTCTTCAGTTCATCCAGCTTACGGATCTCATCTGAAAAATATTTTTCATCTACTTCTACCATTACAGTCAGTACATCCAGGTTATTTTCACGATCTACGATCATCATATAATGTGGTGCAACACCGCCTCCGATAGAAAGC
>OGRC01001834.1_pt1 | contig 12943 bp, 12 predicted proteins | sample 1553431 | NCBI WGS metagenome assembly OGRC01 (sample SAMEA2580064, study PRJEB22360) | human gut metagenome | biome: human gut; feature: human-associated habitat; material: faeces | place: Denmark | collected 2008/2010
GGCAGAAAAAAACATGCCGAGCCACTGATAGGGCAGCAGCAAATAAACAGGAAAACATAAAGCGGCTAACAAAAAATTTAAACCCGGACCCGCTAATATGATTCGCAAATCCCTTTGATAGCTTCTCTCGTTCCGGCGGCTGTCTACCATATCAACCCGGAACATTTTAAATGCGATTTTTTTCGGAAGACAGTTTTGCCGCGCCATTTCCAGCAAATGCCCCAGCTCATGAGCCACCGCCGCCAGCAAGCCGCACAAGACCCCTCCCGACGGGTCCAGCACGGCGGACACCGCCAGTATGGCCGCAAACCAAAAGCTGACAAAAATCCTGCACCCTCGAAACGTAAATTTCATAAGGACTATACCAATACCTTTTTCCCCAGGTTTTCAATGGTTTCTCCTACTTGGGCGCTGAAATTCTGCAGTGTTTTCTCCCCTTCCTCCACGATCGTACCGGCGATGACGCTTTTATTCATTTCTTCTTCATACCATAACCGCACAGTTTGATAGGGCGCACCGCCCAACAAGCGCAGCAAAAACGCCGCCAGCAAAATCAAGCCGCACAAACCGATCTGCAGCACCGTTACCATCTGGCCGCTTTTTTTCAGCAGATGCTTTTTCTCCTTTGGTTCTTCCTCCAACTCCTCCTCAAAGGCTTCATCCCAAGCATCAACGGAATTCTCGTCAGTCTGGCTGGCCAGATTCATTCTCCCATAGTTTTCTTCCTGCATTTTACATTCCTCCTTGTTCTATGGGTATGCAGAGAAGCAGGAACACATGCTTAAAGAGAAAAATCCCCGGCAGATTGCCGAGTGTGCATAAGGCAGTATTCGAAAAACACACAGAAACCGACATTGCAGGGTAGAAACGAGAGTACGAATCGAAGGGTTCGTACTCTTATTCTGTATATGCCGTTAAAACTGCAATCGGCACATTGGTTTTTCTTGAGAATCTTCTGTAGAATGAAAGCAACATAAAACACAGGAGGTTTTGACGATGAAAAGCATTTATGAAGAAGCAGGCGGCACATACACCCGGCAAGGCGATTATGAACTTCCCGATCTGAAAGTACCGCCCGAAAAAGAAATTGAAATCGGAGTTTGGGGACAACGATACCGGCGACATTTGAAGCAGCACCACCGGATTCGGTATTACAATCTGCTGACTTCCGGAACGCTGAACAGACATCTGGCAGAGGTAGCTCAACAGGCGGAGCAGATGTTTCGGTCGCTTGTATCCGCACTTTCCGAACAGGAAAATGTCACGGAAAGACTGAAAGTTGATCGCCCTATGGAATGGGTGCAAAAGACGAACAGTATCCGAAACCGAGCCGCTGAAATCGTCAACAACGAGTTGATCTTTGTATGAGGGAGCAGAAATATCATCTTTATCTTTCGGAAAGTGAGCGCAGATTTCTTGTCCAATATCTCATCTGGTTTCAGAACAAACTGCGGCAGGAAGGGCGCTATACCGACGCCATAGACGACTTGATTGTCAAAATTTCAAAGGCAAAACCTAAGAAAATCAGGATAACATAGAACGAACCGGAGAAAGCATGGCTGCCTTCTCCGGTTTTTTTGTATCATCTTAGCGAGCAGACTGTTTGTATCCCCATACGGCCACAAACAGTGATTCTCGTTAGGGCGCTGCCCTAAGACCCGATTGATTCTATATGCTTTTAACCGGCGTACTTCTTAAAGTTTTCCGCCTGTTCCAGTACTTCTTTATAAACATCATCCAGCGTTACCGGCGGATAGCCGTATTCGTCCAATAACAGGATCAAATCCACCTGCAAATTTGCTTTGATGTCATCACGGGTAGACCAATCGGTATAGCGGGACTTATCGTCAACAATGACTTTGATTTTCTTTGAAAGCTCAATCATCTTTTCGTCCGGATATTCATTGTCGAACTCGTATTTCTTTGCAACGGCTTTCAAAATATCATAAAAGGCTTTTTCCTCGTAGTCTATCCCTAATTTTTTGAAGGAGTCCTTCTCTGTTTTCAGCTCCGCAAGCAGATCGGCAAGCTTCCCGGCAATATCGTCAAGCACCTCATTGGCATAGGATTCATCTCTGCGGCGGTTATTGTATTCGTCAACCACCCGCTTTAATCTGTCCGCAAACTCTACACCCATGATTTTGTTGACCATCTTGAATTCGTCGATTGCCTGTGAAAGTAGTTTTTGCAAGATTTTGATTTTGGTGTTCGGCAACTGGATAGCATTTATCTTGTCCATGTACTCATCGCTGAAAATGTCAACAGAGATATGTTTTCCGGTTTCAAACAATTCCTCGATGCCGTCCGACTGGATAGCGCCCTCCAGCATTTCACGCACACGAGCGTTCATCTGTGAAATATCCGGGGCGTCTCCCTTGGTCAGCTTGAAAAGGATAGAGCGGACAGCGCAGTAAAAATGGATATAATCTTTTTCTTCGTCCGAAATCTTTTCGCTGGAGCTGCAAAGATTGAAAGCCTGCTTCATCCGCTTGACCGCTGCCATAAAACGTGTTTCCAGTTCCTCCGACAGCTGTACATATTCGACCGCCCGATTGAGGCAGGCAAGCTGCTCCGTCGGAGAGCCTTCAAAGAAATCCCTGCTGTTAAAACTGTGGAACATCTGCGCCAGCACTTCTAATTGGTCTTTGACAATGGTAACTGCCTGCTCTATACCTTCAAACTCATCACATTCAAAATTTGTATATTTCTTTAGAGCAAGGTTCATGTTCTTTTTGATGCCAATATAGTCTACAATCAAGCCCTTGTCTTTGCCTTCGCAGACACGGTTGACACGGGAAATCGTTTGGATCAGCGTGTGCTGCTGAATCGGCTTGTCTATGTAAATGGTATCCAGCTCCGGCACATCAAATCCGGTCAGCCACATATCGACAACAATGGCGATTTTAAAATTGGATTTCGGATTTTTGAACTGTCGGTCAAATTCTTTGCGGTCGTCCTTTGTCCCAAGCATTTCATAGAGGGCAGGCTCATCGTCTTTGTTGCGAGTCATCACCAGCTTGATTTTCTCAATAGGCTTCAGTTCTTTTTTCTCTTTATCGGTAAGCGCTGCTTCATCTTCGCTGATTTTCTTTTCCGACCACTGGGGACGCATCTCTACAATGATTTTATAAAGGTCATAAGCGATATTGCGGTTCATGCAGACAAACATTGCCTTTCCCGCAACCGTAGCGCCCTCAGCCACACGGGTTTCGTAATGGTGAATAAAGTCCTTGGCGACTGCACGCAGCCTGTCTGGATCGCCGATAATTGCTTCCATTTGGGCAACAGCTTTCTGGCTTTCCTCGATTTGGTGCTCGTTAGCGCCCTGCGCCTCGCACTGATCGTAATACTGTTCGATTTCTTTGACTTTTGCATTGTCCAGCGCCACCCTCGCCGCACGCCCATCGTAAACAAGGTTGACGGTAATGCCATCACGCACTGATTCGGTCATGGTGTAGGAATCCACCACAGGACCGAAAACTTCGATCGTCCCGTCCACCGGCGTTCCGGTAAAGCCTACATAGGTAGCATTCGGTAGAGAATCATGCAGATACTTGGCAAAACCGTATTTTCGCTCCACACCTGATTCGGTTACTTTGACCTTTTGGTCAAGGTTGATTTGGCTCCGGTGCGCTTCATCAGAAATACAAATGACATTGGTTCTATCGGTAAGCAGCTGCAAATCCTCTGTAAATTTCTGGATGGTCGTTAAATACACGCCGCCGCTTTCCCGTCCCTGCAATTCTTCCCGCAGCTTCTCACGGGATTCAATGCTAATTACCGTTTCGTCCCCAATGTATTTTTTGGAGCCCACAAATTGGCGGGAAAGCTGGTCATCCAAATCGGTACGGTCAGTGATAATCAAAATAGTCGGGCTGTGGAACAGTTTGCTTTTCATCAGCATACGAGTCAAAAACAGCATAGTGTAGCTCTTGCCACAGCCGGTGGCGCCGAAATAGGTGCCGCCCTTTCCATCACCGTCAGGACGCATATGCAGCTTGACATTCTCAAACAGTTTTGTTGCAGCAAAGAACTGCGGATAACGGCAGACAATTTTCAGCTCTTTATCCGAGCTGTCGGGGAAATAGATAAAATCCTTGATAACCGCAAGCAAACGGTCTTTTCGGAAGAGCCCCTTCATCATCGTGACAAGAGAGTTGATGCCGTCCAGCTCCTTGTCCTCAGATTCAACTTTCCGCCACGCATAGAAATAGTCGTAGGGACTGAAAAGAGAGCCGTATTTGTTGTTTACCCCGTCGCTGATGACCACAAAGGCATTGTATTTAAGCAGTTCCGGAATATCTCTGCGGTAGCGGACGGTAAGCTGCTTGTAAGCATCCATAATCGTTGTATTTTCTTTGACGGCGCTTTTGAATTCCAGAACCACCACGGGAATGCCATTGACAAACACAATGCCATCGGGAATGCGGAGCTGACCGCCCACGCCCTCGATTTCAAACTGGTTGACCGCTTTGAAGATGTTGTTTTCGGGGTTGTCATAGTCGATCAGCTCAATATATAAATCCTTCTGTGTCCTGTCCTCACGGTTTAGGATAAAGCCGTCGCACAACAACTTATCTACCGCCTTGTTCGCTTCATATACCGTGCCGGAGATGTTCTGCAGCCGCAAAAGGATACCGTCCACTTCGCCGGGAGTGATGCCGTCCTTGGCGTAGCGGTTATATAAATACTGCCGCAGGTCATCGGCAAGCAGGACTTCCGTGCGTTCCCGATGGATCTGCTCTCCTGCGAGATAGGTATATCCTTCATCCTTGAACAGCTCCATGATGGATAGCTCCAAGGCGTGTTCGTTAAAATTTGCCATTGTAGTTACTCCTTTTATACACTCTGTGTTTTATAAAATATCAGCAAAATACCTGTTCTTCTTTTTAGTGAATACAACCTGTGATGGGAACAAATTTTCTCCCATATTTGCCATTCCAATAACTGTATACGCCCAGTCGCTCAATTCTTCCGGCAACCGATAACAAATAGGATTGTCCTCATTTGAAATCGTAATCAACGGAATGCCCGATTTATCCATTCCAACAGATAAAACCATTTCTGTTTGACTGCCTTCGGCAATTTGAAAAACCGGCTGCTTAATAATATCGTAATAAACTTTTGCCCCACGGCGATTTAAGAAATACTCGTCATTTATTTCATCAATAAAATCTATTGGCAATTTATTTCGTCTGCGGTTAAAATAATCAGATAAATGCTGACAAACATATCCATTAAAGTATTCGTTTTGCATTTCAAGTTTCTCATTGACAATCTGTTCTGTATTATCAAAATGAGACATATAGCCAAGTAGTCCTATAAAACATACCAAGTCATCGGAATAAATTCCTGCATATGACTTGTACCAAGCATGATCCCATTCGCAAATTATCTTATATAACTTTTTATATAAGTTTAGTTGAACTTCATTAAGATGAAACCATTTTGTATCTAACAGTTTTTTCTCCGTTCCCTCTGCAATAGAACGATAGTGTAATTCATCGCACAAGGCTTTTAACAGCTTTGAAATAATACCCGCCATCATATCTGCTATACGCAAGCCACGACTATCTTTTGAATTTTCCTCTGTTACATTAGACAGTCCCATTTCACACGCAGCCTGCATTGTCCTACTGACTTCGTTTTGCTTTCCCTCTTTGTCTAAAACTAAGGCATAATTCTTAATATGTTCTTCTTGTAAGTATTTCGCAAAACCACTAAACGGCATACGATAATCCCATTGAAGTTCCGGAACAGCTGAAATATCATCCAAAATATACAGTATATTTTCAAAGGCAACATTTTCTTGCTCTTTAAGACTCATATTTGAACGGTTATATTCAATCCGTTCTCTAAAAAATCTTTTCAATTCCTCTACAAATTTTTCCGGATTATCATAAATACATTTGATAACATTCTCCGGATGATACGCAACAAGGGCCTTTGTAATGGAATACTTAACTGCATCTGCATCTATAATAAAGTTATTCTGATAGCCTGTAAAAAGCTGCAAAACCAAATATTCTATCTTGCTCGCAACAGAAAAATACAGCTTGGCACTTTCATCAAAAACGGATAAAAAGTCCATTATAAACTGTGTGTTGGCTTTATCGAGTGAAGCAAATCCATATTCAAATTTCTTTTGCTTCAAAGTTGTGCTTTTTAATTCTCCGTTTCTATCTTTACGGTCAGCATATTTATTTTCAAAGTCCTCATATTTCTTGAAAATTTCCTTTTCCTTTTCTTTCGACCACCCAACTACAACCGTAACAAAATTATCATAATAATTCGGAGCAGTTACAGTATTATAGTTGATTTTTCTACTGTGTTCTGACTCATCATAATAAAATTTATATGTATCCATAACTGTTCCATCTCCTTTCGGTTAAATGATAATTTAGCGGCTTGAAATCCGAGTTAAGAGCAACGATTTCATCGTTTCCAAATGTTGCATTTCATACTGATTAGCTCTAATAGCCGCAAACAACGGTTTTACTTTTTCGTGAAACGCTGTCATTGTTCTTTCATCCGGCAGAAGGATGGGGATTTGTCCAAAAAGTGTTTTGTTTACATTAAGAGTGGTGCTTCCGCCTGCTCCGAGTTGTTTAAGATACTCAGTTAGGGTTGTCATTTTGATGTAAACATAGAAAGGGCTAATATCTTTCTTGCAGATGATAGAGTTAATCTGCTGATTTGTTTGGCTCGGCTCGGCAGTAAGACATACCAACCCAACGGATGCGATGCAGCTCACGCAAATACTATTTTCTGGCAAAGTCTTGTTAGCCTGCGTTGCAACCCCCTTGTCAGATAAAAAGCGTTCTGTGGATGTTGTATATACGCTTCCGTGCATATCTGGAATTGTAATAAAAGGGACACTACTGCCATAGTTTGCGGAATCAGAAGTTGGAGGCGTTTTTCCACAAATCACTTCTGTTGCAATATCATCAACCGTTACTTCTTTCCAATCATCGGGTTGAGAAAAGTCAAACGGTTCAAAATCTACGAAAAATGATTTGTATATGGTTAGTGCAGTCGCTTCTAAATTATCATTTATCCGTTTCTTCAAAGCAATTCTGTCGGTGATTGCCTTGTAGGCTTTGACGATACTTCTCTGCTTCTCGATAGAGGGAACAGGCAGCTCTACCATACACAGTTCATCCCAATCAAAAATCTCACGGACACTGCCATGTGATTTGTAGCGGGCATATCGATCAAACTCCGGTCTGCTGAACCAAAGCATTAAATATTCAGGGTCAAGTTTGTTTTTGTTTATAACCTCAAAGACAGTGTAGGAACTTGAAATGATGCAATCCTCGCCCTCAAGATAGGCGATAGATATTTTTTCGCCATTTCTTGAAGTAACGGGGCCGTATGCAAACTGTCCGGTTTGAACTACTTTGTAATTCGATAGGTCTGTGCCGATAATGTTAGCAATAGATGGAATAAACCGTTTTTCAATGCTAACACCAAGCAAATTCGTAATGGAAAGGTCTCTATTTCGTTTATCCACAAGCCGAATATAGTTTCCTAAAACCTCATAACCTGTTCTCATTCCGTTCACCTCATCCGATGTATTTTCTGTGAGCAATTTTGACATTGCTCTGCTTTACCATTGCGTATTGCAAGGTCGTATCTATTCTTCTATGCCCTAAAAGCTGCTGGAGCTGCTCTATGGGCATCCCTTTGTCGATTGCCATTGTCGCAAGAGTTCGTCTAAACTTGTGCGGATGTACCTTGCTTAGCCCCAAGCGTTTTCCGTACTCACGGAGTCGCACCTCAATACCGCTGATTTGCAAGCGTTTATGCGGCTTTTGCAGAGACACAAACAGTGCCGGATTTTCGTCCCTGCGGCTGTTTAAGTAATTTTGCAAGTGGATCTTCGTCCTTGCGTCAAAGTACACGATACGCTCTTTGTCGCCCTTGCCGAACACCACGCATTCTCTTTCGTTAAAGTTTATATCCGCCCGATTCAGTAAAACCATTTCGCCCACACGCATACCCGTTGAGGCAAGCATATCTATGATCGCCAGATCCCGAAGCTCGGTACAGCTATCACGCATGAGTTCGAGAGCTTCATCGGTGTAGGTTTCTTTTATGCTTGTTCCGGTTTTGACTTTATGGATTCGTCGGACCGGGCTTTTCAGGATATAGTCCTCATCCTCCAACCAAGAAAAGAAGCTGGAAAGTATGCGCCTTATGTTATCGATCGTAACCTTGCTTGATTGATTTTTCTCCTGATACTCGGTCAAATAACTGCGAACATCATCGGTTACGATGTGTCTAACGTCTTTCCCGACACAAGTCAGCATAGCTTGTATCGTTGCATTATAGTATTTCAGGGTCTTTTCAGAGCACCCTTCTATTCGCTTTGCGGAAAGAAATAGCTCCACCAAATCCTGTTCTAAGTTTTCCGTATCGTTTTCAACTTTTGTTACCTCATAGCCGAATAGCGTGTGTTGCAGCACCTCTTGCAGCTTCTCTGTTTGAGCGTTATTCAGGTAAGGCAGCATTCCCTGAACAACATCTGTGATTAAATTCTGTTTCATAGTCGTATCTCCTTGATTTATTAAGAGAACAACTACGGGGCGGGAGTTCCCCCTACTTTAACTCCTGCCACCCACAAGAGTTGTGGGATATATGGTAAATGATAATTTAGAAGCGACTGCGTTTGCGGTATTGCAAGATAAAATTTCCACAAGCGGAACCGAATCTGCGGTTGATAATCTTTTAACATTATTCGACTATATGAGGCGTCCAATGTCAAGTTTAGACCGCAGCGGTATGGAACGAATTTATCCCTACTACGGTGCAGCTTCTCTTATGGACTATGTTGACGATTACATCTTCGATGGCATATATGGATTGCTCGGTGAAGATGGAACAGTCATGGACGATAGCGGTTATCCTACAATGCAATATGTGTGGGGAAAATTTTGGGTAAATAACCACGCACACATTTTTCAAGGAAAAAACGGATATTCGACTGAGATGGTTTATCTCATTCTAAAGAAGACCGTTGTACGAGATGCTGTTACGGGTGCAGTCCAGTTAAAAATAAATCAAGAAAACCTGCGCAACTTGCCTGTAATGGTTCCTTCCGATGATGATTTGCCAGAATTAAACTCAATGATTGGCAAAGTATTTGCTTCAATTCGCAACAATCGAGATGAAATCGAATACCTGTCGAATCTCAGAGACATTTTGCTTGCAAAAATGTCCGATTAAGCCGCTAAATTATCATTTATCTGCTTTTTCAAAGCGATTCTGTCGGTGATTGCTTGATAACTTTGCACTATTTCAATCTGTTCATCCAGCCGAGGAACAGGAACTTTCATTCTGCAAATATCATCCCAAGTAATACCACCTCGAACACTTCCGTCAGTGCGGAGCCAGCAAAGCCTGTCAAATTCCGGCCTGCGAAACCACATCATTAAGTAATCCTCATTCAAAATACTGTTGTCAATAATCTCGAACATAAAGTATGCAGGAGATACGATTGCAGGCTCATCCTCAGTGTATAAAGCAACAGGCAGTCTTTCATCACGACCGACATGCATGGGATTACAGGCAAACTTGTCTTTGGTAATGAGTTTGTATTTACTCAAATCCGTACCGATTACATTCGCAACCGATGGCATAAAATATTTGTCTATACTTATACCTAAGACTTGCTCCGTAACAAGGTCTGTGTTGCGTGTATCAACCAATCGGATATAATTGCCTAAAGCGTCATAGTTCGATTTCATACCCTAACTCCTTAAATACTGCCAACAGATCAGCTTTCGACTTTTCTTCCTGCACAAGCAGTTCTTTCAGCTCAGCCTGAAGTGTTTTCATCTTCGTATCAAAGTCGATATTCTCATCACGGTTGACAAACTCGATATATCGGCTGGGCACGAGGGTAAAGCCTTTTTCTGCGACTTCCTCAAAAGAAGCGGAATAGCAAAATTCCGGAATATTCTCGTAGGTTTCCTCATAGCCCTCCTGCTGCCAGTTGTGATAGACCGAAGTGACCTTCGCCCGATCTTCCTCCGTCAGTTCAATGTATTTTTTCTCGTAGGGACTGCCCATCTGCCGCAGATCCATAAAGAGAATTTCCCGCTCTCTGTCACGGTAACGCTTAAGCTGCCCGTTCTGCTCTACAACACGGGCTTTTTTATTTTTGTTCAGTATCCAAAGCGTGACGCTGATGTCAGTTGTATAAAACAAGTTTCTCGGCAGAATGATAATCGCTTCCACGAGATTGTTTTCAATAAGCTGTTGCCTGATTTTCAGCTCAGTTCCGTCGTCGGACAGGGCGCCATTTGCAAGCAGAAAGCCTGCCGCACCATTCTGCGAAAGCTTGGAAACGATATGTAAAATCCAGCCGTAATTTGCATTGCTGGTAGGCGGCACCTCATAGCCGTCCCATCTAGGATCGTCGATCAATTCGTTTTCCGCTCTCCATGCTTTTTGATTAAAGGGCGGGTTCGCCATAATATAATCGGCTTTCAAATCCTTGTGCTGGTCGTTGGCAAAGGTATTCGCTGCCGTCTCACCAAGGTTTGCGGAAATTCCACGGATGGCAAGATTCATCTTGCACAGTTTGAAAGTGGTATTGGTATATTCCTGCCCGTAGATGGAAACCTGCTTTTTGTTCCCATGATGTGCTTCCACAAACTTCATGGACTGTACAAACATACCGCCGGAACCGCAGCACGGGTCATAGAGGATACCGTCATAAGGCTCCAGCATTTCGGCGATCAGGTTGACAATACATTTGGGCGTGTAGAATTCTCCCTTGCCTTTTCCTTCAGCAAGGGCAAATTTGCTGAGAAAGTATTCATAGATGCGCCCAATGATGTCATTCTCTTTGTCGTCGGTGTTGATACGGTTGATTTCGTCCAACAGGGAAGCCAGCTTTGCCGTGTCGAGCTGCAAGCGGGAATAATAGTTGTCCGGCAGAGCGCCTTTCAGCGCCGGGTTATTTTTCTCAATCGTATAAAGAGCAGTATCTATTTTTAGGGCGATATCGTCCTGCTTGGCGTTTTCCATGATGTATGACCAGCGGCTTTCCGGCGGCAGATAGAAAACATTGTCCTTCGTGTAGAACGCCACCGTGTCCACAAATTTCTCGCCGTATTGCTTTGCAATCATTTGTCTCTGAGCGTCAAATTTATCACCGGCAAATTTCAGAAAAAACAGGCTCAAGACAACATGTTTATACTCCGCAGGCTCTACCGAGCCACGAAGCTTGTCCGCACTTTTCCAGAGCGCTTCCTCCATAGATACTTCTTTTTTCGGTTTTGCTGTCCGTGCCATTGTTATTCCTCCGTTATCTTATCCGTATGATCCGGAATGATCTCCATGATATCATCCATCGTACAACCAAGCGCAATGCAGATTTTTGCCAGCACCTCAGTAGTAACATTGTCGCCACGGTTCAATTTTCCAATGGTGTAATGGCTGATTCCCGCCGCCTGTTCCAGATCTTTTTTCTTCATGTCTTTATCTATCAGTAGTTTCCATAACTTTTTATAGCTGATTGCCATAGCATATAACCTCCCGATAAACGGTAAAATCCATAATGTGATACCTTATTATAACACTTTTTGACAAATTATTCAACCAATATGTATGCGTTCGCTGTGTTTAAGAAGGCTAATTATATTTCTTGCATAACTGTTTATTCTTATACATATAAGCATCTGCATCATCCAATAACATCTGCATTGTACACGCCATATCATCGGAGGATAATGCCCATCCGCATGCATAGTCGATTGGTAATTGATTTTCACAACTATTTAATCTCTCTTTTTCTCTTGACAATGATTTTAATATCTCCTTAATTTCCGCCTCGCTCGTATGATAAATAACTGCTATAAACTCATCTCCGCCATATCTTCCAACAAAATCCTTTTCTGGAATGACACTGCACAAAAGCTTTGCGAAATTCAATATCAACTGATCTCCTGCGGAATGTCCCATTGTATCATTTACAGTTTTTAGATTATTTAAATCAAACATTATGCATGCTGTAGAATCTGTAATTATATCTTTTTTATTAAGTAGCTCATTACAGGCATTTTTATTTGGCAGTCCAGTATGAGCATCTACGAATGCTTTTTGTTCCAGCAGTCTGTTTTGCATTGCCATCTGCATTGCCTTTAGAGTCTGCATAATAACCAATATCACCAGACTCAACATATCAAGTGCCGACAAAAGCTCTATGGTACGAATCTTTACAGCGATTTTTTCTGAATAACTTTCTGCGGCAGAGACAGTTTCATCTGCCATCGTAAAATATATTTCACTCATATTAACAATGTCTGTATTTTCGTATCCCTTGTTTCTTACTGCTTCAATTTCTGTTTTCAATTTATCCCAGTAATCACTCTGGATTTGCAATTTTTCCTGATACTCTTCGTCATTGAGTTTTACCAGGTCATAATGTCCATCCTGATATCTCAATCCAAGAAGAATATCATCCAAATATTTAATTAATTCGTCATTTTGGTTTCCTGTAATTTCTAATTTTATTTCGCGCTGCGTAGCTCCACGTACCAGACCGGCATAATTTATTACGCGTGCTGTTCCCTGCAGCCTACTAATCTGAATCATCATAAAAATAATAAGAACTACCAATATCAATATAAGGAAACTCTGTATAATACCTATTAAATTTTTACTTTTCTTGTTTGTCTTCATTTCACAATTTATCTCTAACCTTAAATAATATTCATTTCAATAACTATGCTATTCATTTACTTTCTCTATATTTTGGACAAATACCTTTAAATATAATATCATAATCGTTATGGTAATGATTTTTTAAGAAAAATCGAATTACTTTATTAAAAAAATACCCATAACAAGTATCTTTTTAACAAGATGTTATCTCTATTTTCCGTTCAAAAACATATTCTGCATCTGATGATAAATCAGAGCGGAATGAATA
>OGRC01001836.1_pt1 | contig 12935 bp, 5 predicted proteins | sample 1553431 | NCBI WGS metagenome assembly OGRC01 (sample SAMEA2580064, study PRJEB22360) | human gut metagenome | biome: human gut; feature: human-associated habitat; material: faeces | place: Denmark | collected 2008/2010
ATTTTCACGGTAAAGAACGATGCTCTGTGGGACAAAAGCATATTTCGGATGGCATGCACAGCATCTAAAATTATGTGCCTTGTCTTCGGCGTAACTGTATGGGGGAATCCACAAATCGTGAGACTCCAGAAAAGATTTGCGGTAGAGTTTTCCCCAGTCGTAAGAAAGCGTTCCTTTTTGAAAAAATCCATGAAACCGGAACTCTGCGCTGTCCGGGTTTTCTTTTTCCAGATTACTGCAGCATTTCACTTTTTCGCCATTCGCCCTCCATCTGCGATATGTTCCGATCACAATATCTGCCTGCTCTCTTTCTGCCCGTGCGGCAAGGGAACGTATGGCAGATGAATCGTCCAGCTTGTCGTCTGCATCCAGGAAGAGAAGATATTTTCCTGTTGCTTCTTTTATCCCTGCATTTCTGGCTGCTCCACTGCCTTTATTATTCTGATGAAGTACACGGATTCTTGGATCTGCTTCAGCAAGTTCCTCACACATTTGATTGGAACGATCTGTTGAACCGTCATTCACCAAAACAATCTCCAACTCTGAATAGTCCTGTTTTCGTACGCTCTCAACACACTCCGTCAGAAATTTTTCCGCCTGATAGACCGGAATAATCACACTTACCAGTGGATAAAACATCTTTTTTCTTTCCTCTTCTCCTATTCTTTGTACCCAAAATATAGCGGATTTTTAAAGAAACGTCAACTGAACTTTGCTTTCTTTTTGTTTTCATTTACAAATGTCTCAGCGTATTGATTCCTCCATTATTCTATAAAACAAGCTATTTCTCATCCACTCTTTACACCACAGTATATGTTGTGCTAAAGTTATAAAAGGGTCAAACATTTGCACACCCATTCCTATTTTTCCTGAAAACATTTTTCGGATATGAGCACTTCCGAACATACGAAGGCGAGCCACTGCAAGAACGTGCCGCCCAAGCTGCGGTGAAAGGGAAATCGCTGCTGGCTATATTTCCTACCGGTGGCGGCAAATCACTTACCTTCCAATTGCCGGCACTCATGGCAGGACACGCCATGCACGGGCTCACGGTTGTTATCTCTCCTCTGCAATCTTTAATGAAAGACCAGGTAGACAATCTTGCCGACAGAGGTATCACGGACGCTGTAACCATAAATGGAATGTTAGACCCCATCACAAGGTCACTGTCCATACAAAGAGTGCAAGACGGAGAAGCCTCACTGCTGTATATATCCCCCGAAATGCTTCGCTCAAAAACGATTGAGAAAATATTGATAGCCCGGCACGTCGTAAGGTTTGTGATAGACGAAGCGCATTGTTTCTCTTCATGGGGGCAGGATTTCAGAGTTGACTACCTTTACATCGGCAAATTCATCCGGCAATACCAGCAAAAGAAACAATGCAAGAGTCCGATACCCGTATCCTGCTTTACGGCCACAGCAAAGCAGAAAGTAATACAAGACATCTGCGACTATTTCAAACAAACCTTGAATTTGGACTTGGAGTTATTCGCATCAACGGCTTCAAGAACAAATCTACATTATTCCGTCATACATTTAGAAAGCGACAATGATAAATATTTAAAGTTAAGAGAACTCGTAGCTGAATCCGATTGCCCGACAATTGTTTATGTATCACGCACCAAACGAACCAAAGAGCTGGCGGCCAAATTGACTCGCGACGGTTATAAGGCACTCCCTTTCAATGGCAAAATGGAAGCTGATGAAAAAATAGCCAACCAAGACGCCTTCATGAACGATCAGGTACACATCATTGTGGCTACATCCGCATTCGGCATGGGAGTCGATAAAAAAGATGTCGGTCTTGTGGTACATTATGACATTTCCGATTCACTGGAGAATTATGTTCAGGAAGCAGGTAGAGCAGGGCGTGACCCAGGCCTCAGCGCACGTTGTTATGTGCTTTATAGCGACAATGATTTGGACAAGCATTTTATATTGTTAAACCAAACAAAACTAAGCATCAGTGAAATACAACAGGTATGGAAAGCCGTCAAAAACCTTACCAGACAACGCATGAAAGTCAACTGTTCCGCATTGGAAATCGCCCGGCAAGCGGGATGGGATGATTCGGTATCCGACATCGAAACCCGCGTACGAACAGCATTAGCGGCTTTGGAACAAAGCGGATATCTGGTAAGAGGAAACAATGTACCTCATGTATATGCCACGGGAATCACAGTGAAGGATATGGACGAAGCAAGACAACGCATATCAGCCTCACTACTTTTTGGCAGTGACGAAATAGAAAAAGCAGTCCGCATCATCAAGTCGTTGATATCTCAAAAGTACATCGCCAAAGCACAGGATGCGGAAGCGGAATCACGAATCGACTATCTGGCAGATATATTGGGACTAAGTAAAAGAGAGGTTATATCTGTAGTGGAACGCATGCGGCAGGAAGGCATATTGGCAGACAGCAAAGATATATCCGCCTATTTGCAGGATGCAGGTGATTCGGAACGAAAGTCGCAAATGCTTCTCGAACGCTTTGCAAAACTCGAACAATACATCCTCAAACATATTCCCGATGAGTCTTTACGAATCTCATGCAAGCAACTGAATGAAAATGCCATGAACGACGGAATCAATACATCCAAAGAAAAAGACATTCGGACGCTGCTCTATTTCCTTACCGTCAAGGGATATATACGTAAGAAAGAGGATGCGGCCCATAATATGGAAATAAGGCGCCAAGCAGACTTGGAATCTACCATCAGGCGCTTTGAGAAACGATTGGAAATAAGCCGTTTTACCGTGGAATGGCTATACAAATCAGCTTCAGATGCAGAAAAGGAAAATGTACCGGGCAAAGCTATTCAGTTCTCCGTAGTAGAACTTTTAGACCGGATAAAATCAAGTTCTCAATCCCTATTCGGAGGACTTGACGACATTCAGCTGGAAGACGTGGAAGAAGCGCTTCTGTACTTGTCCAAAATTGGCGCGCTAAAACTTGAAGGTGGTTTCTTGGTACTTTATAATGCCATGAATATCCAAAGAATAAAGGACAACAAATCGCGATATAAGCAAGACGACTACCGGATGCTCAACGAATTCTACAAGTTGAAAATCCAGCAAGTGCATATTGTAGGCGAATATGCCAATCTGATGGTGAGAAATTACCATGCGGCCTTGCAATATGTTCAAGACTATTTCCAAATGGACTACAAGAAGTTTGTCACAAAATACTTCAAAGGAGACAGAGTAAGCGAGATACAGCGCAACTTAACGCCACAGAAATACAATCAATTGTTTGGGCAATTATCCAAACGGCAGATGGAAATTATTTCCGATAAGGACTCACGTTGCATTGTGGTGGCAGCCGGTCCCGGTAGTGGAAAAACACGGGTATTGGTCCACAAACTGGCCTCGCTTCTGCTACTTGAGGATGTAAAACACGAACAGCTTCTGATGCTGACGTTTTCAAGAGCAGCCGCAACGGAATTCAAACAAAGGCTCATGGAGTTGATAGGCAACGCCGCCCATTTTGTCGAAATAAAAACATTCCATTCCTATTGTTTCGACCTTCTGGGACGGATAGGAAATCTTGAAGAATCCAAAAATGTCGTTGCAAAAGCTGCCGAGATGATATACCAAGGAGAAGTAGAACCAAATAAAATCGGCAAGACAGTGCTGGTCATAGACGAGGCTCAGGATATGGGAACCGAAGAACACGCACTTGTAAAGGCTCTGATGGCTAACAACGAGGAAATGCGTGTGATAGCGGTGGGAGACGATGACCAAAACATCTATGAATTCCGCGGCTCCGATTCAAGTTATATGTATCGGCTGGCACAAGAAAACGGAAGTACATTTGTCGAAATGACCGAGAATTACCGCAGTGCGCACCACCCGGTGAATTTTGCCAACGAATTTCTGAAAAACATTGATAAACGGATAAAAAGTACGCCCATCATCTCCATGAGAGAAGAGGAAGGCCGGGTGGAAGTGACACGCCATCAATCAAAGTATATGTACCAGCCGCTTGTCGAAAACTTACTCCGACACAAAGACAAAGGCACATCGTGTATACTCACCCAAACAAACGAAGAGGCTGTTATCCTGATGGGGCTCTTACGAAAGCAAGGTGTGAGCAGCAAACTTATACAATCAATGGACGGCCTCCGCTTTTGGAACATGGCCGAAATGAGATTTTTCCTGAGGTATATAAACAAACGGATCAACACACCACTAATTACAGAAGAACTGTGGGAGGAAGCCAAATGTGCAACCTTCTCCGCTTATGACAGAAGTCAAAGTTTGATGTATGTAAAGCAGTGTGTGGAGCAGTTTGAACAAACCAACAAGACAAAATATTTCAGTGACTTCAAAGAATTTGTATTTGAGTCGTCAGTGGAAGACTTTTGCGACATATCAGGAGCCGATGTCGTGGTATCGACCATTCATAAAGCCAAAGGCAGAGAGTTTGACGACGTGTATATGCTCGTATCCGACGGTTATATAAAGGACTCCCATCTGATGCGTCGATATTATGTAGGAATAACCCGCGCGAAAAACCGGCTGTTTATACATACGAATGGCGATTACTTCAATCATTTAAGTACAGACCGATATTTTATCGACCAACAACAATATGATATGCCTGAAGAAATCGTATTACAGCTCTCTCATAAAGATGTTTATTTGGACTTCTTCAAAGAACGAAAACAAGAGGTCTTGGCATTGAGAGGGGGAGATTCATTGACTTACAGTAATTTCTTTTTGTACAGCTCATTGACCGATAGACCTGTGGCAAAGCTATCATCAAAAATGCAGGGCATATTGTCTGAGTGGGAAGAAAGAGGTTATAAAGTAAAATCCGCATCCGTGCGATTTGTAATGGCATGGAAACCCAAAGACGCAGAAAAGAATGAACCGGAAACAGCTGTCCTTTTAGCAGACTTGGGGCTTTCTTTGTAGAGAATACAAATAGGGCGTAACTTACTGAGTTACAACCTATTTATATTCTTAATCATCGTTATTTACTGATACTTATTTGACTTCCTCAAAGATAATTCATACTGAATACCAGCATGAGCAACAACAATACCAACACCAAAGAGAAAAGGAAGAAGATGCAAAGTTAAATGCCATCCTGAGATACACACGAGATACATTTAAATGTTTTGACCTGGACGAAACAGAGATTGACCAAATTTGCGAATCTGTTCACTATTTTGTAACTAACCGCCAAGTGCTTTCTGTGACCGAAATTCATATCAAGAAGCGCACCTTCCCCACTCAAATCTCTTTGAAAAACTTTGCTTAGAATATTGCTTTCCAAATATAATATAGGTAGAGATATGACCACCTCATTTGTAATGGCTACATTTGCCGAATAGTATACCAACTCCACATTTGACACCGTTAGAAAGAATCTGCGTACAACCACAGGAAAGCATAAGATTGAAATCGGCAAGAATATCTTATCGAAATACCTCAGCTATGAAAAATAAATGAAATAAAATTACTATCTTCGCTCATTATAAAAGGATGATATGAAAGATATAAACAGACTGAAGATCGTCTTATGCGAAAAGAAACGAACAAGTAAGTGGTTATCAGAGTAACTGAATGTAAATCCATCAACTGTTTCAAAATGGCGCACCAATACTTCGCAACCTAACTTGGCTTGCCTTTTAAAGATTTCAGACTTACTTGAATTCGATATAAAAAAATTGATAGTCCGTGAATACAAGACATTCATGTTGTCTCAACAATAAATAGTCCCATAAACACGAATGACGAATAATGCTATTAACTTCTGATAATACAAAAATATAGGAATATATGACACCTGAAGAAAAAGCGAGAATAAAGATTGACCAATGGTTTGCCGATGCAGGTTGGAAAGTGGTTGATAGAGAAGACTACGAACCAACTTGTACAGCAGTTGCTATAAGAGAGGGGCTACTAAAAGGTAATCTTGAAGCTGATTATTTTCTGTTTGTTAACGGAAAGGCAGTTGGGGTACTTGAAGCAAAAAGGGAAGATATAGACGCTTTCTCCAATAAAGTATGTGAACAGGCTACCTTATATGCCCGAAATATTCCTAATATCTATCAAACTTATCAAAAGCCATTGCCTTTCATTTTTACTTCAAATGGTAAAGATTTATATTTTTGCGATTTCCGTGAACAAGATTCATATTTCAAGCAGATAATGTCTATCCCTACGCCACATGAGTTGGTTAAGAAGTTAGGAATTGAAGATACATTTGCAGGACTACCGACATTGAAAAAGAAAGGGCTTCGTGATTGTCAATACGAGGCGGTAACAGAACTTGAAAAGAGTTTCCGTAGTGGGCAAAATCGAGCATTGATGGTTCTTGCCACCGGAGCAGGTAAAACATATACAGCTTGTCTCACTGCCTACCGAATGCTTTCTTATACTTCAATGCGCAGAGTGTTATTCCTTGTTGACCGAAATAATCTGGGTAAGCAAGCTGAAGGGGAGTTCGGTACTTTTCGATTGACCGAAAACGGAGATGCTTTCAATACTATTTTTACGGTCAATCGCCTTCGCTCTTCTTACATTCCTTCTGATAGTAACGTAGTTATTTCGACAATACAACGTCTGTTCTCCTTTTTGACAGGAGAAGATATTGGGGATAATGAGGATGATGACGAGAACGAACCGATAGAAGAAGTAACCTTGCCACCCAATCCGAACTTACCACACGACTACTTTGATATGATTATCATAGATGAATGTCACCGTTCTATTTATGGAAATTGGCGTAAAGTACTGGAATATTTCGATACGGCAAGATTGGTCGGTTTGACTGCAACCCCGATTGAAGAAACAAAGAAATTCTTCAACTACAATATTATTGTTAACTATACATTGGAAAAGAGTATCGTCGACGGCGTGAATGTGGATTGTCGGGTGTACAGAATAAAAACACAGGTTACAGAAACAGGTGGTGCTATATTAGAGGGTGAGAAATTCAAAGAAGAAACGCGATACACCGGTGAGGTTAAGATGGTGAGTAGCAAAGAAACCAAAACCTACACAAACAAAGAACTTAATCGGAGTGTCATCAATCCGGCACAGATAAAGTTAATTCTTTCAACTTATCGAGATGCTGTTTACACCGAATTGTTCAACGATCCACAACGTGAGCCGAATATTGATTATTTGCCCAAAACATTGATATTTGCTCTCAATGAAGCCCATGCTACCAATATAGTGCAGATTGCTAAAGAGGTATTTGGGAGAACTGACGATCGCTTCGTACAGAAAATTACTTATTCGGCAGGTGATAGCAATGAACTGATACGCCAATTCCGCAATGACAAAGATTTCCGCATTGCCGTGACTTGTACGCTGGTTGCTACCGGAACAGATGTGAAACCGTTGGAAGTGGTAATGTTCATGCGTGATGTGGAATCATTGCCTTTGTATATTCAGATGAAAGGGCGTGGAGTGCGTACTATTGGCGATGAGCAATTGCGTAATGTCACTCCGAATGCCTTCAGTAAAGATTGTTTCTATTTGGTTGATGCAGTAGGTGTAACGGAAAGTATGAAAACGGTGAAACCCATAGATGACGATCCAACAACAAAGACTATCACTCTAAAGGAACTTTTAGAGCGTATCAGTCATGGTTATATTCCTGACGAATATCTCAAACAGCTTGCAGCTACGCTTGCCCGAATCTACAATAAAGCGGATGACTCGCAGCGAAAAGAATTTACTCGTTTGTCTCATGATGATATGAAAGAACTTTCTGCCAGAATATACGATGCGCTTGAAAAAAGTACTCTTCCACCGTTTGTTAACACCGAAGAACCTAATTTGGAGCGCAAAGGATTGGTTTCCCCACTTGCTAATCATGCCGATGCACGGAGGTTTTTACTCATTCTTGCAGCTGGATTTGTCAATACGCTAATGCCAGGAGAAGATACGCTTATATCAAAAGGGTTCTCCATTGAGGATGCTAAAAACACGACAGAGGCATTTGAGGAGTTTTGTAAAGAATACTACGATGAGATAGAGGCTCTTCGTATCATCTATAACAATGAAGGCGAACCGATAACTTATTCAATGTTGAAAGATTTGGAACATAAACTCAAAATGGCAAACAATCATTTTGCTCCAAAACAAATTTGGAATTCGTATGCCATTCTTTCTCCGGGCAAAGTAAAGCGTTCTACAACAAAAGAAGAAAGTGATGCTTTGACAAACATCATACAACTGGTACGCTTTGCTTTCCGCCAAATTGAGAGGTTGGACAGTGTAGTCACTACATCCAAGCAATATTTCAATCTATGGCTAGGGCAAAATCAACGTGAAATAACCGACAAGCAGCGTGAAGTAATCAGTCGTATAGTGGATTACATAGCTTCTAACGGAGCTTGTACCGTCAGAGATATTCGTGAAGATGATGCAACCCATGCAGCCCAAATGATTCGGGCGTTTGGTAATATGCAGAAAGCAGATGAAGCACTTCGGTCGCTTTATACATTTGTAGTATTAAGAAAAGCAGCATAAATTATGGTAACAAATAACGCAACAGAGCAATCGCTCACCAAAAAAGTCTGGAATCTGGCAACAACTCTTGCCGGACAAGGTGTTGGATTTACCGATTATATCACCCAACTGACCTATCTTTTGTTTTTGAAGATGGATACCGAGAATGTAGAAATGTTCGGAGAGGAATCGGCAATTCCAACTGGGTATCAATGGAACGATTTGATTTTTCTTGATGGATTAGAACTAGTCAGGCAATACGAAGAAACACTTAAACTGCTTAGCGAGCAGGACAATTTAATAGGCACTATTTACACCAAAGCACAAAACAAGATAGACAAGCCTGTTTATCTGAAAAAGGTTATCACTATGATAAATGAAGAGCAATGGCTCATCATGGATGGTGATGTGAAAGGTGCTATCTACGAGAGTATTCTTGAAAAGAACGGACAAGACAAGAAAAGTGGTGCCGGACAATATTTTACGCCACGTCCGCTAATCCAAGCGATGGTGGATTGCATCAATCCGCAAATGGGCGAAACCGTTTGTGACCCCGCTTGCGGTACAGGTGGATTCCTGCTTACTGCTTATGATTATATGAAAGGGCAGTCTGCAAGTAAAGAAAAGCGTGATTTTTTGCGTGACAAAGCTTTGCATGGTGTGGATAATACGCCTTTAGTAGTAACACTTGCTTCCATGAATCTCTATTTACATGGTATAGGCACAGACCGTAGTCCGATTGTGTGTGAGGACTCTTTGGAAAAAGAGCCATCAACCCTTGTTGATGTGATACTCGCCAATCCACCTTTTGGAACTCGCCCTGCTGGTTCTGTGGACATCAACCGTCCGGATTTCTATGTAGAAACCAAGAACAACCAGTTGAACTTCCTCCAGCACATGATGCTTATGCTCAAAACCGGAGGACGTGCTGCCGTGGTGCTTCCTGACAATGTTCTCTTTGAAGCCGGAGCTGGTGAAACAATCCGTAAACGCTTATTGCAAGATTTCAATCTGCATACTATATTACGTTTACCCACAGGCATCTTCTATGCCCAAGGTGTAAAAGCCAATGTGCTGTTTTTCAGCAAAGGGCAACCTACCAAAGAAATATGGTTTTATGATTATCGTACCGATGTAAAGCACACGCTTGCCACCAATAAACTGGAACGCCATCATTTAGATGATTTTGTCTCCTGCTACAATAATCGGGTAGAAACCTACGATGCAGAAAATAATCCGCAAGGGCGTTGGCGCAAATACTCGGTAGATGAGATCATTGCCAGAGACAAAACAAGCCTCGACATCACATGGATAAAACAAGGCGGTGAGGTGGACGACCGTTCATTGGCAGAATTGATGGTAGACATTAAAAATAAAAGCCAAACGATAAGTGTGGCTGTAGCTGAACTTGAAAAATTGCTCGCAAACATAAATGAAGATTGAGTGCATGGAAAACAATAAGATAATCATATCAATGGAACAGCAATTTGGAGAAGTTATAGACATCATTCTCCAACATAAAGGTCGTGCTTCAAGAGCCGTAAATAACGAACTATTGTTTACAGCGTGGTATGTTGGTGGATATGTATCAGCCAAATTGAAAAGCGAGGAATGGGGAAGCAAGGTTGTAACGCAGTTATCCGAATATATCCGTTCCCAGCGTCCAGACATCAAGGGCTATAGTCGGAGAAGCATTTACAATATGGTGATGTTCTATGATGAATATTCATCGGAAACATTCAGTTCCACTGTAGAGAAGTATTTGAACGCTGAATTTGTGCAGCCAAGAACTGCACAAATAAAAGCAAGCCAACCTACACAAGAGGTGGCTGTAATTGTGCAGCCAACATCTGCCCAAATTATCCATTCAACATTTGGACAGATGCCCAAAATATTGGAGTTGACCACATTGACCAATCATATAGAGATTCTTTGCCGATGCCAAAGTAATGAAGAGCGGATGTTCTATATACTCTATGCCAATAAAGAACATTTAGTGAAGCGAGAACTTCAGCGTTGTATATCGAATCAAACATATACAGCTTTATTGAGCAGTAAAGACAATATGTCGAAAGGCTTACTTGGTGCTTACCCCAATGCCCCTATAATGTTTAAGGACACATTGTTCGTTGATTTCTTGAACTTGCCTAAGAAACATAGCGAATCCAAACTTAGAAAAGGCTTGGTAGAACACATGAAGCAGTTTATTCTTGAGCTTGGAAAGGACTTTATCTTTATGGACCAAGAGTATCGTCTCAATATAGGTGCATCTACATTTAAGGCTGATTTGCTGTTCTTCCATCGTGGCTTACAAGCATTGGTAGCTGTAGAATTGAAAAAGACAAAATTCCATCCGCACGACCTCGGTCAGTTGGAATTTTATTTGGAAGCACTCGACAGAGATGTAAAGCGTTCTAACGAAAACCCTTCTATCGGCATTATCCTTTGCCCGGAAGCCGACAAGGTAGTGGTGGAATACGCAATGAGCAGAAGCATGAGTCCAACAATGATAGCAGAATACAAACGTATCCTCATTCCACAGGAGCGTATGCAACAACAACTAAATGAGTTTTGCAACCTTTTCTTAGATAAAGACTAATCGGTATGGATACAAAGAAATTACGTCAAAAGATACTCGACCTCGCTATTCGTGGCAAACTCGTTCCGCAAGACCCAAACGATGAGCCTGCATCTGTATTGCTTGAACGAATCAAGGCTGAAAAAGGACGATTGATAAAAGAGGGGAAAATTAAAAAGAGTAAGAAATCGGTAAAAACTTCCGATACGCCCCATTATCCCTACTTGCTACCTAATAGATGGTGTTTGTCTACTTTAGGTGAGGTGTTTACGCTTCAAGCAGGAAAAAACATAACAGCAAAAGATATTAAGGATACCACCACAGAATTACATCCTTACAAATGTTATGGCGGCAATGGCGTTAGGGGATTTGTTGCATCATATAACAGAGAAGGAGATTTCTCAATCATCGGAAGGCAAGGAGCACTTTGTGGAAATATCAATATTGCTAAAGGAAAGTTTTACGCAACAGAACCTGCTGTTGTTGTGGAAAGATATTGTGATGTAGATTTAATGTGGGCATATTACACATTGACAGCTTTAAACTTAAATCAATATGCCACCGCTACTGCCCAACCTGGACTTTCTGTTGCTGTTATTAATGATGTCTGTATTCCGATACCTCCACAAAAAGAGCAAGAGAGAATATCAAAAGAAATAGAACATTGGTTTGCTTTAATAGACCAAATAGAACAAGGAAAAGCCGATTTACAGACTATAATCAAACAAGCCAAAGCCAAAATCCTTGACCTCGCCATTCACGGCAAGCTCGTACCGCAAGACCCGAATGACGAACCCGCTATCGACCTCCTACGGCGCATAAATCCCAGCTTCAAACCTTGTGATAACGCGCATTATAAAAGTGCCCTTCAAGGTTGGTGTAGTATATCCCTGAATGACTGCATGGTAGAAATACTCAATGGATTTGCATTCCAGAGTGGAAAATATGTAGAAAATGGAATTCGAGTCATTCGCATTACAAATGTTCAAGATGGTAAAATTATGGATGATGATCCAAAGTTTTATCCAAAATCATCTATAAAAGAGATAGAGAAGTTCATCTTAAAGAAGAATGATTTATTAATGTCTCTAACTGGCAATGTAGGTAGAGTTGGATTCTTACCCAATGAATTACTTCCTGCTGCATTAAATCAGCGTGTGGGATGTATAAGGATGAACGAACAATTTATTCACAAAAAATACCTGTTTTACTATTTTCAAACAGATACTTTCAGAAACGATTGTATTACCTCTGCAAAAGGAGTTGCACAATTAAATATCAGTACAGAATGGTTAAAACGATATTTAATCAATATCCCGCCTTATGCTGAACAAAAACGCATAGTCGCTAAAATCGAGGAGTTATTTGCAACGATTGACAAGATAAAAGAATCTTTGGAGGCTTAATCGTTGCCTCCAAAGATTCGGATTACCAGGTTACAACTTTATCTACGATTGCCCGTTGTTCGGTTGCCGTGCGACGCAGATAGATGCGCGTGGTCTCGATACTTTCGTGCCCCATCAAATCGGCAAGCAATGCAATATCATTAAAGCGGTCAAGAAAATTCTTTGCAAAACGATGCCGAAAAGAATGAGGGTAAACGACCTCCCGTTTTAAGCCGTACTTGTCAGCAAAGTGTTTCAGTTGCTGGGCAATACCGCGTGTGGTTATGCGCTTACCGAAGCGATTGAGAAATATATATCCGCTCGAAATCCCTTTTGACCGAAGCCAAACGACAGCTTCGTTTTTCAGTATTTGGGGAATATACAAACGGCGAATCTTGCCGCCTTTGGTATAAATATCAAGATGCCCTGCGGTAATATGTTCAGCCTTAATCTGCAATAGCTCGCTGACACGAGCACCGGTAGCCGTCATAAACC
>OGRC01001869.1_pt1 | contig 12775 bp, 9 predicted proteins | sample 1553431 | NCBI WGS metagenome assembly OGRC01 (sample SAMEA2580064, study PRJEB22360) | human gut metagenome | biome: human gut; feature: human-associated habitat; material: faeces | place: Denmark | collected 2008/2010
CATCCGGAGTGAGAAGGGGTTTTTGAACCGATAGATCCGTTCCATTCAGACGGAGGGACATATTGTAGATCTCAAAGAAAATGATGGTTTCATCATTTCAATTACCGGACAGCAGAAAAAGTATATAAAGAATTCATGATGTATGTGATTGGGGAAAATATAAATAAATACTATCGCATTCTTTATGATAAGATCGAGAAATTTGAGAGAAAAACCGAAGAAAAGGCTGCTTAGAAAAAGAGTGTTAAAAAAAACGCAGTTAAGGGGGGAAATACATACAGAAAAGAGAAAAATAAGAAACTCCTGTATCAAATCAGGTATAAAAACACTGATTTCTACAGGAGTTTCTTATTTTAAGATTTAGAAGCTAAAAAACGGTATTACCCGATAACTCCTTTTTATCTTGCATTTTATATGGCGGTATACTAAAATAATAATGCTTATGCAAATAAATTATTTGCGTCAAAACGTACAGAAGAATGATAGATATGACAGCCGGAACAGGCAGAAAAGCAGCAGACATGATGTCTGCCGGATTGGAAGGAAAAGCCGTGGACAGACTGCCTGCCGGATCGGAAAAGAGTTGCGAAAAGGTTGTCTGGCAGAGTCGGCTGAAAAATTACAGACAGAACGGTTTGAATAGATGGATTGACAGATAAAAGAAAATGAAACGGGCGGGGTATTATGAGTGAAAGTTATAAGATTCGGTCTCTTAGTGAGATCGTAAATGATATATTGAGCACGGTTCGCAGCTATTATGATGCGGAATATGCTTACTATATTGAAAAAGACAGAGGAGACATCGAGACGATCTACGAGTGGTGTGATGAGAATATCGAGTGGCAGCGTGATCGGATGAAACTGCTGCCGGAAGAACGGCAGCCGAAGTGGATGAAAACCGAGATTACCGATACGACGGCAAGAGATTACAGTGTATTCCTTCCGATCACGGAAGATGTGACGGCGATCCTTGCAGTTGTAGGAGTCAGACGAGGCGGATGCACACTTGATCTGATGCGCGCCATTGTACAGTACATTCCGCAGGCGATTGCGCTGCAGAAGATGCAGAAGCAGCAGGAGTATCTGAGTTATCATGACGATCTTACCGGACTTTTGAACAGGAACAGCCTTGTGCACTATTTCGATACAGTGGATGAGAAGAAATTAAAATCGATCGGTGCACTTTCTGTTGATATTAACGGACTGAAAAATTTTAATAAAGAGTTTGGCAGAGATTATGGTGATGAGGTCGTCATCCGTGTGGGAGAAGTTCTGGAAGAGTATTTTCACAGCGGGGAAGCGTATCGTCTGACAGGGGACGAGTATCTTGTGCTTGTGGAAAATACTTCTTATGAGGAATTTACGAAGCAGGTATATGCGGTTCATACGAAGCTGGATCATATCAGCTTAGGTCTTGTGTCGATCGGCTACGCGTGGGAGAAGATCGATATCGAAGTGGATAAGCTTGTAAACCATGCGGAAGTAATGATGCGCGAGGAAAAGAGAAAGTATTATAAGAATCTGAAAAAAGGTCATCACGAACCGATCATTAAGCAGGATCTTCTGCAGGATATTGAGAACGGTAATTTTATTGTGTGCCTTGTGCCGAAAGTTGACACGCTTACAGGTGAAGTCGGCGGGGCGGAAGCTGTTGTGCGATATCATCATAAGGATCTTGGGATTGTCGATCCCGGAAGGTATCTCAATATGCTTGAAGAGACGAAACTTTCTCATTATCTGGATCTCTATGTGTTTGAGGAAGTGTGCAGAACCCTTCATAAATGGGAGATCAGCGATATTCCGATGATTCCGGTCTCGGTGAATTTTGCGGGGGCAACTCTTCGGCAGGAGGGGATTGCCGACAGGATGATTCATCTCATTGAAAAATATCATGTGAGATGCGAGTATTTGGAAGTGGAAGTTTCTGAGTCAAGCAATGATATGAATCAGGAGATGCTGGCGGAGACGAGCAGTAAGATCCGAAAAGGAAATGTTCGGGTTATTTTGGATCATTTCGGCGCGAAAAATTCCAGTTTTTCGATTTTGTCGTTAATGGAATTTGATGGTTTGAAACTGGATAAAAGTCTGATTACAAATATTGTCGGAAACAGCAGAAGCAGGATCGTGGCGCAGGCAGTGATCGAGATATGCAGACAGTTGGGCGCAACAGTTCAGGCAGCGGGCGTGGAAACGCAGGATCAGTTTAATGTATTGCGGGAGATCGGCTGTGATTATGCACAGGGAACATTGTTTAATAAGCCGATTACGATTGAAACGTTTGAAGTGAGATATTTAAGAGACAGATAAGGAAATCTATGGTAAAAGGATGGGCGGCGAATATTACGCCGCTTTATGACAGAAACATATATAAGAAATATTTTGAGCAGCTTCCTGATTTTCGCAAAGAAAAGGCGGCGGCGCAGGCAGTGGAGCAGAAACGGATACAGAGTGTAGCCGCATGGAGCTTGTGGACAAAGATCAGGGAAACATATGGTGTTTTGGATGAGGCTGTATTTAACTTATCCCATTCCGGGAATTTTGTCATGTGTGCCGTTTGTATGGAAAAAGAGCAGACCGGGAAGCCAACTGTGAGTGTCGGATGTGATATTCAGCAGATGGGCGGTCTGCGTGAGCAGGTGGCGAAACATTATTTCTGCAGCGCAGAGTATGAAGAAATCATGGCAGGAAAGACGGAAGAGGAAAGAAAAGAGCGCTTTTACAGATATTGGGTGTTGAAGGAAAGTTTTTTAAAAGCGACGAGATGGGGGATGAAGCTTCCGCTGGATTCTTTTGAGATCCGGTTGGGAAATCCGCCGGTATTGATAAGAAAACCGGAATTGTTCAGAGAAGACTACTGTTATCGGGAGTATAAGCTTCCGAATGGAGGGTATAGAATGGCGATCTGCTCGACGCAGCAAGAGATCGCTGATGACATAGATATGGAGTTGGAATTATGAAAAAATTGACCGAAGAAGCCCGCCTGAGGCGGATGCTTGTCATCGGTATTGCGTTCGGATTGGCGGCAGGCGTTTTGTTTACAGGTTTGGCTGCAAATTCGATTGTATCAAAAAAGAAAGCAGAATTTGCCGTCGAAAAAGAAGCATTAAAAAAGAAAAACGATGAGTTGAAGCAGACGATCATTAAGCATGAGGCGACGAATAACAGCGCGGAAACTTTGGGGAGCGATGCAGACGGATGGGCGTTGGTTCTCGTGAATGATTCTCATCCGCTGGATCTGTCTTATGAGCCTGAGTCTATGGTAGAAACGGAGAGCGAACGTTTTGTTGACGCAAGGATACAGGAATCTCTCCGTCAGATGCTTGATGACGGAGCAAAGCAGGGACTTAGCATGTATGTGGCATCGGCATATCGTTCTTCAGAGAAACAAAAGGAAGTGTTTAATACAACGATGCAGGATTGGATTGCGAAGGGTTACACTCCGTTGTCGGCATATGATGAGACGAAGAAATCTGTGGCAGTTCCGGGTACAAGCGAACATGCTACAGGACTTGCGGTAGATATTATTGCATCGCAATATGAAGGACTTGATGACAAGCAGGGAGATACGCCGGAACAACAGTGGCTCATGGAGCACTGCTGGGAATATGGGTTTATTTTAAGGTATCCGCCGGAAAAGGCAGATATTACAGGAATTATTTATGAGCCGTGGCATTATCGGTATGTAGGGAAGAAAGCCGCAGAAGAGATTATGAAGAACAACCTGACTTTGGAAGAATATCTTCTTCAATAGAAGGGGAATCTGCGGATGCGGAAAAAGGCAGAAAGCAGTCCGGGGTACATGGGAAAACCTCTTGACGCAGGCAGTGGAAAAGAGATAGGATAAGTATATGGGGAAAACCTGTAAAGGTTGATAATGAGTATAAATATACATAAGGAGGAAAAAATGCAGGATTTAACATTTGGGGAACAGGTCAAGATCATTCTTGGAAGGAAAGGAATGACGATCAAGCAGCTTGCAGAACTGATCGAGGAAAAAACAGGAAAGAAGATGTCGAGACAGAATCTGACACAGCGTCTCGGAAGAGATAATTTTCAGGAGCAGGATATGCGTATGATCGCGGAAATGCTTGAATGTCCCTTTTATTTAAGTATTATGTCGGCAGAAGGGACAGGAGAGTTCAGAAGCGCTGCAGCGCCGGAACATGCAGCGGTAAGAGCGGTAAGAGCGGAAGAAGCAGAGACGCCGAATTCAGAAGAAGTATCACTTGAAGCGAATGAGCCGGAAGAGATCTTATCTGAGGCGAATGAGGCAGAAGAGATCTTCACTGAAGCAAATGAGCCGGAAGCGGCATTGTCTGAAGCAAATGAGCCAGAAGAAATATTGCCTGAAACAAATGAGACAGAAGCCGTATTGTCTGAAGAGCGTATGCCGGAAGAAGTCTTGAACATTTCTCCTGAAGAAGCGGAAGAGTCTGAGGAAATCCCGGCGGCTGCTTATCCGATGACAGAGACGTTCGGAATGGAAGAAAACATGACTGCTGAAACAGAATCGAACGATCGGGATATGACGATCGGAGAATTATATGAGATCCATGAAGAACTGAATGAACTTGAGAAAAACGTGAAGGCAGGAGAACCGATCGAAGAGATCAAAAAGGAATTGGAAAAGCCGAAAAAAGAGCGCAGACTCGGAAGTTTTTTCAGAAGAAGAGATCCAGAAACAAAATCAGGAAGAGGAATTTCTGATCAGGAAAATGAAGGAAGGACAGCGGATATCGGAGAAAGCGCCGTACAGGAAGAAGAAAGTCAGGTTCAGACAGAACAGGCGGAGCTTCAGCAGATGAATCCGGAAGAGAATGGACAGAATCTGAACAGTATCGAACAGGAGGAGCAGGTTTCCGTGAGTGAAGCTTCCGTTTCGGCAAGTGAAAAGAAAGAAGATTTCGAACCGGTCCTTACCCATAATGATGCAGATGAAGACACGGAGGCCGGGGATGTAAATCCATATACAGGAAGAGAATACCAGTCGAACAGTGTGCGGATGCATCCGACAAGGATCGGATACGTTCAAGTATACGACCGTACGATCCATAAATGGACAGATATGACGGAATGGGCATTCTTAGGACTTCAAGAGAGAAAGAAAGCGCTGCTTGGAAAAGCATACGAACCGCCGATCTATCTCGATTAATGACAGTTCCGATTCGGGAAATAAATTGAACAATCAAGACAGCAATACAGCCCCGCAGATTTTTCTGTGGGGTTGATTTGCAATGGCGGCAAGCCAAAGTCCTGGTCTGCCCGAGAACTTGACGCCTGCTTACAATCCCGGAATGTGCCTTTTGGCTCTTCCGGTGATTACGAAAGAAATGAAAGGAGAGTGCGGGAAATGGAATGGAAGAGACTGCTTTCAAACAGAAGAGAGCGTGAAAGCCGGACTTGTGCAAAGGTGGGAGATCTGAGGAGTGAATTTGAAAAAGATTATCATCGGATTATCGGCAGCGCATCCTTTCGGCGTTTGCAGGATAAAACACAAGTGTTTCCTTTGGATAAAAGTGATTTTATAAGAACGAGACTGACGCATTCGCTGGAAGTCTCCTCCCTTGGGAAATCTCTTGGACAGACGATCGGGGAAAATATACTGGAATATCGGAAAGCAGAAGGGTTTACTTCACAGATGAAAGAAGATATTTCTCATATATTGGAATGCGCGGGACTGATCCACGATATCGGAAACCCGCCTTTCGGTCATTTTGGAGAAATTGCGATCAGAGAATGGTTCGAGCGGAATTTACCGAAACTTACGTTTTGTGGGAAGCGTGTATCAGAGATGTTTACAGAACAGATGAAACAGGATTTTTATCATTTTGAAGGAAACGCGCAGGCGCTTCGCCTTGTGACAAGACTGCATTATCTTGTAGATGAACATGGAATGAATCTGACATACGCTTTGCTTAATACGATCATAAAATATCCAGGTTCTTCTATGGAAATAAATGAAAAGAGCAGTAATATAAAAGACAGGAAGATGGGATATTATTATGCGGATGAAGACATCTTTCGGAAAGTAACGGAAGAGACAGGCACAGGAAGAAACAGACATCCGTTGGCGTATATTTTGGAAGCGGCGGATGATCTTGCATACAAGACAGCAGATATTGAAGATGCATTTGTAAAAGGATTTATCCGATACGGGGATCTGGAACGGGAATTGGAAGTGCTGGAAGAGAAGATGCCGGACTGCCTGTTCCGACCGGTATCCAGACTGCGCAGCTTCTATGACAGAGGTACAAAGAAACAAGTGCATAATCCTGAATCTTATGCGGTGAAAAACTGGATCGTAAATGCGCAGGGATTTTTGCTCAACTGTGCGACGGAAGGATTTATGTCGAATTATGACGAAATCATGGCGGGAGAGTTTGAGAACGATCTGTTTTATGGAACAAAGGGAGAACTTCTGATGGAACTGCTTGGAGATATGGCATATAGATATGTCTTTTCCTCAATGGCAATTTATAAAATGGAAGTGTCAGAGTCAGCGGTTCTTGATTATCTTATGGATCGGCTTGTACAGGCGGCGCTGTATTTCGACACAGAAGAAAAGCAGGGAACGATCGACCGGAGAGTGATTTCATTTATATCGGATAATTATAAAAATGCATATCGGATTCAGTCAAAAGGAAAGAGCGAAGCGGAGAAGCTGTATCTCCGCCTGCTGCTCGTGACGGATTATGTGTGCGGGATGACGGACAGTTATGCGAAACGGCTTTATCAGGAGATGAACGGAATTATTTAGTGAAGGATCCGACACAGCGAAACCAGTGGCCGAAGTCCGCTTTTAGATTGCGCTCCTCGTCGTTCAACAGTTCAGAATCGGCATAGGAGCGGCAGAAACGCGGAAAGCCGAAAAGATCTGCGGCGCGGGCTTCTCTTAGGTCATATACGCCGGGGACTCCGAGCCACAGACGGTTGTTTTGCTCGGCGAGGATCAGGTGTTTGTAGTTATGGTATCCGTGCAGCAGAAAACTGTTGCTTGAAAGAGACCAGAATCTTCGCGGGAGGATGGTAAGTTCAGAAAGAGATATTTTTCGCGGAAAAGAAGGCTCGTCAGGGAGGCTCTTTTCGGTTTTCTCATCTGTAACATATTGCTGCGCTTCGGCTTGTGTTTCAAGAGTGGTTTCGCTGGGAACATCGGCAGATGTTTCGGTTTGCACTTCGTGCCGGACTTCGCTGGATGTTTCAGATTGTATTTCATGCCGGGCTTCGCTGGATGTTTCAGATTGTATTTCATGCCCGGTTTCGCTGGATCTTTCAGTTTGTGTTTTGGCTTGAAGTGTGGAGACGGTATCGAGAAAACAAATCTTATTAAACTCAATCGTTTCGGGGCAGTCAGGTGTGAACCAGAAAACGGACGATACAGGACATTTCAGAAAAAATCCGTCGATCGCTTCAAGGCTGCGTCGTTCGGGAAAGGAATTTTCCGAAGCGCAGAAGTGAAAAGCCTCTGTCGGGGCAGCGGGAGAGAGAACGGAAAGCCGTTGTGCCTGTATTGTGTTTTCGTGAAAAAAGAAGGCGTATAGTTCGATCTCGGAGGCAGTTTCAAGTTGACTGCTCCTAAGGTGGATCTGAAAAATACATGATTGATAATGTCGGGAAATCTTCAGAAATCCGGCATTGCGTTTTCGAAGATCCCCTTCATATTCGTATAAATAAAAAGTACCAGGATTCATTTTTTACCTCGGTTCTTGTCTTTTTTCTCTAGTGTATTCACAGAAGAAAAGAAAAAGAACGTGTCAGACGAAAAAGAAAAGCAGGAGAAACGTAATGGAAGAAAAAGAACTGTTAAAGACAGATGAAAAATATATGAGAGCTGCCATTAAACAGGCGCAGAAAGCGTACGCCTTAAACGAAACGCCCATCGGATGCGTGATCGTTTACGACGGAAAGATTATCGGCAGAGGATATAACAGAAGGAATACAGATAAAAATCCCCTTGCACATGCAGAGATTGCCGCGATAAAAAAGGCGAGCAGAAAAATGGGGGACTGGAGATTGGAAGGCTGTACGATGTATGTGACGTTAGAACCGTGCCAAATGTGCGCGGGCGCGATCATCCAGTCGAGAATGACCCGTGTTGTTGTCGGATGTATGAATCCGAAAGCCGGATGTGCCGGATCGGTTTTAAATCTTCTTCAGGTGAAAGAATTTAATCATCAGGCAGAACTGACGACAGGGGTGCTTGAAGAAGAGTGCAGCGCGCTTATGACCGGATTTTTCAGGGAATTAAGAGAAAAGAAAAAGAAAGCCCGTGCAGATGCAGCAGAATAAGCTGTTTCGGCACGGACTATCTAAAATTTGAGTTATGTTAAGAATGCTGTATTCTATAAATTTCTTTTTTCGTGCATTGTGCTTCGAGCTAGGCTAACAGACGTTACCCGGGCAGTTAACTCAGTTCAGGCACCCTTACGGCACCCGGAAGGTTCTGCTTAGTGCTGCTCCGTTCCCGACCTGACACGATTCACAGATTCCCGTCGCGTAAGACCCAAACATCAACGCCACTTACTCGGGGCAGCCCTGCCGGCTGTCGCCCTCTGCACAATATCACCCCTGCTATAGCGGATTGCAGGTACAAGGTACCGCTAACACCCCGGCTGCACGAGTCTTAATTTTACATGGTTTTCAGGAAAATGTCAATGAATAGAATGTAAAATTCTTTGCGTCCGCTCTTTTTAATGTTATTATATGATATAAAACTTGGTGAAAGAAAGGAGAGCCATTCAAAATCTTGCAAATTTAACAGGAAACAGACAACGGAATGAGAGGCATGCAGGGAATCATAGTTTTGAGTGGCAGAAATTAAGAAATATTATGAAGATACTTTTAGCGGCAGTTAATGCAAAATACATTCATTCAAATCTCGCTGTGTATAGTTTGAAAGCATATGCCCAAAAGAAGCTCGGAAAAAACGATTCACAAGAGATTGAAATTGCGGAATATACGATCAATCAGACATTTGATGCAATCCTGCAGGATATCTATCGGAAGCAACCTGATCTGCTCGGGATATCCTGCTATTTGTGGAACATAGAATATGTAGGGCATCTTTTGACAGAACTGCCGAAGATCCTGCCTGATATGAAGATATGGCTTGGAGGACCGGAGGTGTCGTATGATGCCAAAGCAGTGTTGGAACGTTTTCCGAAAGTGGAAGGTGTGATGTGCGGGGAAGGCGAAGAGACATTTGCGGAGCTGCTGCGCGTTTACGATGAAAAGAAAGAGACGTTTTGTGCCGGGGAGAAAAGAGACGAGATTTTTTCTGGTATTTTAGGGATCGCTTACAGAAATAAGGATGGAGCTGTGATCCAAAATGCGTTCCGTCCGGTCATTGATTTGAGCGCCGTGCCGTTTGTGTATCAGAATATTGAAGATTTTGAGAACAGGATCATTTATTATGAATCCAGCCGGGGGTGTCCTTTTTCCTGCAGTTATTGTCTTTCTTCTATTGATAAATGTCTTCGCTTCAGAGAGACAGAGCTTGTAAAGAAAGAACTTCAGTTTTTCTTAGACAATAAAGTGCCGCAGGTAAAATTTGTAGACCGGACGTTTAACTGCAGACACGATCATGCAATGAAGATTTGGACGTATATTCATGAGCATGATAACGGAATTACGAATTTTCATTTTGAAGTTTCGGCAGATTTGTTAAATGAGAAAGAGATCGCGCTGATCAGTCGGATGCGGCCCGGACTGATCCAGCTTGAAATCGGTGTTCAGTCAGCGAATGAAGTTACAATACGGGAAATCAACAGAACGATGAAAATAGAAGTTTTGTCAACGATTGTTGACAAAATTAAAAAAGGAAACAATGTGCATCAACACTTGGATTTGATCGCAGGACTGCCGTATGAAGGATATGAAAGCTTTGGAAAATCATTTGACCGTGTTTATGCAATGCAGCCGGAACAGCTTCAACTTGGATTTTTGAAAGTTTTGAAAGGCTCTGTCATGCATGAAAAGGCGCAGGAGTACGGTATTGTGTATCAAGACCGGGCGCCGTATGAAGTTCTTTCTACAAAGTGGCTTACTTATGGGGAGATCATTCGGTTGAAGCAGATAGAAGAGATGGTTGAAGTATATTACAACAGCGGACAGTTTTGTCATACGATGGCGGCGCTGGAGAGGGAATTTACGTCAGCATTTTGTATGTATGAGAGTTTGGCGGCATATTATGATGAGATAAATGCGTTCGCGGTGAGTCATTCGCGGATCGGACGATATGAGATCTTATATGATTTTCTTACAGAAACGTGCAAAGAAAGAGCAGAAGAATATGTCGGCAGGTTGACATCAGACCTGTATTTGAGAGATAATGTGAAAAACCGTCCGGCATTTCTCGGAGAAAACGGTGTTACTTCGGATGAAGCGGCAGCGTTTTATAAGAAAGAAGAGAAAGAAAGGACGTATCTGAAATCATACGAGGGGTACGACAGACGTCAAATGAGGAAAATGACCCATTTGGAACGGATTGATGGGAAGATGATATTGTTTGATTATAAGAACCGGGATCCGCTTACAGGAAATGCGGCAGTGTATGAAGTCGGTTAAACCGGAATAGAACAGGCGAAGAGGCTGCGATGGACAAGAGAAGAAGAAAAAAATCAAAGAATAGAAAGAAAGCGCTCCGAAGAATAATCGGCGTCGGTGTTTTTGCCGCAGCCGTTGTGCTCGGCATAAATGTTTTCCTTCAGCATAAAATAAAAAGCTATGATGCAGATAAGATTATAAAAGGCATAATGATCGGGGAAACGGATGTGTCCGGCATGACTGCGAAAGAAGCGGAAGAAGCAGTGAAAACAGATTTGGACAGATATGCGGTCCAGACAGTTTCGTTTTCAGTTCAAGGGGAAAAGACGGTTTCGGTTTCTTTGGAATCTATGGGCGTTTCCGTAAAACAGCTCGGCAAGACGATCGAGAAGGCAGTAGGCTACGGGAAAGAGGGAAATCCTGTGAGCTGTTACAGGATCTTAAGAACCTCAGAGAAAAAGAAACATGTCAAGACATTTCCGCTTACATATGCCGTGACCGAGAAATCGGCGGAAGAAGCGCTGACAACTGCATTTTCCCCGTATTTAAAAGCGCCGGAAGATGCGCGTCTGACAGTGAAAAACGGGAAAACAAAACTGGTGGACGACGTTCCGGGAGAAGAATTGGATCTGAAACAGACGGTTGCGAATGTTAATGCACTGCTTGGAGAAAAAAGAGGGAAAACGCCGGGAGAAACGAAAGTGGTTTTCAGGGAAAAACAGGCGGATATTCAGACAGAAGATCTGGCGGATCTTACGGATGTGCTCGGATCTTATACGACGTATTACGGTGCGACAGGCGATGGGAGATCGATCAATGTAGAATCCGGGGCGAGACATATCGGCGGTACGCTGATCCAACCGGGAGAGGAGGTTTCCGCGAATCTTTTAATGTCACCTTACACAGAAGAAAACGGATATGCGATGGCTGCTTCCTATGCGGGCAATGAAGTTGTAGAATCGATGGGAGGCGGAATCTGTCAGGTATCTACGACTCTTTATAATGCACTTTTGCTGGCGGAGCTTGAGATTGTGGAGCGATATGAACATTCTATGACGGTTTCTTATGTGGATCTGTCGATGGATGCGGCAATCGCAGATGATGTCAAAGATTTGAAATTCAAGAATAATCTGGAAGATCCGGTTTATATCGAAGCGGTGCTTTCGGACGGAACGCTTACGTTTCATGTATTTGGAATAGAAACAAGACCCGCCAACAGGTCGATCGAATATATCAGTGAGCTGAAAGAAACGATCGAGTCGGATGAGACACGCTATGTGGCGACAGAAGATCCGGTCGGTACAATGTATACACAAAATGCCGGACAAACCGGATATAAGGCGCAGCTTTGGAAAGTTGTTTACGAAGACGGAGAAGAGATCGGCAGAGAAGTTATTAATTACAGTACCTACCTTGCTTCGGGGAAAACGATCGCAGTCGGGACGTTTACGGAAGATGAGGCGCTGTCCGAGCGGATCAATGCGGCGGTGCAGTCTCAAAATGCAGAGAAGATCCAAGAGGCAATCCGTTCTTTGGCAGACGGAGAAGCGCAGGAAAATATCGAAAAGAACGAAGAAGAGTAAAAAGGGTTGAAAAGAAGCTGTTTGGAAAAACAGAAAGGAAAAACGGAAGGAAGAATCAGGAAATGAAGATCGGGAAGATTTCTCCGACGATATGGAATCGATCGGTGAAAAAGAAAGTTCATATCGGTCAGACCGACGACGGGGTTTGCCGGGCGGATACTGTCGTATGCGGTGATCATGCGGGACTTGGATATTATGCGGTTCTCGGGGCGGTCGGAGAACTTGCCTCTCATAAAGTCAGGGCAAAGGGAGTTTCTGTGAACATTCTTTTTCCTGAGAAGATGGAAGAAGCCGCACTTGCGGCTCTATGTGAGGAGATTCAAAAGGGCTGTGAAGACGTCGGCGTGATTCTGACTGCTTTGTCAGCGGAAGGAACGGCGGTTGTCAAAAGTCCGGTTATATATGCGTCGGCAGGAGGAAAGGCGGAAGAGATAACGGACAAGAGAGAAGAACGGTCATACGGAGACAGAGAATTAGTTTTATGCGGATATGCAGGGCTGGAAGGTTCTCTGCGTATACTGGAAGAGGCGGAAGAAGAACTGTCGCTGAGGTTTGTCAATACATTTTTGGCGCAGGCAAAGCAGCTTCGGAACAGGCTTGTAGTTCCGAAGCAGATTTTGGCGGCGGCAGACGGAAGCAATACGGGG